>JACKQG010000547.1_pt2 | contig 43217 bp, 38 predicted proteins | sample 8237621 | NCBI WGS metagenome assembly JACKQG01 (sample SAMN15677084, study PRJNA649215) | marine metagenome | biome: marine; feature: Black Sea; material: saline water; isolation source: suspended particulate matter (SPM) from the Black Sea western gyre | collected 2013-06-09/2013-06-10 | depth... | reverse complement strand
CTGAATGGGGTTCAGGGGGCCGTGAGTTCAAATCTCACCGTCCCGACCAGTAAAATCAAGGGGTTAGTCCCGCTGCCAAAAGCGGGACTAACCCCTTTCATTTTGTATGGTTAAACATTCATTTTCCCGCCCCGCCATCTCTCTGCGGGAACCCTTCATGGACGGGACAGAATATATTGAGTACGTCAACACATGTTGACGGCAGGGGATGAAGCGATCTTTTTCTCCAAGTAAAAACCGGTCACCCCGCGTCTCGCATCTCCACGTCAGGTAGAGACGAAGCTGAGAGAATTAATGGGTATCTAAAGAACCTATCTCTTTCAAAGCCTCTTCGTATCTATCTGGAATTAATTCTCCTTTTTCAACCGGCTCTTCTACCTCTCCTGCGAATGTCTTCTGTTTCTCGCTGTCAAGATCCACAGGGTTTCCAAAATCAACTTCCGACAAATCCTCTCCCCTTAGGTATTCATCTTCTCTCTTGGGAGATTTATCAACAATTTCAGGATGTTCAACTGAGATATAGTTCCCCTCTCTGTCCAGCTGAATAGAAAGTCTTACCTTAACATCAAAATCCAGTGAAAATGCGATACGGTTGTCATAGACATTAATTTTCGCATCTTTGTATTTGACGGCTTCCCCAAGCTCCAGGTTATGCTCCTTCCTGAAAATCTCCCTGATGACATCCCAGTCAAGGTTTGAGACTATGGCCTTAATAAACTCCTGTTCGCTTTTTCTTATTATCTCAGGATTTGCTATTTTCATGCCAACATCTCCTTTCGCAAAACGCTCGCAATCTTAAATATAGCATTCAAGTGAATCTTTTTGGGTTTCACACGAACATAGCAATAATACAGTCATAAATAACATCTCACGCCCTTTAAGATTAGGAGGCTGTTGTTCTCAGATTCAATATCTCCTCTGCCAAACTAAAATAACACCTGGAGCCGGGAGACCCTATATCTTGGACCAAAACCGGCGCCCCATGAGCAGGAGCATTTCTCAAGTCACTGTTTTCCGGGATTATTGTTTTGAACAGCATGTCGTTAAACTGCTCACGCGCAGATTCAGCAATTTGCACGCAACTGTTTTCTCTTGGGTTAAACATTGTCAGCAATATGCCGGCTATCTTCAAAGATGGATTCAGCCTTCTTTTAAGTACCTGTACGACTTGTATCATTTGGGATACAGCCCCTAAAGCGTAAAATTCGCATTGCAGTGGAATCAATAAAAAATCGGCCGCAGTGATAGCATTAAATGTCAGGAGGCTCAATGACGGGGGTGCGTCCACAATAATATATTCATAAGTCCCCTTGAGGTGAGTGAGAAGGTTCAACAGTATTTTTTCCTTGTCAGGCCTTGACATCAATTCAAGCTCAACTCGGAAGAGTTCCATGCGTGCCGGAAGTAGTTTGAGATATTTAATGCTGCTCTCTATGATGATTTCTTCCGGGTCAGCATCTCCAACAATTCCATGATATATGCTTTTCTTGAGTTTTGTCTTGTCAATACCCAAACCTGTAGTGGCATTGCCCTGCGGATCCAGATCAACAAGCAGGACTTCCTTTTCAGCCGCGCCTAAAGCCGCTGAAAGATTGACGGCTGTGGTAGTCTTCCCCACTCCACCCTTCTGACTTACGATAGAAATAACCACTCCCATATTAAAATTTCCAAAATGATTAGTAAGAGAAAGAAAGCAGATCCCGGGCAAAGAAAGCTTTTCAAAATTCGTTGGAAACATTCCAATTCAGCTATAACATTACCTATTTTCGAAAGTGAAAGTCAACTTTTTATTGGCCTTTCATAAAAGCAGGTACACTACGGATCTCCTCAGCATGGCGAGACATGACTGATGAGGCCTGAACTCCCTTGATTAAATTGGTTCAATTTTGTATAGATACTGACCTGCTGCACTTTGTAAACACCAACGCTGCAAAAGTCGAGGATGCGCAATCTCCTGTAAGGAGGTTGGGAGATAATCACAATCCAATAACTTGAGAGGAAGATAACATGGAGATCTCGGATTTGAAGAAATACTGCGACATCGCCCTGGAAAGTTACGCCACCCAGGCAAAACCGATCCATCCCAGCACTGTGGTGACAGCCCCCTGGGTTAGATTAAAATGTCAGTTCGGCTGCAGCGGCTATGGAAAGAGCTACGGCTGTCCGCCCGACACGCCAACGCCGGAGCAGACTCAGGCCGTTATCGACTGCTATCAGAGGGCTATTCTGTTTCATGTGGAGTCGATCCCGGGGAGTAAAGAAAAAGGCGGCCGCAATGTATTAAAGTTTTTTGACATGCTTGTCGATCTTGAAGGGGAGATGTTCAAAGACGGGTATTACAAGGCCCTGCTTTTCCTTGCAGGCCCCTGCCACCTCTGTAAGGAATGTGCCAAGGGAAAGGGAGAACCCTGCCTTCATGGGAACAATAGCAGGCCGGCCATGGAAGCGGTCGGGATTGATGTGTACCAAACGGTTCGCAACAACGGATTTTTCATCGAAACATTAAAGGAAAAAGGTGATCCGAGAAACCTTTACGCGCTCATGCTGGTGGATTGATTCGGCGTAGAAAACCTGGTTTCACGTCTTTTCTTTGGGGAACAATTTAGTAAAGAGGGGCCTGGTCAACTATTTATCCAAATTTTTTACCATCCTTCCGTTCACCTTCCTGTTTTGAACCATCAGGATAAGATTTTTTCATATTCAATCCCTCCGTCCGTCATAAAAAGATATAGTCGAAATTTTACAGGGCTCAGGAAACGTTCCGCTCGCGTAAAAGCTTGACTTTCCTGGATGCATGTAGCATGCTACATGTAGCATGCTACTCAAGTGCCAAAAGGTTTGCCGACGTTGAGCCGGCCACAAGAGGTAGAGAGATGAAAGCCCCAAGAATACAACTGCCTACCACCCTTAAGGATTTAATCTATGATAATATAAAAATGCTGTTCAATTCAGGGCAGATACATCCCGATGAAATTTACTCGGCCAAATATTTTGCAGAGATGCTGGGCGTCTCTCGAACGCCTGTAAGGGAGGCCCTCCTTCAACTGGCGTCAGAGGGATTTATGGTAGCGGTAAAAGGTCGGGGCTTTAAGACGAAGACGTTTTCGGAAAAAGAGATCAGTGACTTCTTTGAGACCCGTAAAATGATTGAAGGCTACGTCATTGAGCGGCTGGTCTATGAATTAACAAAAAGCGACTTCAGCCAACTGGGGATCCACCTGAAAACCATGAGGAAAACGGCAAAAAAGGAAAGCGCCCAAGATTTCATCGAGGCTGATAAATGTTTTCATATGGCCCTCATCAAACGCTATGGCAACCATCTCCTGGAATCAATAGTTGAGAACATTAGAAGCCTCATATCTATCTTTGGGAGTAAGGCCCTGTCTTATGAGGGCCGGTACCAGGAGGTTGTAAATGAGCATGAGATGGTTCTCAAGGCCTTATATGATAAAGAAAAGGACAAGGCCGTTGCGGCCATGAATTATCATCTGGATACCACGGAAAGGTATCTTCTTGAGGTACCGGCCACCGCAACAAAGAGATGATGAATCTTCACCATTGTGTCAATGCTGCTCCTAATCACGAAAAAACAAACGGGGTAAAAGATTATGCGTGTGACCAGCGTCCAGCTTGAAATCAAAGATCAGCCCAAGGAAGAAGCCGTTCAGTCAACCCTCAAACTTCTGGATAATATCCCGGAGAGTGACCTGGTTTTGCTGCCGGAGTTGTGGCCTTCCGGATATTTCTCTTTTGATCGGTATCAAAGAGAGAGTGAAGCGATAGACGGCCCCACTGTAAAGGCCTTCGGGAAAAAAGCGGCTACCCTGAAATCTTATCTCCTGATGGGGAGCCTGGTGGAGAGGGAAGAAGACAATCTGTTCAATACGGCGGTCCTTTTAAACCCCGAGGGACAAATCGCAGCAACCTATCGAAAGATACACCTTTTCGGATACCAGTCCGATGAAAGGCGTCTGCTGAAGCCGGGAAATAAGCTGGGGCTGGGGGAAACTCCCTGGGGAATAATCGGTATGACCACCTGTTATGACCTTCGCTTTCCGGAGCTTTATCGAAAAATGGTGGATAGGGGGGCGCTCTTCTTTCTCATACCCTCTGCTTGGCCTCTTGCCCGCCTGGATGCGTGGCGTCTGTTTAACAGGGCGAGAGCCCATGAAAATTTTGTCTACCTGGTGTCCTGCAACTGTGCCGGATCTGATGGAGGCACCCCCTATGCGGGTCATAGTATGATAGTGGATCCTCTCGGGAAAATTATTGCTGAAGGTGGAGAGGACGGCTGCCTTGTGACTGCGGAGATTGACCCGAATCTGGTCCATGAAACAAGGAAAGATTTTACTGCCCTGGATGACCGGATTTTTCGGTCCATCCAGTAGGGAGTCAAAATAAAATAAATTAGGAACAGGAGGTCCATCATGTTTAAGGAGCATTTGGAATTTTTCACCCCCGACCTTTCTTCTGGTTGGGAGACCCCGCCCGGCTATCCCGAAGGGATCCAGCAGAAAATCCTTGCCGGATCTCTGGATGAGGAACAGGGAACGGGATCCAGAACACGCCTGTTGCGATTCGATCCCGGCGCCTTTACAACCGAGCCGTTCGAGCATGAATGCTGGGAAGAGGTCTTTCTCGTTTCCGGAGACCTCATAGTGGAGGGGGATTCGTTTTCCCCGTTTACCTACGCATGCAGACCACCGCACACACCCCACGGGCCATTTAGAAGTGAGGGCGGATGTCTGATTTTTGAAATCCACTATTTCGAATCCGGAGCCGGTGCAGCAGAGAAATAGACGTGGCCTGAAACCTGTCGTTTTCAACGATCCTGATCTTCTTCTGCAAAGAGAGACGTTGGTCAGCCGACGGAGAGGCATCAACCAAGGCGATAAATAAGATAACCACGAGGGAGTGAGACCCATGAAAGAGCTCAGGTTAAAATTGCTGAAAGATGATGTTCTGACACCCCTGGAATTTACCGTAAGACGGATGGTTAATGCCGGGTACGTGGGCAGGGACAGGAAAGCAGTTGAGGCCCACATTGAGGAACTGCGACGAGAGGGCGTGCCGCCGCCGCCTTTTGTTCCGATTCTGTTCCCGGTGCTTTCGAACAACATTACTGCGGATCATGATATTGAGGTGATCGGGGGCAAGAGCTCCGGTGAAGCCGAGTTCGTTCTTCTGCTTGACAGAGGCCGCATTTTTGTTGCTGTTGGAAGTGACCACACGGACAGAGAAATCGAAAGACACAGCATCGTCCATTCCAAACAGATATGCGGGAACGTGCTGTCCACGACCGTATGGGATTATGAGGATCTCAAACCCCACTGGGACGAACTTCTCCTGCAAAGCTGGGTGAAACCTAAGGGTTCGGACGAAGAGGTGCTGTACCAGAATGCGCCGCTGGCAACCATTATTTCGGCTGAAGAGATTCGCGAAATGGTGATGTCCAAGATGGTGGACGGAGAGACTGATGGGCTGGTTATTTTTTCGGGTACCGTCCCCGTTCTGACCGGGGAGGTAATCTATGGCCGCTATTTCCGCAGTGAACTGGTGGATCTGCGTCTGAACAGAAAGCTGAAATGCGGGTATAATGTCGTCGAACTGGACTACTTGAAAGACCTTGAAAAAATTTTCGAATAGATGAGGACCCAGTGGATGTCGGATTACGACGCCATAATAATTGGTGGGGGTCACAACGGCTTGATATTGGGTAATTATCTGGTGAGAGCCGGCCTGAAAACCCTTATTCTGGAAAGGCGGTCTGAAGTGGGCGGGGGATTGAGCACGGAAGAGATTACAATCCCGGGATTTCTCCACAACCTCCATTCCTATTTTCACGACACCATTAATGTTATGCCGGCCTTTATTGATCTCGACCTGGAAAAGCTCAATGCCAGATATTACCAACCCCCGGTCCAGGCAGGCATTGCTCTGGCAGATGGTGGCGCTGTGACCATCCATTCATCCCTGGATAAAACCTGCGAGTCCATTGCGCGGTTGTCGCCCCACGATGCCAAAGCCTATAGACAGATGAACGAGAATTACAGGGATTTCATGGAGGCCGTTGTCATCCCGGCCCTCTATTCTCCGCCCCAGCCTCCCACCGGTCAACTGGCGTTCCTGGAGTCTAGCCCGGAAGGGCTCGATTTCCTCAGGATGGGAAGGTTGAGTCCTTTTGACGTACTGGACGAGTATTTTGAAAACCCACACATTAAAGCCCTTATTCTTCACCAACTCCCCATTCCGAGGGGGATTGCTCACGATTACCATGGGCTGGGAACGGTTATCCCCCTGGTAGTGAGTCAGGTGGAACATTCCCAGATCTGTTTGGGTGGTTCCCATGTGCTTGCCCATGCCCTTTGGCGTTCATTTTACGGCCACGGGGGAACGGCCCTGGGATTCAGGGAGGTGAGCAAGATCCTTATTGACAAGGGCGAGGCCAAAGGCGTTGAAGTGTCAGGGGGGGAACGATTCAAGGCGAATCGCCTGGTGGCCAGCGCCGTGGACCTGAAGCAGACGATTCTGGATCTGGTGGGAAAGGAAAATCTGGAGCAGGACTTTGTGAGAAAAGTTCAGAATTTCAAGTTAGACGAATTTTCTATCTTCAGCGTACATCTGGCATTGAAAGAGGCCCCTGTTCACACGGCGGCAGAATTTGATCCCGACATAGACAATGCGTTCAAGTTGAATATCGGACTGGAGACGCCCTTAGACTATCATCTCCTTTGGTCCGAGATCAGAGAAGGAAAACTACCTCAACATCTGGGGATGTTCTGCTCTGTGCCGACCCTTTTTGATCCGGGGCAAGCCCCTGAAGGCAGGCATACGGCGCTGATCTGGCAGCCGGTTCCCTATAATCTGAGGGACGGGGGCCCTGAGAGATGGGATCATATCAAAGATGCCTATATGGATCTGTGCATTGAGAAATGGCGCTCATATGCCCCCAATCTGACCGATGACAAAATCCTGATGAAGCACGCCCTTTCACCTTTGGATATAGAGAGAAAACTCTCCAACATGCAAGGGGGCGGGGTTTTTATGGGGCGTATGATCCTGGGGCAGACCGAATATTTCAGGCCTCTACCTGAACTGGCGGAGTTCAGAACACCTATAAAAAACCTCTATCTCAGTGGCGCCTGCTGTCATCCTGGTGGCGGCATTATAGGCGCAGCCGGGCTTATTGCGGCAGAGATCATTGCAGAAGATCATGGTCTGGACAAGTGGTGGGAATTATAAAGGCAAAACGCATTGAAGGTAACCCATGATATCTTTAGGGCTAAACCTGATAGTACACAAGTCGATTGGTATTGTGTGGGACTTCTTGAACAACATTGAGGCAGTGGCCTCATGTGTGCCCACCATGGCGAAATATCAGCTGATCGATGACGATACGTTGCGCTGTGATCTCCGGTTGAAACTTGGGTTGATCCCCCTGGAAAGCAAGGCCGAGGTTAAAATTACCCGGAGAGAAGAAAACCGCTGTCTAAAAATAGAAGGTCGAACCGAGGCGGGAGACTCTCTGAAAAGGTTTGGGAAACTGAAAAGGGATACGATTACCCACTTAAAAATTGCCATAGGGTTTCAGCAGGTCGGCCCAAAAGAAACCCTGATTGATTTCCAACTCCGGGCGCAAGCCGAAGGTCAGTTGAAACGGGTTTATGACAGCATCATCAGGGGGCAGCGGGAAAAAATGGAGCGGCAGTTCATAGCCAATCTCGAGCTCCGACTGGGTGTCAAAACCTTTGTTCAAGCGCGTAAACAGGATTCTGACCGGCCGGTCTGCATGTGAAACATTGTTTGGAATTGACCGACATAGTCCTGAGGTATTCAAACATGAATATTCAATGGAGCCAAAAGATCGAAAGGAGTAACCCAGATGAAGGAGATCATTAAAGCGGACAAAATAGTTAAAACCATCACATGGTCGGCGGGCCCTGGGTGCCACGGGGGATGCGGTGTTTTCATACACGTGAAAGACGGCAAGCTTATCAAGATGGAGGGGAATCCAGATCATCCGTATAATAATGGCAGGCTCTGTCCGAGGGCACTCACCATAAAGGATTTCATATATCATCCTGATCGGCTTCGTACGCCGCTGAGACGGGCGGGCAAGCGTGGAGAGAATAAATGGGAGAAAATATCCTGGGATGAGGCATACGACATGCTGGAGGGCAAAATGACCGGCATCCGCGACCAGTACGGCGCTGAATCCATGATTTTTGTTCAGGGGACGGGTAGAAATGTGGGGGGATGGCTCCTTTTAGCGGCTTATTCCTACGGCAGCCCCAACTGGCTCCAGGGAGGACTGACCGGCAATTCGTGTTTCCATCCCAGGCTCGTGTGTATGCGTATGACCCAGGGGGATTATGCCGTTCCCGATTGCTCCCAGTTCTTTCAGGAACGATACGATCACCCGGAATTTGTTCTGCCCGAGTGCATCATGATATGGGGACAGAACCCCGCCAACACATGCAATGACGGGTTCATGGCTACCTGGATCATTGACTGCATGAAGCGTGGATCGAAGACCATCGTGATTGATCCCATTTATACGTGGGTGGCATCCAAAGCGGATTTGTGGCTTCAGATTCGACCGGGCACGGACGGGGCCCTCGCTCTTGGTTTGCTCCACATCATCATAAATGAGAAGCTCTATGACAGGGAGTTTGTAGAGAACTGGACCCACGGCTTTGACAAGCTTGCGGAAAGGGTTCAGGAATATCCGCCCGAAAAGGTATCTCAAATTACATGGATCCCCAAGGAAAAGATTATTGAAGCGGCCCGCCTGTTTGCCAGAAGCAAACCGGCCTCAATTCAATGGGGAGTTCCAGTGGACCTGGCTCCGGAGGGGGCTCAGGTGGCCAACTCTGTGATTCACCTCTGGACCATCACCGGGAATATTGATGTCCCCGGTGGGATGGCCATTGCCAGAATGGCCTACGATGTTCCGCCCTACCCCATGAGCAAGGAGGCAATTGCCAAGTATTACGGGGATGTGATGCCCCCTGAACAGATGGCGAAACGGATCGGTACGGATGTCTACCCCGTGGCCAGGGAATTTCACTGGAGGGCCCAGGCGGACATGACCCTGCAGGCCATGCTTACTGACAAGCCCTATCCCATTAAAGGTGCATGGATCGCTGGGAACAACATCCTCACTTCTGCGGCCAACCCCAGGAAATACCAGAAGGCATTGAACCGACTCGATTTCATTGCCATCTCTGATGTATTCATGAATCCAACCATCGTGGCCCTGGCGGATCTGGTCCTCCCGGCGGGAAGTATGGCCGAGAGGGATGGGATCAGGGCATGGTGGACCCCGTTGAATGCCATGCAAAAGGCCATTGAGGTACCCGATTGCAAGCCTGATGAGGAAGTCTGCCTCGAGATGGCCAGGCGATTTAACCCCGATCTGAAATGGAAGTCCCTGCGGGAACTATATGATGATTTTTTGAAACCTTCAGGGTTGAACTATGACCAACTGAAAGAAAAGGGCTGGGTATTTCCGCCCGAGGGTCATCCCACTCAGCCGTACAGAAGGCATGAGAAAGGCCTGCTCAGAGAAGATGGAAAACCTGGATTTAACACCCCTACAGGCAAGGTGGAACTCTACTCAACCCACCTCGAGAGAATGGGATATGACCCGCTACCTTCTTATGAGGAGCCTCATATGAGCCCATACAGCACTCCCGAACTGGCCAGGAAATATCCTCTGATTCTCTCCACAGGGAGGCGAAGCATCCTTTATTTTCATGCAGAGCATCGCAACATCAAGGCGTTGCGAGAACTGGAACCGCATCCGGTGCTGGAGATTCACCCGAAAACAGCGGCCTCACTGGGGATTCAGGATGAGGACTGGGTCTGGGTGGAAAATCAGCATGGACGCTGTAAACGGAAAGCAAAATATCTCAACGGTATTGATCCAAGAGTGGTCCAGACTCCCCACGGATGGTGGCTTCCGGAGAAGAAGGCTGAAGACCTCTTTGGGTTGTGGGAAGTGAATATCAACCAGTTGATTCCTGACGGCACCCAGGCCAAGTGCGGTTTTGGCGGGGGCCAGTACAAGTCCATCATGTGTAAGGTATACAAAGCCGAGGAAGGAATCCAGGGCATTTACCAGAAGGAGAGCCTCTTATGAAATATGGTTTATATATCGACTATGACTGGTGTAGCGGGTGCCATGCTTGCGAATTGGCCTGTAAACAGGAAAATGACCTCAAGCTGGACCAGTGGGGTATCCGGGTTATTGAGCGAACCTATCAAGCCGAAGACAAAAGGGTCATCGAATACATTCCGATTCCTACGGAATATTGTAATTTATGTGTGAATCGGATAGCGCAGGGCATGAAGCCTGCCTGTGTTCACCATTGTATGACAAAATGCATGGATTTCGGGCCTATTGAGGAGTTGTCAAAACTTGTGGAAAAGAAGAAGAAGTCTGTGATTTGGGGAAGCAATAAATAAGGAGGCCATCTGGAACCAGCCTGAAGCGCTCAGCGGGTTGTTTCTGCCACGGGCCGTTGGTTTATAGACAAAATTCTTAACAGTCTGTGCCATCTATGGTTAGGACTCGGGTGAATTGCATTTGTCTTTATTTGCCGTGTCCGACGGAGTCTCGTGATAAACGGAGGGAGGAGGTGATAACGACTAATTGGGTTTGCCTCAGGTTCTAACTTTGATTATTTGGACTATTTATTCTTAAAGGAGGATCAATCAAATGCAAAAGAAATACGGGTTATTTTTTGGTATCGTGTTCTCGATCATTGCTGTTTCATTAATCTTAACAGGGATCACTACGGCACAGGCGGTGGAGGGTAAAGAGATAAAAATTGGAATGGCCATTCCCCTGAGCGGGCATGGCGCCAACGCAGGCAAAAGAGAAGCAATCGGGGCGCAGGCTGCCGTTGATGTCATAAATGCCGCAGGCGGCGTGAACGGGGTCCCGCTGAAACTCTACATCGAAGATACCGCCAGCAATCCGCAGGATGCGGTCCATGCGGTACGTAAACTTGCCGGTGACGAGAAGGTTATCGCCATTGTGGGCCCGCATTATAGTTCGGTTGCAGAAACCACCTTCCCTTTGGGCAACCAGCTCAAGATAGTCCAGATCGCAGTAGCCTCATCCAAGCCGGGCCTTGCTGCTGCAAATCGACCCTATGCCTTTCGAAATACCCTCACAGAAGACAAAATAGCCGGAGCTGTAATAAAAGATTTCAAAGACCGGTACAATATTAAGACCGTGGCCATTATGGCCGACATCAAAGATGCGGTGAGCCGGGCCCTCGGGACCAAGGTCTTTCCGCCCGCATTGAAGGCCCAGGGCATCGAGATCGTCACGGGCGACAAGCCTATCACATTTCAGACCAACGACGCGCAATTTAAGGCCCAGATTACCAAATTGAAGGCCATGAACCCCGACGGCATTGCCCTTGGAGCCCTTGGCCCGGATGCGTTGAACATTATCACAGAAGCACGCAGACAGGGTATGAAGCAGCCTTTTTTCGGTACCGCACCCATCGTAGAAGGGGAGTTGCCTCAGAAGGGGGGTAAGGCCGTGGCTGGAACATTTGCCGGGACTATCTGGCACCTGGGTGTGGATACACCCGCCAGCAGGGAATTCGTAAAGGCCTACAAGAATAGGGCCAAGGATATGTATTCCGGGCCCTATACCGCCACCCCGGACTACTATCCGGTCAATTCTTACGATGCCGTCTACATGATCGTGAGTGGCATCAAGAGTAAAGGTGTCACCAATAAGCCCGGCGACCTGGAAAAGGATCGTGCAAAGATCATGCAGTACATGACCAACTTGAAAGATTTCAAGGGGGTTGCCAGTAAGGGATTCAATGACGTGGGCGATGGGCTCAAAGACGTGCATGTCCTTGAGATCAAGGACGGTCAATGGAAGGTTGTGACCAGCGACTGATAAATCCGCAAAACCGGGCGGTCGGCAGACCGCCCGAGGACGGTTTTCAGGGGTGACTCATGTTCCTTCAGCAACTCATAAACGGATTGACCTTAGGCAGCACTTACTCGCTCCTTGCCATAGGGTTTACCCTCGTGCTCGGTCTGCTTCAGATGCTCAACATTGCCCACGGGGATGTCTTCATGATCGGGGCCTTCCTTGGGCTCACATTCTCTCTTTTGGGGATGCCCCTCTATCTTGCCCTCATTCTGGCAATGATAGGGGCCGGGCTCCTTGCGGTAATCATTGAGCGTCTTTGTTTTCGCCCTCTCAGGAAGGCCCACTTTCTGATGCCGCTTCTCAGTACCATCGCCTTTGGCATACTCCTGCAGAATGTGGCCACTCAAATGTGGGGTTCGGAGCCGTCAAGGTATCCTCAGACCATGGAAATCGCCCAATTCCACCTGGGCTCGGTTCAGATCTCATCCATAGACATTATTATCCTTGTGGTATCACTGGGGTTCATGATTGGAATCGATCTGTTTGTGAGGAAAACGCGGTTTGGTCGGGCTATGCGGGCAACCTCGGAAAAACCGCAGACAGCCAGCATCTTAGGTGTTGATGTAAACATGGTTATTATTGTCACCTTTTTCGCCTCCGGTGCCCTGGCCGGGATCGCAGGGGTTCTCACTGCGCTGGTATATCTGCAGATCACCCCCTTCATAGGGATTCGGCAGGGATTGATCGGGATGGTCGCCATGGTCATAGGAGGGGTAGGAAGTCTCCGGGGAGCCATGATCGGCGGCCTGATGATCGGTATCATCGAAATTATGAATGATGCCTATTTTACGGCCAGTTACAGAGATATAATTTTGTTCGGCCTGTTTTTTGTATTCATTGTTTTCAAGCCCGAGGGCCTTTTCGGCGCCAAGGAACGATAGCTGGATTTGAGGGATATCTGATGAGTGTTTACATGCAAGGAATCGTTGCCCTGATGGGGGTCAATATCTTGATGGCGTTAAGCGTCTATGCCATGATCACCACGGATCAGGTCTCTCTGGGAAATGCCGGGTTTATGGCCATCGGCGCATATGCCTCGGCCTATCTCACCGTCAAGGTCGGCATGCCCATCCTGCCAGCACTCCTGAGTGGCGCTTTTCTCTCCTTCATCATAGGCATCGGGGTGGGGATTCCTGCCCTGAGACTGGAGGGCCTCTACCTGGTCATGGCCACCTTCGGCTTCGGGGAGGTGGTGCGAACCTTCTTTCTCAATTTCGAACCCACAGGGGGCGCTTATGGTTTCCGGGGGCCGATGGGGACAACGCTGCTGTTGATCTACGGCTGGGTTTTTTCCATGGTTCTCCTGTTCTGGCTTTTGAGTCACTCCCGGATGGGTCGTTCTCTGGACGCGGTTAGGGATGACCCCGAGGTGGCCAGCTCCATCGGGCTGAATGTCACCCTGCTGAAGCTGGGGACCTTTGGCCTCGGCGCATTCATTGCAGGCGCTGCCGGTGGTCTTTATGCCCACTATATGTTCTACATTGAGAGTAACAACTTCAATATCCTCGTCTCCTCCATGGCCATTCTCTACGTGATTCTGGGAGGAATGTATACCTTCTGGGGGGCCATACTGGGAGCCGTCATTTTCAGCATTCTCCCGGAGCTGCTGCGTTTCATGGCTGACTGGCGCCTCAGCTTTTATGGTGCTATTCTGGTTGTCATGATTATACTCCGCCCCTACGGCATTATTACGCGCCCAATGGTAAAGTGGGTCGAGAACTGGATAGGGGGTCTTTTCACAAGGACGGGACCGTAACATGTTAGAGATAAAAAACATATCCAAAAGTTTTGGTGGTCTGATGGCCTTGAGAGACATCTCCTTAGATGTTGCGGAGAGGCAGATATATGGGCTTATTGGTCCAAACGGGGCTGGCAAGACAACCCTTTTCAACCTAATCACCGGGTACTACCCTGCAACGGAGGGCGCCATCCGTTTTTTCGGACAGGAGATCACCGGGCTCCGGGCCCATAAGATTGCAAGGCTCGGAATCGCAAGAACCTTTCAAAACATCCGGCTATTTGGAACCATGACGGTAAAAGAAAATATCCAGGTGGCCCAGAACATTCATGCGCGATCGGGTGTAAGCAGTCTGTTCCAGATGTACAGTGCCAGGGAACGCCGTTTGCGGCAGGAAGCTGACGAGCTGATGAACCGGCTGGGTTTATGGGAAAAACGTGATGAACAAAGCCCGAGTCTTTCTTACGGTGAACAGCGGCGTCTTGAAATAGCAAGAGCACTTGCCTTGAAGCCAAAGCTCCTTCTGCTGGATGAACCCGCTGCAGGCATGAATGAGGCAGAGAGCGCCGATCTACTTGAAAGGATTAGAGAACTTCGGGAGACGGGTATAACCGTTCTGCTTATTGAACACGATATGAAGGTGGTTATGGGGATTTGTGATCGGATAGCCGTGCTTAGTTTCGGTGAGCTGATCACCCAGGGCACGCCGGAAGAGATTCAGGCAAATGATGCAGTGATTGACGCCTATCTTGGGAGGGAGGACGATTAGGAGACGGGAATGCTGACGATTCGAGGTATTGAAGCCGGGTACGGTGCGATCAAAGTGTTAAAAAAGCTGGACCTGGATGTACAAAAAGGTGAGATCGTTACCCTGATCGGGGCCAACGGGGCGGGAAAGACGACGGTGCTCAGGGTTATATCGGGTTTACTTGCTCCCGGCAAGGGTGAGATTACCTTTGAAAATGAGCGGATCACCGGTCTACCCCCCCACAAGACCTTGCGGCGGGGGATATGCCTGGTCCCCGAGGGTCGGGAGATCCTGAGCGACATGACCGTCCTTGAAAACCTGCTGATGGGCGGATTCATACGCCGCAGGGACGAGGTGAATTCGTCTGTGAAGGCGGTCTTTGAACTATTTCCCATATTGAGGGAGAGACAAACCCAGCTTGGGAAAACCCTCAGCGGCGGAGAGCAGCAGATGCTGGCCATCGGACGCGCCCTGATGTCCAAACCAAAACTGCTCATGATGGACGAACCGTCCCTGGGGCTGGCACCCATACTGGTTAATGAAGTTTTTTTAAAGATAAAGGAACTCCGGAGTGCTGATGTGGATATCCTTTTGGTTGAACAGAATGCAAGAAAGGCATTAAAGATCGCTGATCGGGGATACGTGCTGGAAACGGGTCAGATCGTACTTTCGGGAAGCGGTCAGGATCTCATATCAAACGAAAGAATTCGTGCCGCGTACTTAGGGGGAAAGACGGGCTGAGTAGATGACGAGCAACTGCTCAAGAGGCTGAATCATGGGAGAGGCATTTGATGCCATAATTGTAGGCGGAGGGCATAACGGACAGATACTCTCCGCATATCTAAGAAAGGCGGGGCTTGAAACGCTGGTCCTCGAAAAAAGAACAGAGCCTGGTGGCGGACTGTGCACGGAAGAGGTCACTATACCGGGGTTCTACCATAACCTGCACGCCTTTTTTCTGAGATGGATACCTGACCTGCCATGGTTTAAAGACCTGGATTTGGCCCGTTACGGGGTCCGCATGATTATGCCTGACGTGCAGACGGTGTTACCCTTCGGTGACGGCAAGAGTCTGGTTTTTCACAGGGACGATGAGAGGACCATTAAAAGCATCTCTTATTTCTCCAAAAAAGATGCGAACCAGTATCGAGGCCTGTTGAAACGGTTTCGGCGTATGAATGATCTAATTATCACACCCGAAACCTATGCTCCCCCAATCTCTTTTGAAGAGAAGCGAGCCCTACTTGAGAAGAGCGCGCTGGGCCGCGATTACCTGGATTTTTCTGAGCAAACTCCTGTAGCGCTGGCAAAGGAACTGTTTGAGTCGGAACAGATGCGGGCCATGCTCATCTTTCTTGTCACCACAAAGATGTTTCTCCACGACGAGCCCGGGCTGGGATACTCCGTACCGTCTGCTATTGCCGGCGCCTTGAAAGGAAGCATGTGCAGGGGCGGGTCCCATACCCTGGCCCATGGAATTTCCGCCTTTGTTGAAGCCCAGGGCGGCAGGATTCAAGAGGCCTCCCACGTGCGGGAAATAACCGTAGAAGGGGGACGCGCGGTAGGCGTGGCGCTGGACGACGGCAGAACCATACGCGCCAGAAGGCTCGTCGCCAGTTCAGTGGATGTACCACAGACATTCCTAGGAATGGTCGGGGAAGACAAGCTTGATCCCGGATTCATTGAAAAAGTAAAGGCTTATAAATTCTCAAAATGGGGGCTTTTCGGGGTCCATCTTGCGCTCAATGAATCGATTAACTATAAAGCTTCCGCCTTTGATCCTGATGTTAACACTGGCCTGAACTATAATGTTGGTCTGGAATGTCTGGAAGATTTGGAAACGCATATGAAAGAGATCGCGGAAGGAATTCCTCCAACAAAACCCGGCATGCAATGTGCGCAACCGACCCTGCATGATCCCCTTCAGGCGCCATCTGGTAAGCATACGGCCTTCCTTTGGCAGTTTGCACCTTACCACCTCAAAGATGGGGGCGCAGCGGCCTGGGACAGGGTCAAGGAGGAATACCTGGAAGTTTGTTTGACCAGATGGCGTGAATATACCACCAATCTGACAAGACGAAACATCGTCGCCAGCTACCTTTTTACCCCTCTGGATGTGGAAAGAAAGCTCATCAACATGCGTTCTGGAGATCACTGTGTGGGTCGAGCGAGTCGCGACCAGATGCTGGAGAATAGGCCCTTTCCCGGGTCGTCTCCTTATCGAACGCCCATTGAAGGACTCTATCTCTGTGGGTCCTCAACGCATCCCTTTGGTAATATTACAGGCGCCCCGGGTTACAACGCCGCAAAGACCATCTGCGAGGATCTGGGCATGGATCCATGGTGGAGACCCCCGGATCTGAAAGCGGCCTGGTCCAGGCTCCATTAGGGCCCCTGGCATAACATAAAGCCCCTTTTCAGAGGGCACGGGCATTCGTATGCCAATGAGGTTATCGAGTGCGCCCCTATTTTGAAAACGGCGCTAAGACATAGTAAATCATTATCCCCTTTGTTGTAAGGGTTGAAAAACAGGCTAAGGAGTGAAATTCGGTTGAAAAGTCCTTTTGCGGAAAAAACTGCGGGAATCATCATTATAGGCAACGAAATTCTATCGGGCATGGTGCAAGATCAAAATACACCATTCATGGCAAGGCAATTGCGGCAGAGTGGGATCGAACTGCGACAGGTTACTGTTATTCCCGATAACGTGGAAGAGATTGCGCGGGTGGTCATGGAATTCTCGCGCAAATATGATTTCGTTTTCACTTCCGGTGGACTTGGACCGACCCACGACGATGTAACTATCGAGGGCGTATCAGAGGCATTCCTCGTCAAGCCGGTCCTGAATACATATCTGGCAAACCTGATCCATGAAAGATTTGGTTCGGATTTGAACACGGAGCAGTTAAAGATGGCCCTGGTCCCACAAGGAGCAGATCTGATCGGCCACGAAATGCTCAGGTTTCCTTTGATCAGGTATAGAAATGTCTTCCTCTATCCAGGCGTTCCAAAGCTTTTGAGAGAGAAATTGTTTGTGACCTTGCAGCACATTGAAGGCTGTCCGACCTTCTACGCAAAGATCTTCATCGATGACCGGGAATCTGAAGTGGCCCCCCTCTTGAATGAGGTGGTCGAAGATAACGAAGAGACAAGGATCGGATCCTATCTAGTTGAGGACCAGGGGCAGTTTCTTCTTCTTTTGACGTTGCAGTCTCACAATAAGTTGAAACTGGATGTTACGTTATCCGATTTGATAGACCGTTTCCCCAAGGAGAAAATAATACGGGTGGAGCATTGATTGTAATGCCAATGGCCAGTAGCGGAATCACATACCATTGGAGCGTGGATAAATCCCTTATCCCTTCAAGGGCTCGTTGTGATGCAGGTGTGGGCATGGCTAAGATCCTCATCTTCTCATGGGACATCCGGCAGGTCTGCCAAGAACCGATAAAGAGTGGCTCTGCCTACTCCAAGAGATCTGGCTGCCTTGGCCTTATTCCCGCCAGTCCGGGTGAGGGCCTCTCTGACACTTCCCGGATCCAGTTTCCTTGCCGGGCCGCGGGGAGGCTTCTTCATTTCCAATTCCCTGAGTTCCATAGGAAGGTGCTTCGGTCTTATAATCTGGCCTCTGGACTTTACAAGTGCGAACCAAATGGAGCTTTGAAGCTCGCGAACATTCCCCGGCCAGGAGTAACCCGCCATCAGGCTCAGGGCCTCCTCGGAAAAGCCGGGGGTTTCCTGACCCTCTTCCATGGCTTTATCAAGGAAATGCTTCACCAATAGAGAGATATCGCTCCTGCGCTCTCTTAGGGGGGGCAGATGAATGGGAACCACATTGATCCTGTAGTAAAGGTCATCACGGAAGGCCCCTTTTTCCATTTCGTTCCTGAGGTCACGATTGGTAGCACTGATGAGGCGCACATCCACCGAGATGGTTTTCTCTCCCCCCACCCGCTCAAAAGTCCCCTCCTGGAGAGCCCTAAGGAGTTTCACCTGAACGATCTTGGGGAGATCTGCCACTTCATCCAGGAAGAGGGTGCCGCCATCAGCCAGTTCAAATCGGCCTTTTTTATCCCTTACCGCTCCAGTAAAGGCCCCTTTTTCGTGCCCGAAAAGCTCACTCTCCAGCAATCCCTCAGGCAACGCACCGCAGTTGACCGGCACGAATGGTCTACCGGCCCGCCGGCTCTCATTGTGGATGGCATTTGCCACTAACTCTTTCCCTGTACCGGTCTCACCGGTAATGCATACCGGATAATCATTGGGCGCCAGGTACTGGATCTCTTTATAAATCCGGAGCACCTGTGGGTCCCGCCCCACGATTCCGGAAAAGCTCTTTATCTCTCCCGTCTGCAGTCTCAGCCCGATCAGCTCTGTTACATCTTTAAAAGAGGCAAGAACGCCAACAAAATCACCTTTAACATCTCTCATACCTGTTACACTCATCTCAACCCGCCGTGACCCACCTTCCGTGGTCAGGATATTTAGAGGATAACAAGCATGTTCAAGAAAATCGGGTGGACCGTCCTGGAATGAACAACTGCCCCCGCAAAAAGGTCCGCCAAAGACCTCATGACAATCCTTCCCAACGACATCCTCCCTGCGATAACCTGTTATAGCTTCGGCAGCCCGGTTAAAGAACAGGATGCGTCTCTCCTTGTCATGGGCCAGGATTCCCTCTGAAAGGTTATCGAGGATACGTTCCAGGTTCTCCTTGTCAGAGACCAGGGTGTCGAGGGTCAAGTCTTTCATTGTGATTTACTCAGAGTCCATGTCAAACTGTGAAAAGGAGCTCAGCTTGGCAGATGCAGGTTTTGGAGAATATTTTTTTGGTTCAGTCCCCTCTTTGAATGACTGGAATACGGTCTTTTTGGAATAACGTCCGGCTAAGAGACCGGTCTTTGCATCGATCTTTGTAAAGACAATACCCTCAGGGACCTTAAAGTCCTTCACCGGCGTTTCTTTCAGCGTTTCTGCCATAAATCCGAGCCATATGGGACTTGCAGCCCTTGACCCGGTTTCACCTTTTCCCATCTCTTTGGCATCATCATAGCCCACCCATACTCCGGTCACCAGACCGGGAGTATAGCCGAGAAACCAGGCATCTTTAAGATCGTTGGTGGTTCCGGTCTTGCCGGCGGCAGGCCGCTTCATTGCCCTGATTCTCCATCCGGTTCCTTCTGTAATGACCGCCCTCAGGAGATCAGTCATCAGAAAAGCCGTCTCCTTTGGAATAGCTTGAACCGTTTCAGTCTGATTCTCTTCTATAACCTCACCGTTCCTGTCCAAAATCCGTTTGACATAGATCGGCTTAACCAGCATTCCCCCATTTGCAAATACCGCATAGGCCCTGGTGATCTCCATCAAAGAAAGTCCGGAGGAACCAAGCGCTAAAGAGAGATCCGGGGCCAGGGGAGATTCGATACCCATATTTTTTGCGTAGTCAATAACGTGATTGATCCCAATCTTTTTTAGTATCTTGACTGTAATAACGTTTCTGGACTTGGCGAGGCCGGTTCTGAGTAATGTGGGGCCATAAAATTTTTTCTTGTAGTTTTTTGGCTTCCACGACTCTCCTTTCAGGTTCTGCTTGGACACATATGGCGCATCCATTATAATGCTTGCAGCGCTCATTGCTTTGTCAAGAGCAGCAGAGTAGATCAGAGGCTTGAAGGCTGACCCCGGTTGACGCCGGGACTGGATTGCCCTGTTAAACTGGCTGGCCTTGAAATCCCGGCCACCGACCATTGCCTTTACCTCGCCTGTTTCAGGGTCCATACAAAAAAGCGCCCCTTGCGCTTCTGGCAGCTGCTCCAGCGCGACCTCCCAGGTGAATTTTTTCTCCTTTTTCTTTTCCTTCCCCTCAAGGGCCGGCTGAGGCTCGCTATAATTCTTCAAAATCCTAACAAGCGCAACGTCCCCCGATTTCAAAGCCTGAGAGGGTCTTCTTATCTTGCCGGAGTAATATGCAATTTTTTTGTTCGGCTTCCTGGCCCATTTCATTCCTTTTAGCGGGAGACAGGCCATCTCCTCTCCCAACTGAATCGTGACCTCCTTTTTCTTGTCATCCACTTTAACCACAAGACCCTGGACTATGGAGCCTGTCTCCGGCAGGTTTGCTTTAAATTTCTCCGCAGCCACTATCCTGAAATCAGGGATGTCACCATCTGCAAGATGCTTTACCGGACCTCTGTATCCCTCTCTCTTATCTAACTCGTACAAACCTTTGTTCAGGGCCTTTCTCGCCAGGCCCTGCATCTTCAGGTCTAATGAGGTATAAACCTTTAATCCCCCTCGATAAAGGAGTTCTTTTCCATACTTCTTCAGCAGGAATCGCCGCACATGTTCTGTGAAATATGGAGCACGTTCAAAAGTGTTTTCTCCTCCAACCCTGATGTCAAGCTTCGTGTTTAGAACCCTGTCAAATTCTTTATCATCTATGAGGCCTTCCTCTCGCATCCTTTCCAACACATATTTCTGTCTCGCCTTAGCGCGTTCAAAATGAGCCACAGGCGAATATCTGGCCGGGGCCTGAGGCAGACCGGCCAATATGGCGGATTCAGCAAGATTCAGATCTTTGGCCGGTTTGTTGAAATAGGTCCTGGCCGCTGCTTCCACACCGTATGCACCCTGCCCTAAATAGATCTGGTTAAGGTAGAGAAACAGGATATGCTCTTTGGAGAACTCCTTTTCAAGCTGGAGGGATAAAATGGCTTCCCTGACCTTTCTCCGGTATGTCCTTTTAATGTTCTTAAGGAGCAAAGACTTGGTCACCTGCTGGGTAATGGTACTCCCCCCCTGCTTAATCTTCCCCGTACTCATATTCTTTATGAAGGCCCTGAAAATACTCTTGATATCAACCCCTTCGTGCTCAAAAAACCTGGAGTCCTCCGCTGCCACAAAGGCCTGGATCAGGTGTTTTGGCATCTGGTCCAGGGGAAGGATTGTCCTTTTTTCCTCCCAGAGCCTCCCTATTATTTCACCGTCATCGCTGAATATCTCTGTAATGATAGGGGGTCGGTATTCTTTCACCGTTCCAATGAAAGGAAGGTTGCTGGACCAGACATACCAGAAATAGACTCCGGAGCAGAGGCCTAAGAATACCACTGCTGACAGAGACCAGATTATGAGCTTGAAAAACCGTTTCATCTCATAATTTCCCGAAAAATTTACGAATTTTCACTGGATGAAATTTGAAATTACAGGGTCCGGTGAAATCTAACCTTTGAACCCGTGAACGGTTACCAAAAAACCTACCTCTTTTCACATCTAAAATCTCCAATCTTCCGGTGCGGCAGGGGAATCATAGCCCTCATCATAAGTCTTGCATTCAGGAGGCTGAGTCTGAGATTGTCCTGAAAGAGACGAAAATGAGAGACACGTTCCGCGGGCGAGGGGTAATATATGGAAATATCCACCTCACGCAGTTCTATACCGGCCCAGGCCGCCCTGACCAATATTTCAATCTCAAAAGAGTAACGCCGTTCACGTAGTTTCAACTGCTCAAACAGGTCAATAGGATAGGCTCGAAAGCCGCTCTGGGCATCACCCAGTGGTCTACCGGTCTCTACCCGAAGCCAGAAATTTGAAATGGCGCGGCCAACGCGTGATGAGGCAGGCACATAGGCCCCTTTAAAATCCCGTTTACCTACTATTATTGCATCGGGATGCGCCTCTAACTCCGGAATAAAATGGCGGAGATCATTCGGGTCGTGCTGGCCGTCGGCATCCACTGTCACCATATGAGTCATTCCAGACCTCAGGGCCTTTTTTGCCGCTGACAAGATGGCCACGCCCTTTCCTAAGTTCTTGGAATGACGAACAATATCCACATCAAGACCCTCAAGGGTATCAACGCCCCCGTCACTGCTGCCGTCGTCAACCACCATAATCCTGTCGTGAACCTTGAGTGACCTTGTCACCACATCCCTAAGGGTATTGGAATGGTTATAAACAGGGATAACGACGATTATCTGAGGCGGACCGGCCTCCGCATGCCGTACAGGAGTGGCTTGTGCCTCGCTTAGGAATTGCGTGCTCATTTAACTCCTGCAAAAGGAATTTCTATATTTGATAGTCTCATAAAAGCAAAGAGTTCATGATTTGAACGCTGATAACGCAGATTGTCTCAGATTTTTTATTTTTCCTTCTTTTCTAATGATTTACAATCACCTTTCCAAAGCGCCCTGATGACCATATTATTTTCCCCCACCTCAAAATAGGTGATGCAGTAATCCATCGAGGAAACAGATTGTCCTGTAACATTTCCCTCTGTTTCGCCGGTGCGCCCCTTACGGGGGTCAATGCGGGGGGGGTATTCAATAAGTGCAGAGTGGGCCAGAGGGTTTAAGGTGTATTCGTCTCTCGTCTCAACATAAACGAATACCTTCTTGTGATCAGGGGCATCAAAAGTCCTGCCAGGCTGTCCCCAGGAATCAACGAGTCTGCTGACATCATGCCCCACGTAATTCTGGCATAATCTTGTATACCCTTTACCGGTGGGCAGACCCAGTGTCTTGCAGCCTGAGAATATGAAGACAGCGAAGATAAAAACCATGGAAAATAAAATTATAATATGTTTCATAGAACCTCCTCATAGAAAAAATGATAGAATGGGGTTTCCAATCAACAATGATTTATAGCCCTAAGATCGACATGATGTCAAAATATTCATGCATTTTCTATGGATATCATTCCTTCGGCGGCTTTCCACCTAATTTTTCCACCTCTTTGGCCGCGTTCGTGGCTTTTGTCTTTGCTTTTGCCACTCGCCGACCCGCCATATCTGTCTGATCCTGGGCTTCCTTTACCTCAGAGTCTATGCTTGCCTGGGTTTCCCCATCATCCCCTGCTTCACGTGCGGCCCTTGATTTATCCAGTTTTTCCTCCAATTTTTCCAGGGCTTGAGCAGCTTCCTTTTCCTTGTCCCGCGATTTCTTTTCTGCATCTGATAGAGCGTCAAGTGCAGCAGCCATCTCCCCCGCCTTCCCCTCCTCCGGATCTGCATCTAATTCTATGTCTTCGCTCGCCAAAACCAGGGCCACCATCGGCAGTTCTTCCAGAAAAGTACCGATCTCCCGGCCAAGAGGTCCGACAATCTTATCGCCTGAAAAACGGAACGGGAAAAAGACCATCGAGGCATCGGAAGAATGCTTGGCCACGGAAGCAGCGGAGACCTCTTCAACGATTTCCGGCCTGGCATCGATTCTCACCTCTTCCAGGATTTTCCGTAGATCTTCGGCGCTTTCCTCTTCCTCCCTGGCATGGCCCATGGCAAAGACATGAATGGGGGTTTCCTCCCAACCGTCATTCCGGGTAACAAGATAGGCTAACAAGAGCATAAGCCGGCTCGTGGAATCATTGACCCACCAGACATCTATCCGGCGTTCGCCTGCCGGCTTCATCTTTATCGCGTCCCATGCTCCCTCTCTCGAATGTAGTGCAATTATGTTGCATCCGAGCCGAAACGCCACTCGAAGATCTGTCCTGTAACTCAATTCTTTCAGGGCAAAAATTCCCTTGGGACGGTGTCCCGGCCATTTAACAAGAATCGTGTTCACCTTTAGTGGGCCTATGCCTGCTGCCTGTACGAGGAGATGAATCCCAACGTGCAGGTCAGGGGTGAAAAGTACGAGTGGGAAGGCATTGGCTCCAATCTCTGATATTTCCCCTTTAAGTTTTGACTTTGCTTCGGACTGGAACCTGAGCATTTTAGCTCCCGCCCCCTCTAAGAGTACAGCCGCTGTTGTAAGACCGCTACCCCCCTCGATCCAGGCAGCAAAGGTCAGCAATTCCTTCCTGGTCTCCGGGCCATCGGAAAGGGCAAGGAGTTGAGGACGCCAGTCCCTTGGGTGTTCCGGTTCAGATGCAGCGGCAAGAAGATGTTCCCTGACAAGCTGAAGATGGTGAGAACGCTGGCTGTCAGCCCATCTTGGGGGGCTGACGGTCCTTTTGAGGTACTGGTAGATGGCGAAGAGAACTGAAATGGCCACCGCTCCAGCCGTTGGATCGATGGCAAGCATCAACCCTAAACATGCCAAAAAACCGGTAAGACTCGCCTTAGCGTTAAACCATCGAAACCTTGGCCTGAAAGAGGGGCTGGATGCCCGCGCTTCAAAGAATGTTGCATAGTTAAGAAGACCGTAAGATATGAGGAAAAACATGGATACTACCCGTGCTATCACGTTCAGATTCCCGAGACCAATGACGGTTAGGGCAATCCCGGCGGTGATGATAACACCGCGTCTCGGGTTTCCTTTTGGACCTGACTCTTTTGAAAAGGGAAGGAGAAAGGGAAATATACGGTCTCCTGCAAGGGATTGAAGAACCCGTGGAGCACCAAGAAATGAGGCCATGGCCGAAGACAGGGTGGCGGCAATGACCCCGGCGTCGATGAGAGCTGCGACACCTGCCACGCGATTCATGGCCGTGTAGTCGCTTTTCATAAGGCTGCCAGGTAAGGCCCCGCAAAAACAACCGCCACAGAGTAGTAAACTAAAATAGAGATTCCCACGGCAAGAAAGGTGCCCAGGGGAAGACTCCTGCCTGGATCTTTGAGGTCCCCGGACATGCTTACACCCTGGGTAAAACCAGTGACAGCAGGGAAAAAAATGGCAAACAGAAGCCAGAAATTCGAACCACCGGTGGGAGTTAGCCAGTTTGCGGCAAAAATCGCCCTGTCCCATCTGACCAATCCGCCTGCAAAAAAGGAAAAAAGCGCGGCCACGAGCAGACCCATTACCACATACTGGAGCCGGGTTGCCCAATCTGCGCCTAACCATGCAAAGACAAAAAGGAATGAAACTGCCGCAGCAGCAATAACCTGGGACCCGACCCTTAAATCGGGCGGCAACATGGATGCCAATGCTTCACCGAAGCCGATACAGTAAAAACCCACAGAAACTGACTGGGCTAAGAAAAGAACGATGCCGATAGCACCCCCGTATTCCAGACCGAGGGTCCTGGATATGAGATAATAATCGCCTCCCCCTTTGACCCTGATGTTTGTGGCGATGGCAGACAGAGAAATACTTGTCAGGACTGAAATAGCATTGGCAAGGGTGATTATTATCAGGGTATAAAAGAGGCCTGCACTACCTACGACATATCCCAATCTCAAGAAAAGAATAATACCGAGGATGGTTAAGATACTGGGAGTGAATACACCCGAAAATGTACCCAGGCTACCCTTCACCGGCACGCGGGCTGTTTTCGCTCGCAGCTTTTCCATGTCTGTCAACGCATTCTCCCGGATTCCACCTCGATCGAGACCTTTTTACAGGAAATTCTGAACCTCTGAGCGCTTATTTATAACTGTATGAGGAGAGAACTATATGAAAAAGGGGTCTGTGAGTCAAGGTTGAGCCTTTTCCACCCCCCTATTGACTGCATCATCATCCAGGGTGTATATGATGAATTATGAATTATGAATGAAAAATTATGAGTTGAGAAACCTGTAATTACTGTTCTCCATTCCTTTCAACTCTTCATTTTTAACTCTTCATTCTTAATTCATTCAGGAGACTGACTAATGGAAGATATTCCTCCCTGTCATATACATATAGATACGGAAGGGCGCTGGTACCACCAGGGGGCCGAGATGATCCACAGGGAATTTATCCGGCTCTTTTACCAGAATATGGTGCTTGATTCAAAGGGCAGGTATCTGATCAACTGGGCAAATGAACGTTGTTATGTGGAGGTGGAGGATACAGCCTTCGTAGTCAGGCGGGTCTCTTATGAAAAGGGGAACCAGGATAGAGCATCCGGAATAGAGCTCAGTCTGAGCGATGACACCAAAGAAGCGTTAATACCGGATTCTCTCTGTGTTGGGAAGGAGAACATCCTTTACTGCAAGGTCAAATCGGGTCTTTTCCCTGCCCGTTTCAATCGCGCCGCCTATTATCAATTGGCTGAACACATTGAAGAAGATGGTAAGAACTATTTTCTACCTCTACATGGTCAAAGATATTATATCCCTCAATCTCCCGATCTAAAATCCAAAATCCAAAATCTCAAATCATGACTCCCCACTCACCGGAGTAAGAATTTCTATATCTGCATTTTTTCGCAGGTTTTGAAGCCAATTATCGAAAATACGACCATGCTTGGTCTGCACCAAAGATGCGCGATACTCTTTTTCTTCTTCACGGAATTTTTTATCATCGATCCCTTCCCTTGCCAGCCACCTGATGACAAATACACCCGTGTTTGTTACAAAGGCAATATCAGGATACCTTTTGTTTGAGTTGAGTCTAAAGGCTGCCTCGGCCAATCCCGGCGCGTATCCTATTTTGGGTATAGGTTCCTGTCGTGTAAAAAACGCGCTCTCTTCGATCTTCATGCCTTTTTCCTCTGCCAATTTATCCCAGGATTTGCCTTCTTTAAGTTCTTCCAAATATTTTGAGGCGGCAGCGGTTGCTTCCTGGGCCGCAAGGTAAGCGGTATAATCATCATTCACCTTCTCAGCAACGTCTTTCAAAGGGGGCAGGTAAGATTCCCTGCTCTCGGCCACCTGAAAAATATAAAATTTTTCGCCCAATGCAAACAACTCGGTTGTCTCGTTCTTTCCCAGGGCAAAGAGGGTTTCTCCAATTTTTTCACTGCCGTCAATTCCGGATACCGGCTCATCTTTTGAGAAGAAAGAAGAACGTTTTGCTTCAAGTCCGTACTGTTTTGCATAGTCGGACAACTCTATATCGTAAGGCATCTGGTCTATGACGGACAGGCCTTTTTCATGGGCAAGTTCCGTTGCAACACTCATGGCCAGCGTATCTACTATTTCATCTCGCACATCTTCTAAAGATTTGGTCGAAGCCTCTTTTATGTCCTCCACCTTGATGATGTGGTATCCGAACTGAGTCCGGACAAGATCGCTGATTTCACCCTTTTTCATGTTAAAGGCCGCTTCATCAAAAGTTGGCATCATCTGGCCTTTTTTGAAATAACCAAGGTCTCCTCCCTTTGACTTGGTCGGGCCTTCGCTATGCTCCTTTGCCAGAGTCGCGAAATCTCCTCCCTCGCGCGCCTTTGCCAGAATCTCTTTTGCAGCCTTCCGCACCTTATCCTCGGCCTCTTTCAGGGCATCTTCGCCGAGCTTAAACAGGATGTGTCTCGCTTTTACCTGTTTGGGCTGGCTGTATGCCTCGTTATTATACTCATAAAAAGATTGGATCTCTTTCTCAGAGACATTAATTCCCCCCTTAAAGGCCACCGGGTCAATTTCGATATATGTCACTTTAATCTTTTTGGGAACCCGATAACTCTCCTTGTGACTATCAAAATACTCCTTCAATGCCGCCTGATCAAATTTGACCGATTTCTTGAAGTCTTCAGGATTAAATTCAACAAAGCCGATTTTGATTCTTTCTTTGACAAAAGTGTAGTACTCCAAAACCCCCTGTTCAGTAACATCCAGGAAAGCGAACAGGAACTGCTTAAGTTTTTTATCAAGGAGATCCTGGGTCATGGTCGCCTCAAAATCCTCGGGTTTCATACGATTTTGGCTCAGGATGGACTGGTACCGTCTAATGTCAAACCGACCGTTTACCTGAAACGCCGGATAACCCATAATCGCCCTCTGGCACTCGCTCTCTGTCACATCTATACCCAACCGTTTAGCAGCCTGTGTCATCAACCTCTGGTCAATAAGACCTTGCAATGCCCTTTGTTTTACATTAAAGGCCTTTACCATATTATCATTCCACTGGTCCTGATACCTCCTTTGCAGAGCAGATATCATGTCCCGGTAGGCCTTCTGATATTCCGGCCCACTGATTACCTCTCCATTGACATAGGCAATTTTTAAGGCCTGATCAGCTGTAAAAGAGTACCCAAAATAAAAGACAAACACCACGGCTATAATAGCAATTAAGAATTTTATCAGCCAGGACTTGGCATGTTTTCTCATCAGACTTAATACCATTTAAACACTCCCTCCTGTTTTCACTTCGTATTCTTCGGGTCTTCCCCGTCTTTTCCTGGAAAAACTGAATTTTTTATAATAACACCGTCCATAATGGATGTCCATTAGAATTTGGGGCAACCGGCAATTCCAACCCTTCCCTTGCCATTTTGGCTTTTGATCTGCTATTATGAAGATTATAACCGTTCAAAGTTCACCCTTGAGGCTGGACTCAATTATTTGGTAATTAAAAGGCCTATTATGAAATTCAAAAAAATCAGCGACAATGAAGTTAAACGCATTGACAAGCTTCAATCCGAATACTTCAGTAAATACATGCACCTCTTTGACCCTCCTCTTCCGGATGGCGTGCCTGAACGTCTCGAAAAAATAGTTAGATCTGCGAGCATATCCGTTAGCGACGTGGTCCTTGATATTGGGACCGGTACAGGGATATTGATTCCCCTCATCTTGAAATATGGGCCTGCTCTTATTTATGCAAATGATCTATCCGAAAAGATGCTCAAATCCGTAAGAGAGCGTTATCCTGGTGTCAGAACCCTGCACGAAGACATCCGGAACCTGGAATTGCCGGATCGCACCATTGATGTCATATTTATAAATGCCTGCTATCCGAATATCGTGGATAAACACGGAAGTTTCACCAACATAAGGCGGATTACAAAGACCGGGTGTCGTGTAGTCATAAGCCATCCCATGGGAAGCGCGTTTATCAATTTCCTGCAGGAAAAGGTGCCTTTTCCCTTAGACAGCTTCCCTGAAAACAAAACCGCAGCAAAGAACCTATTTGAGTCCTATGGGTTTAGGGTGTCCGGGTTTGTGAACGAGGATAAGCTGTATATTTTAATCTTAGAAGGGTGATGTTCTCGTAAAAAGTCTCCAGGGCCGTCACTCCCGCCCCGCATCAAGTGCGGGATAAACTGCAGAGGGAGTCCAGTAATCCCGCCTACAGGCGGGACTGGATTCCCGTTTTCACGGGAATGACAGTAACGGGTGCTTTCTGACTTTTTACGAATTCATCAATGGTGAGCGTCTGAATTTTTCAGAAATTATATTAATGTGGCTATGCAATCGAATATCCCCTCAAAAATAAGTTATCAACCCATTGGCATTATTCATACCTCTTTTCGCAACATTGAGGATATGCCGATTCAACCTGCGGGGGCCGCAAATATCCGGGGCTCTGTTGAGATATTTGAAGAATATTCCAAAGGGCTGAAGGACCTTGACGGGTTTTCCCACATCATCCTGATCTATCATTTCCATCAGGCCAAATCCGCAAAACTCGTTGTCACACCATTTTTGGACACCCTCCCGCATGGGGTTTTTGCAACCAGGGCACCAAGCCGCCCCAACCCGATTGGTCTGTCCGTGGTCAGATTACTGAAAATTGAACAAAACATCCTGCACATTGAAAACACAGACATTCTAAATGACACCCCTTTACTGGATTTAAAACCCTATGTTCCGGAGTTTGATCAACATCCGGGGGAAAATACAGGATGGTTGAAGCAGGCTAAGGGACGCGTCGAAAATACGAGATCAGATGATAGATTTGCCTGACGAAACAGCGTCGCCAATCGGACATATGGTTTGTCTTTCGTTCACTGCAGAGGACGTTCCTTTTGGCGGCGGAGCCTTATAAATGATTTCCGAAATCTATCTTAACATCTCGACCATTTTATGCCGTAAAGTTAAGGTCTTAATTGTTATAACTTCTGTTTTTGGAGTACTGGTTGTAAAAACCTGTCTGGTGTGTTAAAAAATATGCACGAACTCCTACCCCTAATTTATAAGGTAGAATAAATGGCAAAAGAATTATGGACAGTGACGGAGGTATTGGAGTTTTTTCAGGTTGAAGAGAGCTTTCTCAGGCATTTGGAGGAAGAGGATATTGTATGCCCCACTTGCGGCGAGGACCCGTCAGCCAGACTTTTTCACATTAACGAACTGGAAAAACTCCGTGTTGCAAAAATCCTCGTGAAGGATATGGACGTAAACCTGTCTGGTGTTGAAGTCATACTCCAAATGCGAAAGAATATGATTGATATGATGAGGCAATTTGACGCCATTTTAGAGGACCTTGCCAGGCAAATGCAGCAAACCCTGAAGAGAAACCTCAAATCCTGATACCGCTTCTCACATCTTTTCCATAGAGCCCATCCAACTTCTTGACCGTCTCTATGACCTCTTTGTCATCCGTTACAGGCACCTTAATAACCAGTTTGGCCATAAGGTTTCCCCGCTGCTTCGTCTTGATATTGATTGCCCCTTTCCCTTTCAGTCTTAGTGTATGACCACTCTGGCTGCCCGGCGGCACCTTCAGCTTAACCTGCCCGTCAATAGTGGGGATATTGATGCTTCCACCGGCTATGGCCTCCCCGACGGTCACCGGCACTTCCATTAGAAGATCATCTCCCTCTCTTTTCAAGAATGGATGCTGTTTGAGGTGCATTATCAGGTAAAGATCCCCGTTCTTGCCACCATTAAGACCCGGCTCGCCTTTGCCTGCCACACGGACCTTGGACCCCTCCTTAACACCTTTCGGGATGGTCACCCTGATCTTTTCCGTACCGAGGATCTGACCGCTTCCCCCACACCGGGAGCAGGGCTTTCCTGTTTTACCGTGCCCGTGGCAATGAGGACAGGGTCTGGTAAAGTTCATTGGGCCTTCTGCCACATCCTGCCGGCCGGAACCTCCGCAGTGGGAGCAGGGGACTATAGTGGAATCCGGATCGGTTCCGGTACCCTGGCATCCCGTACAGAGCTTTACCTTTTGCATGGCCAGTTCAGTTTCAAAACCTCTGAGAGCTGAGATCAGATCAATGGCCATATCATGTTTGACATCTCTGCCTTTACCCGCCATCGAGGTCTTGAAACCATCTCGCCCCGCGCCGGCCCCAAAGAGGTCCCCGAAAATATCCTCATAACTCTGATATCGGCCGAACCCTTCTCCTTCTGAGGGTCTTCCAGATTGCTGAAAAGAATTCCACTCAGAATATTGCCTCGCTTTTTCAGCGTCAAACCCTGTATTGAGGCCTTCTTCCCCGAATTCGTCATACAATTTCCGCTTTTCTTCGTTACCGAGACAGTCGTATGCCTGAGAAATCTCTTTGAATTTCTGCTCTGCTTCCTTGTTTCCCGGATTGATGTCAGGATGCCATTTCCTGGCCAATTTGCGATATGCCTTTTTTATCTTTTCTTGAGGAGCGTTTTTAGAGACACCCAGAATTCCGTAAAAATCTCCAGACATAAAAGGTACCGCCTAACCTGGTAAGCCAGAATTGTTAAGAGCCTTAATTACTGAGCCCCTGAATCCCCCGATTAATCACTTGAAGAAGAGTATCTCAGATAAATCGCATTTGTCAAATCCTTGACGGCTTCGCGCCATTGAAAGAGGTTATAATTCCGAATGGCACTTGAACCCACAGAGAGACGTAGCCTTTTTTACCGCCCTTATTACGGCCTGCTCCATTATTCTTGCAGCTAATAACCCCACCACATTCACATCCGCTTTAATTTTTCCTGTTGCAACGGCAAAAATGGTATCCCCGTCAAACATGGTGTGTGCAGGCCTCATGGTTCTTCCATACCCGTTATGAGCCATAGAAGCGATCTTGTAGGTCTCTGATTTTGCGAGTTCTGCATTTGTGGCTATAACCCCGATGGTAGTATTACCACCAAACTCGATCTTCCTGCCGGCAAATTCCTTGATCATAATTTCTTCGCTGTTGAGCAATCTCTTTCTGTTCTCATCCAAAACACCTGCCAATATTTCTCCGGTTTTTGGATCTATCACGTCACCGAGGCAGTTTACAGCTACCACTGCCCCTATTCTAAGATCGTCTGTTTGAAGACAACACACCCCCAGCCCGCTTTTCATGCATCTTTCCATCCCAAATATTTTGCCGACTGTCGCCCCGGTACCCGCACCCACACTCCCCTCTGGGCATTCGGGGTCATTAGAGTTCAGGCATGCCTGATAACCCATTTCCTTATCAGGTCTAACCTCATGAGCGCCAATAGTCAGATCAAATAAGACCGCACCACAGACTATTGGGACCTTTGTCACAAGAACATCAAGACCGATCTTTTTTTCTTCGAGATATTTCATTACACCGGAGGCAGCGTCCAGCCCAAAGGCACTGCCGCCAGCTAATATAACGGCATGAATCTGTTCCACAAGATTCACCGGATCCAGAAGATCGGTTTCTCTCGTCCCCGGGGCCCCGCCCCTGACATCCACACCAGCTGTCATCCCCGCTTCCCCGATGACAACGGTACATCCTGTGGCTGCATCCAAATCCTGAGCGTGGCCTATCCTGATCCCTTCAATATCAGTGATTGCAATTTCTTTCATATTATCTACCATCAATCCAAAAGCCCGCAACCCCTCTAACCTCTCTTCAGCATCTCTTCGGCATGGGCCACTGCCCGCGGGGTAACTTCACGTCCGGCCAAAAGTCTCGCTATTTCATAAACCCTTTCTTCGGGACTCAGTTCGGCAATGGTGGCCCCTGTTCTGCCGTTTTTGATCTCTTTTGAAACCAAAAAATGGGTGTCTCCCTGGCAGGCAATCTGCGGGAGGTGGGTGATGCACACTATCTGATGATAACCGGCAAGGGAAAAAATCTTTTCTCCCACCACCTCAGCCGTAGCCCCGCTGACCCCGGAATCGACCTCATCAAAAACGATCGTCTCCACAGAGGCGGTCCTTGAGAGAATTGTCTTTATGGCAAGCATGATCCTCGATAACTCTCCCCCTGACGCTATTTTTATAAGGGGTCTTAACTCCTCGCCCGGGTTTGGAGAAATCATGAATTCAACCCGGTCAAAACCGTCGGGCCGCATACGCTCAATGCCCCCATCTGCCCCATCACCCTCCCCATCACACTGATCTTCAAATCTCACCTCAAACTCGGTTTCCTTCATATGGAGCTGGTGGAGTTCCTTTTCCACTGCCTCCTTAAAGACGTCAGCCCCTTTTCTTCTTTTTTGTGAAAGAATCCGGGCCCTTTGCATCAACTCCACCTGGGCTTCCTGCAATTCTTCCCTCAGCTTAGCGCGTTTTACCCTGTTTTCTTCCAGGTCAAACATTTTTGATGCCAGTTCATCTTTGAATTGCAAGACATCTTCAAGTGTTGCGCCATATTTTCGTTTGAGCCTTGTTAAGATCTCAAGCCTTTCCAGAACCTGCTCAAGTCTTTGGGGATCAATCTGTATCGCCTTTCTAAAATCCCTCAGCGCAAATGAGGCATCCTCTACTTGAACCGCTATTTCGGCCAGGGAGTCTCTTATGGAACCGAGTTCCCGGTCGATTCCCGCCCCTTTCTCCATGCTCTTTGTGCAGCGGGCAACGGATGCAAGCACAGAATCATCTTTCTCGTACAGGGTTTGGTATCCCTCTGAGACAATTCCCAAGAGTTCCTCTGCATGCTGGAGACGGCTCTTTTCATCTGCCAGGATTTCATCTTCACCCGGGACGGGGTTAGTCGCTTCAATTTCCTGGATCTGGAACCGGACCAGTTCCCCTCTCTCCTTTTGCGCCACGATCTCCTTCTCCATGGCCCTGAGCTCTTCTTTTAATGACTGATATCTCCCAAATATCCCGCCCAGATCAACACGCTCATCTTCAAGCCCGCTGAAATCATCTAAAAGGAAGAGATGATTATCCGGTCTCAAGAGGAGTTGATGTTCATACTGGCCGGAAATACTGATCAGCCTCGGGCCTAAACGAGATAACATCTGGAGGGTGGATAGAGAGCCATTAACAAAGACCTTGTTCCGGCCTTCACGGGATATGATCCTCTTTATCAACAGCTCATTGTCAAAGGATATCCCCTCTTCTCCCAACATCTTATTCAAACCGGGAGGGTTATCGGGAAACACAAACAACCCTTCAACTACGGCTTCGTCGCATCCTGTCCTGATAAGATCTGCCGACGACCTCCCCCCGAGAATCAAATTAATGGCATTGATAATGATCGATTTGCCTGCACCGGTTTCACCGGAGACGGTGTTTAGCCCTTCCCTTAAGGACAGATCCAGATGTTTTATAATGGCAAAATCGGTGATGTTCAGCTGGAAAAGCATAACACCTCATGACTGCGGATTCTGGAGACCTTTTATTCAAATCAGCTACAAAAATCTCTCTCTGCCATAAACTTATGGCCGGCATGGCCTATCAGCCCGGATCATCAGCAATCACAAGGCTGGTTGCCCCTTCAAGAAGCCGTTTGTTTTCAATTTTGACACAGACCGAGTCCTGATCTTTTCTCAATCGGTATTCTACCAATGCTTCGGAAGGTACCCGCAAATCACACAGGGAGATCGCGTTCCCGGATATGTCCAGGATAGTAGTCGATTCTATTACCGCATAGCGTCGTTCGGCGATGATAATTCCACCATCGCCCTTACTCTCGATGGTGACTGTTTCAGATATCGTTCTCTGGTCCCCCGGGGTCTCTGCAAGAATTACAGAACACCACTGCAGGGAAAAAAACGCCAGCAGAACATAAATCAAAACCGACTGCTTTTTGAAAAAATGTTTTCCCAGTCCAAGTGTAATTTCTGTAAATTGATTCATCTCAAATCCCTGTGCGTTTATTGATGGTCCACTAAAAAGTCAGAAAAGGCACATTTTTGTCATTCCGGCGAAAGCCGGAATCCAGGGAAATCAATCCCGCCGCTGCGGGAGACTCCCGCTGCAGTTTATCCCGCACTTGATGCGGGGCGGGAGTGACGGCCTTGGAGACTTTTTGCGACTTTATCAAGCTCAGGTATTTTAGAAAAGGTATCGGTAGATTGTCAAGGATATGCGTGTCGGAGATCCCGTTTTTAAGCGGGGAAACTGGATGTTTCAAATTAAGAATTGAGAATTAAGAGTTAAGAATGAAGAATTATGAGTTAAGAATTATGAGTTAAGAATGAAAGATCGATTCCGCATTAGATAACCCTGTTCCGCCCTTCGTTCTTTGCCCGGTAAAGGGCGGCATCGGCCCTCTTTATCAGGTCCGGGAGTAATTGATCCTCCGAACCGCTATACTCTGCAATACCGATGCTGATGGTCATTTGAAACTGCGATGCCTCATATTCAAATGGATGCTCTCCCACCATCTTTCTTAACCTCTCACACGCTATCTTTCCGCCCTCTAAGCCGGTATCAGGCATGATCACCACAAACTCCTCCCCGCCATACCGACAGACAAGGTCGACCTGTCTGGCCCATTTCTTGAGAATCTTCCCGATTTCAGAGAGAACCATGTCACCGGCAGAATGCCCATAGGTGTCATTGATTCCTTTAAAGTAGTCCAGATCCATCATGGAGATCGCCAATCCGATCCCATGCCTTTTGACCCTTGCCATATCCCGCTCAAGGGCCTCCATGAAATATCGTCGATTATAAAGTCCGGTCAATTGGTCCATGGTCGCCATCTCGGCCATTTTTTCCCTGGCCAGGCCCACGTCTCTCTTAAGACGGATCTTTTCAAGGGCATTTGTTATGCTTGCGGAGATTGTTTCTAAGTTGAGCATGTCTTTGGTCAGGTAATCATAGGCGCCTGCTTTGATCAGCCGGGAGGCGATGATCTCGCTCCCATAACCGGTAATCACTATAACAGGCGTTTCGATGTTCTTTTCGTGCATCTTTTCCATAAAGTCGAGGCCGTTCCCGTCCGGAAGTTTATGTTCCAGCATAACCAGATCTGTTTTCGCTGTTTCCAGTGCCCTAAGCGCCCCGGCGATATCTTTTGCCCGGGCGAGTTTCATCCTGCCCATCTTCTGAAGAAAGGCCTCAATGCTTTCAAAATCAGCATCCGATCCCTCAACAGAGAGGATGTTTAAATCCTGATATATATTAATAATGGAGGTGACTCCGGCATAGGGCTTGGTCTCGTAGTAGTGGATGTGGCTAATATTTTTTACGGTATTGGCAATCTTTCTGCCAGCGATCTTTAACTGGCTAATGTATTTCGCCTGTTTTTCAGGGTTATCGCTGGACAACTTCAACAGATCAAGATCGCCCAAGAGAGCGGTCAGAGGCTGATTTATCTCATGGGCCGTGGCCCCTGCCATCTGGAGCAGGACCTTCAGACGTTCCTCGTCGATGACCGCCTTTTGTTGGTCCAGGATCTTGCGGTTGGCCATCCGTAAATCCTCTTCCATCTCTTTTCTCTCCGTTATGTCGCGAAGGGAGGCAAGATAGGCCTTCTTACCTTCCCACTTTACTTCTGTCACGAGCATGTCTGCTATTCGAACATCTTCCCCACTTGACAAGACTTCAATCTCAGTTGATGTGCCTCCCATCAGGGGGAATCCAAATTGTTTCCCTACAAATCTGCCCCTCTTCCTGGCGAAGAGGTCTGTTGCGGCCGGGTTGACAAATTGAACTTCTCCCTCGCGGTCTGCTATGACGATGGCATCAACATTTTTGTTAATAAGTTCGGCTAATTGGGCCTCATTCTTCTGTATTCTCTGCTCAAATAGCTTTTGATCGGTGACATCTCTAAGGATAAGAACCGTTTTCGATTTATCGCCGCCCATTGGCAGTATTTGCAGCGTCACTAAATACCCGTTAAGCCTTATGGGGGTGTCTTCAGGATTGGCTTTTGGTTCGTCAGCACCCGCGTTTACCAGCTTTTCTATTCGTTCCTGCTCTTCAGGGCCAAATATTGCAGCAAAATGAGAACCTATGAATTCTCCCTCAAACATGGGGATCAGGGATAAGGCAGCCGGATTGGCATACAGGACCCTTCCGTCATGGGTCAGCTCCAGGATCCCTTCGGATATCTCCTCCAGAATCCTCTCAAAATGTTTCTTGACACCTAACAATTCCTTGGTGACTCTGCGCGGGTAGACGTTTTCAATGCCCAATATTTTTCCTTCGAAACGCTGAGAGGGAATTGCATCCTGCTGATCGATAACGGCAAAGATGTGTTGAGCCGTTTCCTCGTAGGGTCCTTTGGCAATGCAGGCGTCTGCCCCCAATTCGTGGAGATCGATTTTCTCTTCGGCGACAGTGGCGGAAAGAATGATAAGGCAGACATCCTTGAGCCTTTCCCTTTCTCGAATGAGCTGACACAACTTCTTCCCACTGATATTAGGCATCACCATGTCCACCAGGATAACATCAGGGGTATAGGTTTTCAGGATATCCAGCGCTACGAGGCCGTGTTCCGCCTTCACCACCTGATAACCCTCTTTAGAAAACAAAAGGTCAATGTACCTGAGGACGACCGGATCATCATCTATTACCAATAGTTTTTTCTTCATGATAGATTCTCTATTCGTTTCAGGACCAATCACAGATTATGCCCTTTGTATTCCGAGCCCTTTCAGGACATTTTCCTTATTGGTAAAATCCCCGATTATCCTTCTCTCGGGAAGTGGAGAAACCTTTATTGCCAAGGGTGTAGCGAGGACATCGTCCCTTTCGGCCGATTCAGGCCTCTCCATCACATCTATGACTTGAAGTATATATTGCCCCTCAAAGTCTCCCTCCAGAAGAACCTTCAGATCTCTCACCGCTCTCTCGGATTTTGGCGTCCGGCCCGCAGTATAAAGCCTGATTTCATACATGGCAGTTTTCCTCCTATTTGGCAATAGATTGATAGAGCGGCCCTTCCAGGATACTCCTGACAACGTGAACAATATCAGAACTGCCTATCGGTTTTTTGAGCAGCTCAAACTCTATTCCATCCTTCTGGGCCTTCTTCAGCTGGTCCAGGAACTCCACATGAAAGGCGGTTATGATGTAGATTGGAACATCTCTGTGTGTATTCCGCAGTTCCCGGAGTGCTTGAACGCCATTCATCCCGGGCATTTTTAGATCAAGGAAAACCAGATCATAGTTGGTTGTCCCGGCTATCTCGATCCCCTCCTTGCCTGATGCGGCTGTATCCACCTGATATCCCGTATCCTCAAGAGAATAGGTAAATGACATCCTGATCGCCTCCTCATCATCAATCACTAATACACGCTTAGTCATGATACATCCCCCCCTCTCTTATCTATTGGAAATAAGATTTCAAAGGTTGTTCCAACTCCGGGATCGCTGGCCACGTGAACATTTCCCCCGTGCTTCTCGATGATGCTCTGGCTTACGGAAAGCCCAAGGCCTGTGCCCTGCCCGGTCGGCTTTGTCGTAAAAAAAGGATCGTAAATCCTTTGTAGATTTACAGGTTCAATGCCGCATCCAGTGTCGGAAATTTTCACCTCAATAAACTCTTTTCCGGGGAGGACCTCAACAGTGACCTCCTTTTTCCGGGTTTCTTTCACGGCATCCAGGGCGTTACTGATATAATTGAGTAACAGCTGTTGCATACTGCCCGGCTCCATCCAGATTTCGCGGTCCCCTTCAGCAACATGCCTCTTCAGCAGGACATTTTCATTATCAATACGGTGAGACAAAAGTCCCGTAACCCTGTCAATAATAACATCAAAACTTATCTTCTGATATGTTTCATCACCTTTCTTTTCCAACCGCGAAAAGGTCAACAGGTTTTTCATAATCTTGATGCACCGTTTCGTTTCACGCTCGATAGATTCGAGGACAGGATACCTTCTGTCCTCCCCGTCCGTGTATTTGCGACAATACTCCGCAAAGTTGAGTATCCCCATCATCGGGTTATTCATCTCATGGGCAACACCGGCCACTAAAGTTCCGATAGCGGACATTTTCTCGGACTGCATCAGTTGACTTGTTGACTGTTTCAATTTGTCGAATAGCTCTTGCAGCTCTTCCTGTACCTTTGTGCGTTTTACTATCTCTCTTTCCAGGGCCTCGTTGGTCTTCCTAAGTTCCAAAGTACGCTGCTCGACCTTGATTTCCAGTTCATCTCGAGCCCTTAGCAGATTTTCTTCCAATTCCTTGCGGTAAGTGATATCTCTTATGACCCCGACAGTGCCGATAATTGTTGCTTCCTGGCTGGTAGGGTTTATGTGGTACATGCCGGCGCTATTCACCTCAATGTCAAGGAACTCATCCCCAATCAGTTCCATAAGGGCTGGCGTGAGTCGTTCTCTGTTCTTGAGTACCAGTTGCACCTCAAGCCCTATGGTCATTCTGTCTCCGGTCCTTCTTTCATCGAAAAGCTTTGGTGAACTCTTATCACCGGTTGTCTTTCCAGCGTACTTGGGCAACAACTTGTTCCGGCTGATTCCTTCCACAGCATCCGGAACGATTATTGTGCTGAAATGCTGCCCAATAAGTTCCTCCGGGGCGTAACCTAACCTCTCTATGGCGTTATTGATGAAGGTAAATTGTCCGTTCACATCAATCCTGTACACAATATCGGGAATTGTCCTCACAAGGCTCCTAAACCTCTCTTCGGAAACGCCTAATTCATGCAGATTTTTTTCAAGATCGTCATTGAGTTCTTCGAGGGACTCCTGGGCCTTTATGAGTTCACGGTTTTGCAGTACGGCGTTTTCATAGGTGGAGAGGAGCAGGTTCAACATCTGTTGGCGGTTAGATGTGACCCTGTGGCGCTTTCCGGCAAAGATAAACTCCAGCCCCTTACCCGCTTTTTTGCTTTTCTGTTCGGTCTTCTTAGTAAGGATCTCTTCGATCTTTGAAATCAAGAACTCTTCATTCCATGGTTTGGTAACATAGCAGTCCGCTTTTACATTGAGGCCACGAATGATATCTTCAAGGTCAGACAGGGTAGTAAGCAGGATTACAGGAGTGTCCTTGAGGGTTTTGTCGCTCTTGATTTTTCCGCACATCTCGAAGCCATCCACCACCGGCATTATGATGTCGCTGATAATGAGGGCCGGCCTGACCTTGTGGGCTCATGTCAGGCCCTCTTCGCCGTTTGCAGCGAGCAGGACTTCGTACCCATGGCCTTCAAGCACGTATTGTAATTGCTTTGCCTGGGTGGGGCTGTCTTCAACAATTAGGATTTTGAGGTCCTTATTCACAAGCCCTCCTCCCTTAAAATTCTTACATGTTCAATGTGAGGGTTCATCTCTCAGAAGTGCTGTAACCCTTTTTACTTACAGATAGTTTCGGTGAAACTGGAAATTAGAAATTTGAAATTAGAGGATAACCATTTGATGTGTTCGGCCCAATTTCCAATTTCGAATTTCAAATATCTTTGCTTAGGTCTCTTCCTCATAGTGCTTCAGGGCAAGCTCTACCGCTGATTTGAATTTTTCGAAAACGAAGGGCTTATCCAGAAAATCGGAAGCCCCCAAACGCAGTGATTTCAGAAGAAGCTCCTTGTCCCCGTATCCCGTGACCATAATCACCTTGCTGGCTGGATGGATCTCCCGTATCTTTTCCAGCAATTCGAGACCATTCATCCCGGGCATCTTTATGTCGGTGATCACAAGTGGGAAGGGCCTGGCCCTGAAGGCATCTAATGCCTGATGCGAGTCTTCGTACCTTTCAGCTTCCAGTTCCATGTGGTGAAGGAATCCGATCATAAGTTCCAGCACTGTTGGTTCATCGTCCACAACCAGTATCCTGCTGGTGTCCAGCTTCATTACTGCCTTGCACGCATCCACCACCGAGGGGTCATATTTGGAAGTGTATCCCCGGCTCAGTTCTTCCAAGGCGGTTTGCCTGCGTAGGGCCGGTCTGTAAGGCCTGTGGGTAATCATGGCGTCTACCACATCGGCCACGGCCAGTATGCGCGCCCAGGGGTGTATTTCATCACCTTTCAGACCTCGTGGGTAACCGCTTCCGTCTAAGCGCTCGTGATGTTGCCTCACGATCCGAGCTACGGGCCACGGATAGGGGATGCGATGCAGGGCATCGTAGGCCGTCTGGGGGTGCTGCTTGATTATGCCGAATTCATTTCTTGATAACTTCCCGGGCTTGTTCAATATCCCGGAGGAGACGACCACCTTTCCCACGTCATGGAGCAGGCCACAGATCTCAAGTCCTCCTATTTCTTCATGGTCCATGCCCATCTTCTTTGCGATACTGATGGCCAGGTCTGTGACGCCTCGGGAGTGGCCGGCGGTATAGGGATCACGGCTCTCTAATAGATCGCTTATGGCCTGGGTGGTGCCGACAAAGCCGGAGATCAGCTGATCGGTTTTTTCCCTCACCTGGCTTTCCAGCCCTTCATTGAGCTTTTTAAGCGCTGCCTGTGTCTCTGTGAGCTTTTTGTTCTGCTCTAAAGCGTTGTGGTATATGGATAAGAAGAGACTCAGGATCTGCTCATGACTGGACCTTACAGTATAAAGCGTCCCGTCAACAACGATCTCCATTTCCCTTATCTCTCCTGGGCCATTTTGTCTTGTGGGGGTCGAAAAAACGGCCTTTACAGAGGAAAGGAGACGGTTTTCATCGTATGGTTTGACCAGGTAGTAGTCTGCGCCCGAGTTGATGCCCTGCACGATATCCTCGGGATTGGACAGCGTCGAGAGGAGCATGATGGGAATATTGTGGATGGCCTGGTCATGCTTGACCGCATAGCTCATCTCGTACCCGTTCATCGCGGGCATCATGATGTCGCTGATAATAAGATCCGGATGAATCTGCCGGGCAGCAGCGAGACCCTTTTCACCATCAGTAGCCTCGTGAACCTCGTACTTATGTTTTTCAAGCAAAACCTTCAGCAGCACGGCCTGCGTGGGGCTGTCCTCAACGATCAGGATTTTTGCACCTTCGGCATAGGCACCCTTCGATTTTGGATTGCGGATTTTGGATTTTGGATTAGAAACCATCACGTTTCGCGCCTCCGTTTGAATTCATAATTCTTCATTCACCGGTATCATAAATTTGAAGGTACTCCCCTTCGCTTTTCCTCTTCGTTTTCCGTATATTTTTTTTGAACTTCGACCACATCGTCCAGTTGATCAAAGAAAACGTCGACCACGTTGGGGTCAACATGGGTGCCCCGTCCTTCCTGCAAGATCTCAAGGGCTTTATCGCTGGAAAAGGCCTTCTTGTACGGCCGGTTACTTGTAAGCGCATCGAATATATCGGCAATCGCACAGATTCGCCCATAAAGAGGGATATCCTCTCCGGAAAGTCCTTTCGGATAGCCGGTACCATTCCATTTTTCGTGGTGTGCGAGGGCGATGATCTCTCCCGCTTCAAGGAGTTCAGAGGAGGAGCCTCGAAGTATGCGAGCGCCAATTATCGAGTGTTGCTTCATGATTTCCCATTCTGAGTTATCGAGCTTGCCCGGCTTCAGGAGGATCGCGTCCGGAATGCCGATCTTACCCACATCGTGCATGGGACTCGCATGGAGAATAAGATCCACCTCGTCTGCGGACAGACTCAAGCCGCGGGCGACAATTGCGCAATAGTTGCTCATGCGATTAATATGCAACGCAGTGTCCTCGTCTCTATATTCCGACGCGACGGCGAGACGGCGGATCGTGTCTAAATGCGCCTGGTGGGTTAATCTCTGGGCTTTTCTTAATTCTTTAAGGGTTTTTCGAAGTGATGCGGTACGTTTCTCGACCGTTTCCTCAAGCATGGCCCTGTGCTGCTTGATTTCATCCTGGGCCTCCTTCATTTTGAGCATACTGTCTGTTCGCACATTGAGCTCTACTCTGTCAACCGGCTTTGAAATAAAATCATTGACACCTGCTTTGACCGCTTGGAGGCGGTCTTTCTGACTGCTCAGACCGGTAATCATGATGATGGGGATGTCATTAATCTCCGGATTCTCCCGGATGCGTCGTGCGACCTCAAACCCGTCCATTCCGGGCATCATCACATCCAAGAGCACCAGGTCAAAGTCCGGGGTCATCTTCTCCAATGCCTCAGGCCCGTCGATCGCTAATTCAGACACGTGCCCGAAGGATGCCATCATGGCCTCCATTAACTCTCTGTTCAGTTCTTCGTCATCTACAATAAGGATTCGTTTTGGAG
>JACKQG010000846.1_pt1 | contig 43236 bp, 35 predicted proteins | sample 8237621 | NCBI WGS metagenome assembly JACKQG01 (sample SAMN15677084, study PRJNA649215) | marine metagenome | biome: marine; feature: Black Sea; material: saline water; isolation source: suspended particulate matter (SPM) from the Black Sea western gyre | collected 2013-06-09/2013-06-10 | depth... | reverse complement strand
TTCGAGGATTAAAATTTGAGCCTGACGCAGAAATCGGGCAAAAGGGGGCGTTTTTCAAAGGTCTCCAAGCTCCTGAGGTGTCACAGGTTATTATGTTATTTCTGAAATTACTCATATTCTTGGTTATTTATGTTGTAATACAATTCATCGACACGGGCTACGCGCTTGCATGGGGGCCCGGCGTTCATACCGCCCTTGCCCTGAGTTCACTCGACGCAGCGTCTCTGTTGGTCCCATCTATCGCACGGGTAATTACCTCATTCCCTATCGAATACATGTACGGCTGTCTGTCGGCCGATTTTTTCATCGGAAAAGGGAAGAAAAAACGGAGAAAAAACCCGCATACATGGGAAGGCGGTTTCGAATTCCTGAACGAGGTTAACGATGAGCGTGAGACGGCTTATGCCTTAGGGTTTCTTTCTCATTTGGCCGCTGATATCATAGCCCACAATTTCTTCATCCCCAATTTGTTGAGCGCGTACCCGGGTAAAGGAAAGATGGGGCATCTGTTCTGGGAGATCAAATCTGACTATTTGATCGGATCAGGCTATACAAGGATAGCCAGAGGCGTACTTGAGATGGATCACAAGATATGCGATGACATCCTGAAGCTTATAGGGGGAAAAAGGAAAAATGGGTTTAGGGCAAGAAAAGGGTTTTTCTCCCAAACCGTAAAGCTCTCAGATCGCCTTCATACCACCCATGATCTTTTTTTTGACACCAGGGCGGTTCGCTGGCGGCATTTTCACGGATATCTTGCCCTTATGCTTGACCTTTCGCGGGGTCTGACGAACGATTTCTTGACACATCCCAAATCATCTGCCTGCCTTCTCTATGACCCGATGGGCAGGCAGAATTTACTTCTTGCCAAAAGGAAAAGGCCCTTCCGCAAATTGTTCCGGACACCCCGCCATGCCCTGCGATTCGACGTTGACGAAAAACTGCTTTATCTATGAACACGATTAGAATCCTCCCAGAAAAGTTGGCTTCCCAGATTGCAGCCGGAGAAGTCATCGATCGACCTTCGTCAGTTGTCAGAGAGTTGATGGATAACAGCATTGATGCTGGCGCAGACCGGATTGTTGTCAGGATTGAAAGCGGCGGCAAGAGATTAATCAAGGTCAGCGACAACGGCATCGGCATGTCTAAGGATGATCTTCTTCTGTGCGTGGAACGGCACGCCACGAGCAAACTTAAAACAGCCGCCGACCTTTTGAATGTGAAATCCTTAGGCTTCCGGGGAGAAGCCCTCCCAAGCATGGCTGCCGTTTCCCGCATGCAGATCACATCGCTCCCTCAAGGTCAGCTGACAGGGCACAGGCTTAGAATCTCGGGTGGAAAGTTTTTGGCAATAGAGGAAACAGGTGCCCCTGCCGGCACGGTTGTTGAGGTGAAGGATCTCTTTTTTAATATTCCGGCCAGGCGAAAGTTCCTTCGTGCCGCACGAACTGAAACAGATCATATTGTAGACGTTATATCCCGGATTGCCATGCCTTTTCCGAAGATAACTTTCAGATTGGAAGACGGCGCAAAGGAGATTGTCCATTTCCCGGCATCAGCAGAGATCCTTTCCCGACTCTCCGGCCTGATGGGCCGACAGGTGGGGGAGGCGATGGTGGAGGGAGGGGAAAGAGATGACAGTCTTTCAATGAAAATCTATGCAGCACCCCCGGATTTCGCAAGGAGCAGGGGAGATCGCCTCTTTGCCTACGTAAACGGAAGGAACATAAGGGACCGGATGATCACAAAAGCGATCATGGACGGTTACGGCCGGAGACTCATGAAGGGACGTTATCCACAGGTTGTCGTTTTCATTAACATCGATCCCTCCGAGATTGATGTTAATGTTCACCCAGCCAAACAGGAAATCAGATTCCATAACGCCCGCACAGTGTTCCAGGCCATCGTATCTGCTATTGAAAAAATGTTGGCCCGTTCGTCTCATCCCTTTCCGCGGCAGAGATCTGTTGGCAGTGAGGCGGTGCCCGTACAGAGAGATATCTCTTTCTCTGTTTTTGAGCCCCCTGCGATATATTCTTCAAAGACAGGGGAGAGAAAGCACCTTGCCCGGACGGAAATTCTTGAGCCAGCCGTGGTCGCGGCAGGGCCTCGCGTCATTGGGCAGTTGGGAAACACCTACATCCTCTGCCAGGTAGAAGACGGGCTCATAGTGGTTGATCAGCACGCTGCCCACGAAAGGGTCGTATACGAAAATCTAAAAAAATCCGTTGCTGCCTCACGGGTTGAACTTCAGGCCCTGCTGCTCCCTCACCAGTTGGAGCTCTCGACAAAAGAGAAAAGGGTGGTTCTGGAAAAAGATGAAAGTTTTCGCGGTTTCGGGATTGAACTTGACTATTTCGGTGGGAACACCTTTTTATTGAGGGCGGTCCCGGCCCTGTTAAAAAACGTGGACTGGAATTCCTTCATCTCCGAGTTCATAACCGAACTGGAGGAAGGCGCCCCTGATGAGAACGCCCTGCTGGATAAGGGCGTAACCCTCATGGCGTGTCACGGCGCTATCCGGGCCGGACAGTCCTTGAGCCAGGAAGAAATGGACAGGCTCATAGCCGAGTTAGGGAAAATGGACTTGCCCACCCATTGCCCCCATGGAAGACCCATCTTCAGACATTTCACATATTATGAAATGGAAAAGATGTTTAAGAGGGTTGTATAACGGATATCGATGTCGCAGGATCGAAGGCCAAAGATAATTGTCATTGCAGGCCCGACAGCCAGCGGAAAAACCGCCTTCGCAGTGGATTTGGCCCTCTCTCTATCAGGGGAAATTGTTAATGCCGACTCCATGCAGGTGTATCGGGGGATGGATATCGGCACGGCCAAGCCGACGCGTGAAGAACAAAAGGGAATTCCCCACTATCTCTTAAACATCGTCAATCCCGATGAGGTTTTCAATGCTGCAATCTATCGCCGTATGGCGCTTCCCATTGTAAACGACATCTGTTCAAGAGGGAAGGTCTGCCTTGTCGTTGGCGGTACCGGGCTTTATATCAGAGGCCTGCTTGGAGGGCTTATGAAATCCCCACCCTCAGATCCCGAACTGAGGGAGAAATTAAACATGGAATGTGACATCCATGGAACAGTAAAACTCCATGAAGAATTGAAGCGCCTTGATCCTGAGTGCGCAGAGGGGATCCATCCTAATGATAGGGTGAGGCTTATAAGGGCTCTCGAAATTATACGCATTTCAAAACACCGTTCATCGGACCTGATGAAAAGGCATGGTTTCAGTGAGAGGTCATTAAACGCCTTGAAGATCTGCCTGAACGTGGACAGAGAGGAGCTTTATCGTAGGATCGACCGGCGAAGCGTGATGATGGCCGAGAAAGGCCTCATGGAAGAGACCCGAAATCTAATGAACAAAGGGTACTCAGCTAATCTCAAGCCAATGAAGGCGATCGGCTACAGACATATGGTCAGGTATTTACAGGGAGAGTGCTCCCTTGAAGAAACCATAGGCAGCCTTAAAAGGGATACTCGCAAATATGCCAAGAGACAGCTCACCTGGTTCAGAGCGGAACCTGATGTTCTGTGGGTTGACCCCGATAATATCAATATGGTATTAAATAGAATTAGCCTGTTTCTGGCTAAGGGAACTTGACCTATTGGCATTTCGCTATCCGGTCCATATGTTAATATTACTCCCTGGGTTTTGGGACGGCCTTTGATCTGGAGGAACTCTGATGCAATTCATTAAATTCAAGCTTTCTTACACCATGTTTATGGTTTTTCTCCTGGCCCCTTTCTTTTTTGCAGGCTGTTCGCCTAAGCCGAGGGAGCCTGAAAGCGTACTGGACACCCCGGAACACCATGTCTCCAGCGGTCTAAAACTACTCGAGAAAAACTATTTCTACGATGCCAAGAGAGAGTTCGAGCTGGCCTTGCAACTTAATCCTGGCTACCCTGGGGCATATCGGGGTCTGGGACTGACCTACGGCAAAGAAAGAAAATTTGAACATGCTTTAGAATCAATGCGCAGCGCCAGAGATCATGCCAAAACAGAAAAGGATAAGGCGTTGGCTTACGTCGGGTTTATGCAAATTTATACAATGGAGGAAGGGAAAAACTGGTTAGTCAAAGTAAAAGAGAGGTTTGCCGACGCCCTACAGTACAAAGGAGACCTCCCCGAAGCATATTACTATATGGGCGTTGCATATAAGAAAGCGAACAGGCAATCCGAAGCAGAGAAGGCATTTAAAAAGGTCCTAACGATCAATAAAGGACTCGTCATGGAATCTGAGAAAGAGCTGAAGTCCCTTCAGAAATCCGGGCATAACTCTTGAGGCACCAAAATTGTAGGTTTTTCGTGGGGCAGAACAGAAAAGCTATCCTTATTATTTTTCTTGCATGTTTTCTCATTTTCGGTCTCTCCCTTTCACAGGCCGAAACAGGTGAGAACCAGAAGAAAACTGAGCTGCTGGCCATAGGCATCAGCCCCATTCTCAAGGGAAACTCAGCTGTCGCAAAAGAAAAGGCTATCGCCCAGGCCTTGATGAAAGGCGTGGAAGATTATATTGTAAATCTCCTTGGAAGCCAGGGTGTCGTAAATAGTTTTGAGAGGATAACCGAAGAAATCATACCAGGCGCTAAGGAAGAAATTGAAAACTTTCATATCTTGGCGGAACATCAGGCCGATGAAAAATACAAGGTCCTCGTTAGACTCAGGGTCAATGAAGGCATCATAAGGGAAAAGCTCAGATCGGCAGGGGCGCTGCTTACTGAGGTTCCTCTCGTCAAAGTACTCTTCCTGGTTTCTGAAGCTGAAGGAGACAATGTACGGTATTGGTGGAAAGATGCGGAAGGGCTCCAGAGTCTGAGCGCAGTGGAGCTTGCGCTCCATAAAGTCTTCCAGGAGAGGGGATTCAGGGCTATTAACCGGGCGTTGAGTCCCCCTGATGCCAAACAATTTAACGATTTGACATCTCCTGACCTTCAAAATGAAGATATTCTGAAATGGGGTCGGCTCTTCTCGGCCGATGTCGTGATTTTCGGTCAGAGCAAGATCAGCGAAAAAAGGGAAATGTCGTTAACTATGAATGTCCTGGACGTGTCCCAGGGGATCCAGATTTGTCAGGGATCAACTTCTGACTGGATTGAGGAGGAACTGACAGACACGGAGCAAATTATCGGAGTTCTCCAGGGGATTGTGAACCGGCTGGCCGCCACGTTGTGCCCGTGCATTATCCGGGCTGTTACCAGCGAGTATGAAAAAATCTATCAGTTAGAAGTCACATTGGCAGGCATGAGCAGGCCAAAACAGTTCTGGCGCTTCAGCGATTTTCTCAGGGAGGAGGTAATCGGGATAAAATCAGTGGTCCCATCTAAGATCAAGGGTAATTCCATATCTGCTTCTGTTGAATTCCAGGGTGACGGAAAAAAGTTTATTAACCGGGTTCTGAACCATCAAAAACTTCCATTTCCACTACGCCTGGAGCAAACCGACGAAAAAGCGATCGTTTTTAACCTTGATTAACCCACTGTCATGACCATCCCCAACCTGATCAGCGCAACAAGAATCATCTTAGTTATTTTCATGATATCTTCTCAATAGCTTGCGGTAATTCGGCTCATAATATTGAAAACCAGGTGTCAGGTGTCAGCAAACCCCGAAACCAGTGAAAGAGCCCGCGGCTCATTTTCCTATATTTATTGAGCTGATATTAAATTTTAGATAAGGGTGTAGGTTTTCCTAAATGATGACTTTTGAAAAGATAGTTGCAGTAGTTTTAGCAGGGGGCACCAAAAAGTTCTCTTTTAAAGAGTTTTGGCACCAGTTGGAGGATCTATTCTCCTATAAAGAATGGTACTTCAGGAGAGGATATAAATCGTTAAAAGAGATAAAGGACGTGAGAGGTGTAGGTGGCAAGCCAAAGCCCATGGTAGAATATATATTAAATACACTCAGAAATACAAAAGAGATAGACAGAATAATAGTTGTTGGTCCTGAAAAGGAGATGAGGGAAAAAATTGATCCTGACTTATTATCAGGGGACAGTAATATTACACTCATCGAGCAAAAAGAGAGTTTTGGGCATAATGTAAAAGAAGGGTATAACCATGCCGGAGAAAAATATGTCCTATTTGTTACTTCGGATTCACCTACGACAAGAGAAGAGGATGTGTCCGAATTCATAGGAATATGTCGAGAATTATATAGTGAATATGATTGGATATATCCAATCGTGAAAGAATCCTTGTTAAAGAGATATTATAGGTTATTCCCCCGACCGTTTTTTAAAATGGTGCCAGATAATATATTTCCCAATGATTACATCGACGAAGAAGAGGTTCGAGAAGACGGAAAAGTTGGGTTCAGAATAACAAGCATGGCTTTTGCGAATTTAGAGAATATCCCGGCAGAAAGGATCGATGAAGCATACAATATTAGAAAACTATACAGGAAGAGTTCAAGGGATACATTAAAGACAATATTTGGGAAAAAGGTGATCAGACGATATAGGCAAGGTCTAAAAATGTCAGAGCTTGAAAAGATGCTTTCCGACTATGAAGGTTTAAGGTTAAAGTTTGTTGGCTTAAGCGGAGCAGGCACTTCATTGGATCTTGATAGCAGGAGAGATGAAAAGAAATTTAATAAGCTGTACGTATGACGAGTTGCCAAGCGGTTTCATGGCCAGGCAGAAGTAGGGCGGTCAGAGATGACTCGAAGATCACGCTTTGTCAAAAACGAAAGGAAATCATGCGCCGGTTTTCAGGATAAAGCCGAGCACGCAGTCATTAAAGGCCTTGTAGTTTTCAATCATGACCATGTGGCCTGCATCAGGCAATATTTCCATCCTGCTTCCCTTGATAGATTCATTCAGTTTTTTGGAAAGGGCGGGCGGTGTCAATTTATCCTCATCGCCGCAAATGATGAGACAGGGGAGACTGATCTTCCCCACCTCGCTTCGTACGTCAAACCGGTTGCACGCTGAAAAATCGCCATAGACCATGTCCTGTCCGGCTTTTTTCATCAAATTCGCGCCCTCTTTTATGAGCAGGGCATCTGTGCCGGACGCGTAAGCAAACCCTATGATATTGTCAACCATACTTTCAAAATCTTGCTGCAGCCCTTCTAAGAACATGGGGGCCACCTGAAGCCGGGGACCTGTGCCGACCAGGATGATTCCTTTCATCAAATGGGGGGCCAACAGGGCTGCCTTCTGGACAATGGCCCCGCCCATGGAATGGCCCATCAAGAATATTGGCTCATAAAAAATGGCTTCGAGACTTTCAATCAACCATTTTGCATACTCATCCAAGTCCGATTTGGCCCCATCTACACTCGCCCCGTGACCTGGCAGGTCTACGGCCAAGGTATTGAGAGATCCTTTCAGGAGGTGGGTCTGATTCTGCCATACCTGGGAATCCCCCCCTGCCCCGTGAATCATAACCAGGATGGGTCGATCCTCCAAAACAGAATCTGAACCCGCTTTAAACCCAATGCCCCGATCCCTCAGTGTTTGCATCATCATTCCTCATACTCCTTCTTGGGGTATTGAGAATCGCGTCAGTGCCAGCGTATCAGTGCACTCCCCCAGGTCAACCCCCCACCAAAGACCGGAAGGCAAATCAAGTCGTTTTTCTGAATGCTTCCATCCCTGACAGCCTCATCCAGGGCAATGGCGCAGGAGGCAGACGAAATATTGCCGTATCTGTCAAGCGTCACGTAAAATCTATCCATCGGGAGATTCAGGGTTTTAGCGATCGATTGGAACATGCGCAGGTTTGCCTGATGTGGAATAAACCAGTTGATGTCCTCTACCGCCACGTTGTTATGTTTGGCAGACTCCTTGATGGAATTGACAAAATGCCTTACCGCCACCCTGAAACTTGCATTGGCTTCAATCAACTTCAGGACGTGAAGCTTCTTGTCGACACTCTCGTGAGAGATGGGGGTCGTCTTGGACCCGCCTCCCGGCATCAGGAGGTCCTGGCCGTTCACCCCGTCCGTATGCAGATGGGTGGACAAGATCTCGGGCCCGCCATTACCCAATGACAAAACAGCAGCACCCGCGCCGTCCCCCCACAGAATGCAGGAGTTTCGATCGGTCCAGTCGAGAGTTCGGGTCATGACTTCCGCTGCCACCACCAGGACGCATTTGGCAGCACCGGTCTTCAGATACTGTTCTGCCACGTTAAGCGCGAAAATAAAACCGGAGCAGGCGGCAGCAATGTCGAATGTGACGGCCTGCGGCGCATCCAATTTGGCCTGAAGCCAGTTGGCTGCAGCCGGGCAGCAGGTGTCGGGCGTAATAGTGGCCACGATAATGAGGTCGAGGTCCTTAGCGGTTAGGCCGGCCATATCAAAGGCCTTCAGTGCTGCTTCATAGCCAAGATCAGAGGTGGTTACTTCCGGGGCTGCAATCCTCCTCTCCCTCACGCCAGTTCGCTGGACAATCCAGTCGTCGGTGGTATCCAGACCCATTTTCTGCAGGTCAGCATTGGACAGGACCTTCGGCGGCACATAAGAACCTGTCCCCAAGATTCTTATTCTCTCCATTTCTTATTTTTTCTCCGGACTGATACCCAATTCCTTTTCCTTTTTCGCAACTGCCAGGCGGGTCTTGATCACGGTATCCGGTATAAGGCTCATGGAATCAATGCCACATTCAACCAAAAAATCCGCAAAATCGGGAAAATCGCTTGGGGCCTGTCCGCAGATCCCGATCTTCTTTCCCTTCTTTTTGGCGACCTCGATGACCTGTGCCACCAGGCGTTTTACCGCATCGTTTCTCTCATCATATAGATGGGCGACTAAGGAAGAATCCCGGTCGAGACCGAGGGCTAACTGGGTCAGGTCATTGGAACCGATTGAAAAACCGTCGAATATATCCGCAAATTGATCTGCACAGATCACGTTGCTGGGAATTTCGCACATGACATATACCTCAAGCCCATCTTCCCCCTGGACCAGACCGAATTTCTTCATAAGCTCGATGACCTTTTTCCCCTCTTCAGGGGTCCTGCAAAAAGGCACCATGACCTTTATATTGGTGAGCCCCACCTCGATTCGGGCCTTGCGGAGGGCAAGACACTCAAGCTCGAAAGCGGGCATAAATTTCTCGTCGTAGTAACGGGAAGCCCCTCTCCAGCCGATCATCGGGTTACTCTCGGTAGGCTCATACATAAATCCGCCAAGGAGGTTTTCATATTCGTTGGTCTTGAAGTCAGACAGCCGCACAATGACATCATTGGGATAAAACGCCGCAGCGATTCGACTGATCCCCTCTGCCAGTTTCTCAATGAAAAACTGCCTCTTGTCATCGTAGACAGCCGTTATCTGGTCAATCTTGTACACGACCCCCGCTATCCTCTGATCGGTCTTCGCCTTCTCCTTTAATTGGTCATAATTAAGCAGGGCAAGCGGATGTATCCCGATGTGGGCATTAATAATAAACTCCTCTCGTGCCAGACCCACACCGTCACTGGGAATCATCCCCTGGGAAAACGCCTTTTCGGGCATCCCCACATTCATCATGATTTGGGTACGGGTTTCGGGGAGTTCCTTGAAGTTATACGACTCCACCTTGAACTCTATCAGCCCTTTGTAAACATGACCGGTCTCGCCCTCGCAGCAGGAGACCGTCACTTCCTGACCGGCCTTGATGATTTCATCACCGTTACCGGTTCCGATAACACAGGGGATGCCCAACTCCCGGGATACAATTGCAGCATGACATGTACGTCCGCCCTTATTGGTAACAATGGCCGAAGCGATTTTCATGACCGGTTCCCAGTCAGGGTCGGTCATACTTGTGACCAGTACCTGGCCCTCTTTGAACTTATGCATCTCCACCGTTGCCTGAATGACATTCGCCACCCCCTGCCCTACTTTGGTCCCAACGGCGGTCCCGGTGACCAGGACCTCTCCTTTCTCTATCATCTGGTAGCTTTCATAAGTGGACGTGTCTTTTTGCGAATGGATGGTCTCAGGCCTTGCCTGAACGATAAAGAGCTCCCCACTGCCTACATTGACACCATCTCCATCTTTCGCCCATTCAATATCCATCGGTTTGAAATATCCAGCTTCTTCACTGTAGTGTTCCTCAATCGTGCAGGCCCACTGCGCCAGTTTGACGATTTCATCTTCCTCCAGCACGTAACGGTGCCTCTCAGCCAGGGTCGTTGGAACATTTCTGACCGTGGCGTCATCATCCATGGAATAGATCATCTTGATATCCCGATCCCCCACCTTCCGGCTGATAATCGCCGGTTTTCCCATCTTCAGCGTAGGCTTAAAGACATAGAATTCATCAGGGTTTACCGCCCCTTGAACCACGTTTTCCCCTAAACCGTATGCAGCGGTAATGAAAACCACATCTTTGAAACCGGTCTCCGTATCGATGGAGAATATGACCCCGGAATAGGCAGAATCGCTTCGAACCATTTTTTGGACCGCGATAGAAAGCGAAACCTCAAACTGGCCAAACCCCTTGTCATGGCGATAAGAAATGGCCCGGTTGGTAAACAGGCTGGCAAAACATTTCCTGCAGGCGTCCAGGACGCTCCGCCTACCCCGGATATTCAGAAAGGTATCCTGCTGACCGGCAAATGAGGCATCAGGGAGGTCTTCCGCAGTAGCCGATGACCGGATCGCCACATCTAAGTTATCTAATCCTTGCTGATCGAACTCTTCAGCTAATTTATCGTAGGCCCCGTAAATGGCCTGGGTCAGGTCCGGGGGGAACTCCGCATGTACAATGATGTCCCGGGCCTGTCTCCCCCTTCTCATGAGATCTTGGAGATCATGTGTGTCAAGGCCTTTGAAGACTTTCTTGATTTCATCTTCAATCCCGGCGTACTTTAAGAAATAGCGATAGGCATAGGCACTAATGGCAAAGCCGTTGGGCACCTTGATCCCCTTGCTGTGAAGGTTCTGGTACATTTCTCCAAGCGATGCATTCTTGCCACCGACCAAGGGAACATCTTCTATGCCGATCTCACTAAACCAAAGGATAAACTTCTTCGAATTGCCTCCAGACATCTGATGCCTCCTCTTTGCTGTACCGATATTTTGCCGCCAAATCAGGTCTTATCAAAGCAGTGCATTTTCTGTATGACATCTATCATCTATGTTATATATTGTCAATTCACAAAATTTGTTCTACAAATTCTCAAATCAAGCAAATTTCCTGTTTCACCCGACCCATTGAACCCTCAACCGTATCAGGCAGAGAAAGGCAAATTTGATGAAAGAGAAAAGCGCGGAGGAGATCCTGGGATTCTCGGAAAATAGAGAACAGGCCCTTAGATCCTATGCATACGGGCTGGAGGCATACCGACTCCAGCGCTGGGGATCGTCGATCGGGTACTTCAGTCGCGCCCTGACGTTTTGGCCGGACGATTCGCCCTCTAAAGTGATGCTCGAGCGCTGCAATGCCTATTCGGAGGAGCCACCGCCTGAAGATTGGGACGGCGTCTTCCAGCACACCAGGAAGAGATGACCAGCCAAAAGCCAAAACATCTTAGAGTCGCCATATCTGCTCCCGTTAAAGGAACATTTTTCTACGCTGTCCCCAAAGGGCTTGCGCCAACGGTCTGGGTTGGATGCCGCGTCCTCGTCCCGTTCAACAATCGAAAGGTTACCGCTTATGTCTTGGAGGAGATCCCTGGCCCTGATCTGTCAGATCAAAACCTGAAGGAAATAGTCGACATTTTGGACGCGGAACCCCTTTTCCTGCGACAGACGGTCCCTTTTTTTGAATGGATAGCCGATTATTATATCCACCCAATCGGAATGGTGATCCGATCCGCCCTGCCGGAAGCCTATTTCAGGACAGCACACCTGACGAAAAAAGGATTGGCGGTCCTTGACAGCCGTCTTTTCGCTTCCGAGGAATCAGAACTTCTTTCCTGGATAAAGGACCATCCTGACAAGAGGCTTCCCTGGCCCCTTAAGAAGCTCTACCCGCTTCAAAAAAAGGGGTGGTTATCGATCGAAAGTCGGGCGAAAAAAGAAGTGATCACAGATTCTTATGAATTGAAATTTATCAGGCCGAAAAAGGACGTTGACCTTGAGACCGCACTTGCAAAGAGGGCAAAATCATCAAAGGTAAAAAACGAGGTTGAATTCCTGAGTGAAATTTTTGAGACCGGGACCGTCCTCTTGAGTGAGATGAAAGCCAAATTCAACAACGGGCCTTATCTTGTGAATAAATGGGTGACCAAAGGTGTGCTTGAACATCAAACCGTGTCGGTCCATAAAAGTCCGGGAATTGCGAACATCCTTCCACCTCCTTCCCCCCACACCCTGAATAGCCATCAGGTCAAGGCCTTAGATCTGATCAAAACGTATATGGATAAAGGCACGTTTTCTTGTTGCCTGCTCTATGGGGTAACCGGCAGCGGCAAGACAGAGGTATATTACCAGGCAGTGGTACATGCCATAAAATCAGGCCGCCAGGCCATATTAATGGCGCCCGAGATATCCCTGGCCGGATACCTGGAAGGTGTCTTCCGATCCCGCCTCGGGGATCGTATTGCGGTTTATCACAGCGGGCTCAGCAATAAAGAGAGATATCGCCAATGGATGAGGATGGTCAAAGGGGAGGTGGACCTGGTTATCGGGGCCCGTTCAGCCCTGTTTGCCCCCCTCCCTGCACCGGGATTGATCATTGTGGACGAAGAACATGATTCGGCGTATGTCCAGGAGGAAAGACGGGGCGGGCCGCACTACCAGGCCAGAGACGCGGCCGTTGTAAGGGCAAAGATGGAAAAGGCCCTGGTGGTCCTCGGCTCCGGCACCCCATCTGTTCAATCGTTTCAGAACAGTATAACGGGGAAATACCACCTGATCCTGATGCCGGATCGGGTAGAAAGACGACCCCTGCCGGATGTGGAAATCGTAGACATGAAGGGGGTGAGAAACGCCTGGGGAAAAATGGAGATGATCAGCCCAAGACTCAGAAAGGCCCTGAATGAAAACCTGACGGCAGGGAACCAGGCCATCCTCTTCCTGAACCGCAGAGGCTTTCACCGCCTTTATCTGTGCCCGAGATGTGGACAGGCGATATCGTGCCCCAATTGCGATGTGGCGCTGACATTTCATCTTAATGAAGACCGTCTGATCTGCCACTACTGTGGTTTCAACTCCGAGACAAAGGTTAGGTGCCCCTCCTGCAGCAGCACCAAATTGAAGGCATACGGATTCGGGACCGAAAAACTGGAGCACGAACTCAACGCGCTTTTCCCGCACGCCCGGATATCAAGGATGGATGCGGACTCTACCCGCAGAAAAGGAGAGGCGTTTCAAATTTTAAAGAGGTTTGGGAGGCATGAAACAGATATCCTCGTAGGAACCCAGATGGTCACGAAAGGTTATGACTTCCCGCTTGTCACATTAGTGGGTGTCATCTCCGCTGATCTTTCCTTAGGCTTTCCAGACTTCAGGGCAGGAGAAAGGACCTTTCAATTGCTCTCTCAGGTTGCCGGGAGGGCAGGTAGAGGAAATCAAAGGGGCAATGTAATCATCCAGACTTTCAATCCTGATCATTACGTTGTCCGGGCTGCCATGGCGCACGACTTTCAATCGTTTTTTGATAGAGAAAGAGAACTTAGAAAAGCGTTAGACTACCCCCCTTTTTCAAATCTGGCCTGCCTGAGGCTTCAGGGAAATAACAAAAAAAAGACCGAGGAAGCGGTCTACCAGTTGAGTTCAGATTTGAAATCAATCCTCAACAGATGGCCCAGGAGGGGAAAAGAGATCCGGGTATTGGGACCGATTGAGGCGCCGATGGCACGTCTGAAGGGAAAACAGAGGTGGCAATTCCTGATCAAGAGCAGGAGCGTTGCACTTATGAGGCATCTTCTGGTGGACTTGGAGCGATCTTCCCTGAAGATGCTCAGAGCGAATGGCGTTCATCTCATCTCGGATGTGGACCCTTATGATATGCTTTGACACGCAATTTTCCGTAACCTTTTGACTTTTTTATCTCTATATATTAATTGTTGGCCGCTACCATTGCAAAACTCAGGAGGATTCTACATGCATTTCAAAGGTATATTAAAAGGGTGGATATTAATTTTTTTCTGTTTTTTCATAGTGACCGCAGGGTGCCAGAAAGAGGTTCAGGCAATGCCTACTGCGCCGGATTTCACCCTTTCAGATATGTCCGGTCAAAGCGTATCCTTAGAGCAATATAAGGGCAAAGTAGTGCTCCTGGACTTCTGGGCCACATGGTGCCCGCCATGCAGGATGACGATTCCGGTCTTGATCAAGCTTCAAGACCAGTACAGAGACAACGGGCTGGTCATCTTAGGGGTTTCCATAGATGATCCCAAACAGATTACAGATAAGGATATGCAGCACTTTATAAGAATGACAAAGATTAATTATCCGGTCTTCCGCTTCAATCAAAAGATACTGGAGGATTATTTTTCGGGCCAGGCCCTGTCCGTCCCTACCATGTTCATCATAGACCGCAACGGAAAGATCAGAGACAAGATTGTAGGCTTTCAACCTGACGCCCTCAAAAAAGCCCTGGCCGCTGCCATAAAATGATCATAGACTTCCATACCCACATATTTCCCCCCGACTTCAGAGACCGGAGGCTCAGGCCTACTTCTCATGAACCTGCGTTTGAATCCCTCTACGGGTCTCCCAAGGCGAAACTTGCGGGTGTCGAGGAGTTGATCAGGAACATGGATGAAGACAACGTCCAACGCTCGGTGGTTTTCGGCTTCCCCTGGGAAAATGATGAACATTATAAAAGGCACAATGATTACATTATCGAGTCGGTCCATCAATACCCTGAGCGATTGACAGGCTTTTGCGCCTTTTCTCCGCTCGCACCAGCGGGGGCCAGGGAAGTGGAACGGTGCCTGGATCATGGGCTTTCAGGTGTTGGGGAGTTGGCTGTTTATGGATCGGGGCTTACATCCGAGGTGGTTAAGGCCCTGGGAGATGTCATGGCCCTCTGCTCTCAGGCGCATATCCCGTTCCTGCTTCACACCAACGAGCCTGTGGGTCACACCTATCCGGGAAAGACGCCCAACACCCTCAGACAGATCTATGATTTTGTCAGGACATATCCCTCAAACCGGATCGTACTGGCCCATTGGGGAGGGGGGCTTCTGTTTTACGGCCTGCTGAAAAGGGAGGTCAGGGAGGCGTTTCAAAACGTCTGGTTTGATACGGCGGCCTCGCCCTTCCTTTACACCCCTGATATCTACAGGCTGAGCGGGGAGATCGTCGGTTTCGAAAAGATCCTTTTTGGAAGTGATTATCCTCTCATCAGGCCCCAGCGTTATTTCAGCGAAATGACAACCGCGGGAATAACACCCGCACAAATGGCGCAGATCAAGGGAATCAACGCGGCACGGTTCTTGGGGCTCGCGTAAAATCCCTTAGGCCCTTATCCCCCGATTGCGGACATCTTCCCGGAAAGCGAGCCGGAATGTCCTGAGACCAACCGGTGGGAACGGGGTTTATTTTCGACAGCTTTCAGGAAGATCTGCGCCAGGTCACTGTCGGAAGCTCCTGCCCGCATCGGGTTCTTCAGATCTATCTCTTGATCGGAAAGAAGACAGGGTCTCAGGTGTCCGCTTGCCGTGAGCCTGAGGCGATTGCAGACCTGGCAGAAATGATGGGTCAGAGGACTGATGAATCCGATCTCCCCGGACGCCCCTTCAAACCTGAAACGGACCGTCGGGCCGTCAGTTTCCTGTCCTGAAACCTGGTTCAGATCCCCCACGATTCTGAGTCGCTCTTTAACAACGGAGTTTGGCACATGCCGCAATCGCACATCTGAATCGTCAAATCCGCTCGGCATATATTCAATAAACCTGATATGATATGGGTGGTCCAGAGACAACCTGGCAAAATCAGCGACTTCATCATCATTTATCCCCTGCATCACCACCATATTGATCTTTATGGGATCAAAACCCTGTTTCCTCGCCAACCGTATCCCCTCGCGGACCTGCTCAAAACCATCGTAGCCGGTTATTTTCCTGTATCTCTCCCGGCGCAGGGTATCCAGGCTGACGTTGATCCGCCGGATGCCTGCGGATCTGATTTTTCCCAGGTTCTCTGTCAAATAAATCCCATTGGTGGTCAAGGAGATATCTTTGAGCCCCGGGATCGATGTCAATCGGGGCAAAAGTCGATGGAAGCTCTTTCGCACAAGAGGTTCACCGCCTGTCAGCCGTATCTTTTCTACCCCTAATTTCACAGCAATGGACGCTAAGCGGAGGATCTCTTCATAGGTAAGGATGTCTTCATGCCTCAGCTTCGGGAGGCCATCACGCGGTGTACAATAGAGGCATCGGAGGTTGCAGCGGTCTGTAATGGATATGCGGAGGTAGTTGAGATGCCGGTTATATTTATCAATCAGGGATAGTGGTCCGGTTTCCATTGAAATAACTCTTTGTTTCAGGTATATTTTCAAAGTCTTGCAAAGGTGTCTTTTTCCATATACAAATCAGGGCTGAGAGTCAATGATAATTCGCCAGGTTTTTGAAGAGATCTTGCAATTCGGTGCGAGACCTGGCGTGACAAAATAAACATTCAAGGGGGACAGATGGCATGGTACAAACCATAAACCTGAAAAAAACGGACGGGACCGCCCTTATTACCTTTAACCGACCTGAGGCCTACAATGCATTTGATTTGGATATGGTACAGGCGGCGGCCGAAACCCTGATCGCATTGGCCCTTGACCCGGGTGTGACAGGCGTCGTGATTTCAGGAGAGGGGAAGGCCTTTTGTGCGGGCGGCGATCTAAGATGGGTGAGTGGAGGCGGAAAAAATTACGGGGCCATGTTTCATGAATTGGCCGCCCGGTATCATCAGGCCATCCTGGAAATCCGGCGTATGCCCAAGCCGGTTGTGGCAGCCATCAACGGTCTGGCTGCCGGAGGAGGATTTTCCATAGCCCTTGCCTGCGATTTTAGAATCATGGAGGCCTCGGCCATACTCAGGCAGGCATATACATCAAATGGCCTGAGTATTGACGGCGGGGGAACCTACACCCTGCCGAGACTCATCGGAATGGCAAAGGCCCTGGAGATTGCCGCATTTGACACGCCCATAAACGCAGAAAAAGCCTTATCCTGGGGATTGGTGACAGAGGTAGTGGATGACGGAGACGGGGTAAAGAGGGCGGTTGAACTGGTTCAGGAGATACAAAATAGATCCCTCAGCTCCTTTGCGGCTTCAAAGAAACTGATGACCGATTCCTTCCATACCCCTTTTGAAACCCAGTTGGAAAATGAGCGAAACCTCTTATCCTGGGCCGCGGACCAACCCGACGGTAGAGAAGGGATAAGGGCCTTTTTGGAAAAGAGGAAACCGGCTTTTGGTAATCTTTAACGCACTGCTCAATAAACCCTGAAGGACTTATGTACACCGCATATTTTGGCCTCACTGAAAATCCCTTTTCCCTCACGCCGGATCCCCGCTTCCTCTTCATGAGCCAGCGTCACCGTGAGGCGTTGGCCCATCTGCTGTTTGGAATAGGTGAGCGGGGCGGCTTTGTCCTTTTAACCGGCGAGGTGGGGACCGGCAAGACCACTCTGTGCAGGAGCCTGTTAGAGCAGATCCCGCAGGGGGTGGAGGCAGCCCTGGTTCTGAACCCGAAACAGACTGCCATAGAATTAGTGGCCTCCCTCTGCGACGAGCTGAAGGTTTCATATCCGCCCGGCACAAACAGCCTCAAGGTCCTCATCGACCGCCTTAACCTTCATCTCTTGGAGATTCATGCCAAAGGCCGTCGAACCGTGTTGATTATTGACGAGGCCCAGAATCTGAGCACCGATGTGTTAGAGCAGGTTCGTTTGTTGACCAACCTTGAAACCTCAACCCGGAAGCTCCTGCAGATCCTCCTCATTGGTCAACCCGAGCTACAGACCATGATGGCGCGGCCGGAGTTGCGTCAGTTAGGGCAGCGGATAACGGCCCGCTACCACCTAGCCCCTCTGATGCTAAATGAAACGGCCGCTTATATCCAGCATCGTCTGGAGGTTGCCGGGTGTAAAAGGCGGCTGTTTACCAGGGGAACGCTCCGTCTGGCGCATAGGCTGTCTGGAGGCGTCCCCCGCCTTATCAACACCATTTGCGATCGGGCCCTCCTCGGTGCCTATGCCAAGCAACGCGAAAGCGTCGGCAGCCGATTGCTGCGCAAGGCCGCATCGGAAGTAATGGGTCCGGGACCTCTCTCGCGGACCCGCAGACTATTTGGATGGGCGATAGCGCTGGCGGTATGTCTGCTTTTATGGGCAGGATGGCAATTCCTTCTTGCACCGATGGTTCCTGAACAAGTGCTCGTCACGGAAGGGAAGCTGGCCAAGTCTGCCCCCCCAGCCACTCCGGCAGGCGGAAACCTGAAACTGCACACACCGGAGGTGAATACGAGGCAACGGGCCGCGCTCCCGGAGAAGCTGGAAGGAAGCATGGTCCCTGAACGCCCGCGCGAGGTGGGCGGGGAGGGATCAAGATCGCAAATCAGCCAAGAAGTGAGCGAAAAAGGCGCGGATACAGGTAGAGCGTCTATTATGCTGGGTGAATTCTTAAAGACGGGCAAGGGAAAGACCGACATCGATACTGCATTTGAAACCCTGTTCGATCGGTGGCAGGCAAGATACCCGGTTTTGCCCGGAATGACAGCCTGCGAACGGGCAGCCAAGGCAGGCCTGCGCTGTTTCAGTGGGAAGGGCAACTGGACAACCCTGCGTCATTTGAACCGCCCTGCGATCCTGGAGCTAATAGACGCTCATCAAGGCCGGCATTTTGTGCCGGCTGTGCAAATGGAAGACCGGAACATTACGTTGGATTTCGGTAACCGACAGGCCACCTTGGATCGGGCCGAAATTGAACCTTTCTGGTTCGGCGATTTCACCCTTCTCTGGAAACCCCCGCCTTTCAGGTCCTTTATCCTCAAAAAGGGCGATACCGGGCCTGAGGTGCTCTGGCTGAAGGCCAGATTGGACCATGCGGAGGGCGTTCATTCCAGCGATGGCGGGGAGGCCAGAACCAAGGCCCCGTCATCTGGTCCATTGTTTGATGAAAAGCTAAGAATGCGCGTAATGGAATTTCAACGCACTCATTTCATAAAGGCGGATGGTATTGTGGGTGAGCAAACATTGATCCAGTTGAATAAGGCAACGGCAAACTCCTCCATCCCGTTGCTGTACAGCCAGCCCCAAAACGGAGAGAGGCATGTCATTTATCCTTGACGCACTGAAACGGGCCGAACGTGAGCGGCGGCTCGAACGGGCTCCAGATTTAAGCGCCGTATATGAGGAGAATAACCTCCCCCGGCGCACCATCCAGCCCTGGCTCTGGTTAAGCGGGTCCTTTTTGGTGGGTGCCATGGTGGTTGGGTTGGTATTGTGGCCAGAAGGACCGGACCCCGCCCAGGAACCTAAACCGATTGGGCCTGCCCGAATCGCGACAGAAGTGGCCATGGCCCCACCAAAAGAAGAACCCAAACCGGCTGCTGTGGCACCGGATACCAAGCCTGCTCCCACATCAGGGGAAACTTCTACCACTCTGCCCCCTCCAGTTGCGGCAGTTGAAAAAGTGGAATCGGTTCAATCCTCTCCACCATTGCCCCAGGTCCCTGAAGAGACTCCGATAAAACCTGCAACACCCGACCCGCCCAAGGCGGCCGAAAAAATGCCCGAAGCACCGGTGAACATTAAGGGACCCGATGAAGCCCCCGTGGCTCCACCCAAAGAACCCATTAAAAGCGTGAGTGGAAGAGCGCCCATTCCCTTGGTCAGCGAACTTCCATACGAAGTCAGGGAGAAATTAGGAAGACTGCAGATTAATGTCCACGCATACTCCAAAGACCCGGCTGAATGCCTGGTATTCATCAACATGCGTAATTACAAGGTAGGGGACCGGATTGGGGAAGGCGGTCCTGTCTTAAAAGAGATCACACCAGGTGGGGTAATTATCGACTATGGTGAGGGCCAGGCACTCCTTCAAGTCTGGAGGTGATGAGACCCGGGCTCACGTCCTGTCATAATGGCTGAACTGCATGGTGAAGGTGCCCCTTCCCTGGGTAACAGACCGTAACGATGTGGAATATCCGAACATCTTGGCTAAGGGAACATTCACTGTAAAGGCCTGGATCGTTCCATTGTTGACAATCTGCTCGATCTTACCCTGCCTGGCATTCAGATCACCAATGACCTCACCTGTAAATTCCTCGGGCGCCAGGACCTCGGTTTTCATGATCGGTTCCAGGAAAACAGGCTCGCCCTTTTGAAATGCCTTCCTGAAGGCCATGTTGGCAGCGGCCTTGAAGGCCATTACGTCAGAGAGCGGCTCCTTTATCTGAACACCCAAAAGGGTGGTTCGCACATCGGATACCGGATACCCCATTAAGGTTCCACCCGCCTCGGCCTCGGTAATCCCGTGGCTGATCGCATTCAAAAATTCCTCGGTGAGCCCTGGATCTGCGCACCGGTTGACAAAGAGATTTCCGGAACTCCTTGGCAACGGAGAAATCTTGATCCGCACGCCTGCAAAATGTTCCTGTCCGGCCAATTCCCTCTTGAAGACATCCTCCTGCTCCACAGGTACGGTTACTGTTTCCCTGTATACGACCTGCGGTTTTCCCTGGTTCACGGGTACCAGGAACTCCCTCTTAAGCCTTCCGACGATGATCTCCAAGTGTAGTTCCCCCATCCCGGAGATAAGGGTCTGACCCGTTTCCTCGTCGATCCTGAACCTAAATGTGGGATCTTCATCTGACAGCTTTCCCAAGGCATCCAGAAGCCTGTCATGGTCCTGTACGCTCTTGGGCTCCACAGCCACACTTATCACCGGATCATTAAATTGAATCGGTTCCAGCAGGATCGGATGCTGTTCGTCGCAGAGGGTGTCGCCGGTGGTCGTGAGCTTGAGCCCCATTGCAGCTACAATATCGCCCGCAGAGGCCTGGTCGATACGCTCCCGCTTGTTGGAATGCATCTTTAACAATCGTGCGGGCCTTTCGTTGATGCTCCTGCCGGGATTATAGGTCGGATTTCCGGCCTTTATGTTCCCGGAATAAATCCGCAGATAGGTCATCTTTCTTCCCTGGTCCATCATTACCTTGAAGGCAAGGGCCGAAAAGGGCCCCTTGGTCTTTGCCGCCCGTGATTCAGTCTCCCCTGTCAGTGGGTTCTTTCCGGTAATAGACGGAACATCAAGAGGCGATGGCAGGTAGTCGACTATACCGTCCAGAAGGGGTTGGATCCCTTTGTTTCTCAATGCAGCTCCGCAGAAAACAGGAACCAGATCCATCTTGATGGTGGCCTCACGTATGGCCGTTTTCAGCTCCGTGAGCTGAATCTCCTCATCCGACAGATACTTCTCCATTAAAAGATCGTTTTTGTCGGCCAGGGTTTCAAACAGGATCTCTCTGTAGCGGGCCACATCTTTGGCAAATTCCTCCGGGACCGGCACCTCTCTGAATTCTGCGCCCAACATTTCATCCTCCCACTGGATCGCCTTCATTTTGATAAGGTCAATAACCCCTTTGAAATTGTCTTCCACTCCCCAGGGTAACTGAAGAACAAGGGGTACGGCGCCAAGTCGTTCTTTGATCATCCGGACGGCCCGGAAAAAATCTGCCCCGATCCGGTCCAGTTTGTTTATGAAAACGATCTTCGGGACCTTATACCTGTCGGCCTGGTGCCACACCGTCTCAGATTGTGGCTCGACGCCTCCCACAGCGCAGAAGACACCTATGGCGCCGTCCAAGACCCGGAGGGAACGCTCAACCTCAATGGTGAAGTCAACATGGCCGGGGGTATCGATGATGTTGACCGTGTGCCCCTGCCATTCGCAAGAGGTGACTGCAGAGGTAATGGTAATACCCCTTTCCTTTTCTTCCACCATCCAGTCCATCGTGGCTTCGCCATTATGAACCTCACCCATCTTATGAACACGACCCGAGTAAAAGAGGACACGCTCTGTCACTGTGGTCTTGCCCGCGTCAATGTGTGCGATAATTCCTATATTTCGCGTCTTAGTGAGTTTTTGATCTTTTTGCATAAGAGATTGCTTATATCACTTTAGATTCTTGAAACAATCGTTCGTTTGTTGCCCGGGACCATGAGGGTCTCTTTCCCAAAGGACGTAAATACGTGGATCGTTTCATAAGAACGGCAGCGAGGCCTTGAAATTCGTCACTGGACAGCCCCAGAAAAAGGTATTCATTTAAACGGACATCGTCTCTGCCTGCCCGGAATCTGTATTGAACGTCAAGGGGGCGTTCTATACGCTCTGGACTACTTTTGTTACGTCCTTTGGGAAAGAGACCCTCATGGTCCAACGCTTTGTTTCAAACGGCTAAAGTGTTACCTTTTTTTTATTTATCGTCGTTAAGTAGAACGGCTCGATTCATCCAGAGCGATTTAACCTTGAGGAAATTCGTTGCCATCCGCCATTCCCGCTAAAGACGTGTGCTTCGACCACTATCGAGTAACCAGAATCCAGCACCCAGTAACCAGTACCTTGACATGAGCCGAAAATCTAAGGTATCTTGTTTCACGTGTCAAGATATAAGATCTGCAATGCCGGAGAATATGATTTGGAACGTACATCGCATACCACAAGAAGCGAGGATCCTGGACATTTCATTCCCCGTACTTCATCCGGTCAAAGGCTGATGGAGATGTTCCATCTTCTCTCGGCCCATTTCGGTCCGCAGGATTGGTGGCCGGCCGAGACCGAATTGGAGGTGATCATCGGGGCCGTTCTTACCCAGAACACAAACTGGACGAATGTGGAAAAAGCCATCTCCAATCTCAAGGATAAAGGACTGGTCTCCTTAGATCGTCTTGTTTCTCTACCAACAGGAGATTTGGCCAAGGAAATCCGGCCGGCAGGCTACTACAACATCAAGGCAAAACGACTAAAAAATCTGATCCATTTTATTGCTGATCGATACGATGGAGACCTCGCAGGTTTTCTTAACGAGGAGACTGAGAGGCTCAGGGAAGGGCTTCTTTCCGTTAATGGCGTGGGGCCTGAAACCGCGGACAGCATCATTCTTTATGCTGCCAACAGGCCTCTCTTTGTGGTTGACACCTATACACACCGGATCCTGAACCGGCACGGCATGGCCGGAGAGGAGACGAGCTATCATGAACTGCAGGAGATCTTTATGGATCATCTCCCCGAAGATGCCCCTTTTTTCAACGAGTTTCACGCATTGCTCGTACAGACCGGAAAGAACTACTGCCGCAAGGCTCCCCTCTGCTCAGATTGTCCGCTGAGCCGATGGGAGTCGCAAGACAATATTAATCATTTGAAAGGATAAGCAAAAGGGCTTCTTGATCTTAAATCCAGACCTTGCTGATAGCCTCGTTATTGGCTGGGAGGAGGATTGCAGAGGACCTCTCTCTTGATGTAGATATCCCGTCTCGGGTAGGGGATCTCAATCTTTTCCTCATCAAAGACCTCTTTCACGCGGTCCGTAATATATGAAATGGTATCCATCCGTTTACGGGGGTCACGAATCCACACCCTTGCCTGCAGGTCCACGGATGAATCCCCGAAGCTCTTGACCACTACTTTCGGCGCAGGGTCTTTCATAACCCAATCCAGTTCGAGACTGACCCTGATAATACTCTCCTTTGCCTTCTTGAGATCTGATTCATAAGAGATCCCGATCGGGATCCTTACCCTGATTTCATCGGAAATGGCCGTGTAATTGACGATATCACGATTCATAAGGATATTGTTGGGAATGATGATGATGATGTTGTCGGTAGTTCTGATCTTCGTGGCCCTGAGGCCGATGGAGACCACATCACCCCAGGTGGAAGAATTCTTTGGGGCGGACCAGACCTCAATACGGTCCCCCACCTTCAGAGGCCGGTCGATTATCAGAAGTATCCCGGAAATAAGGTTGGAAAGCGTGTCCTTGGCTGCAAATCCTATGGCAATGCCTGCCACACCTGCCCCGGCGACAAAGGGCATGACATTCAGACCGAGCCTGTCCATGGCCATAATGCCGCCTGCCACGTATATGGCAATCCCTGCAAATTTCTTTGTCAGGTCGATGATGACATCATCCATGTGGGTATCTGTTCTTGTGGTGAGGTTTCGTTCCAAATATGGAATGAGGCTGTTGACGATACTGCAGGCGATGGAGGATAGAAGCATGATCATGAATGCCCCGAATATCCTGTTTATGAGCTGCGAATCAACCAGATTAATGAAGGCGGTTCCCACCAGCAGAAAGACGCCGTAATGCCCGGCACGCCTTATGAGCACAAAGAAACGTTCATTTTTCTGGAAAAACGGGCGATCTTGAAACCGCTTCTCGACCTTGTTCGTGACCACATTTATGACCCACCAGGCGATGGCCCCGGCAACAAATATGCCCAGGACATGAACAGCAGCACTCAGGAATCGTTCCGGGCTGGCAGCGATCTGGTTGTAGTATTCCTTAAAAGGAATTTCCATTTTCATTCTCCAATCTGTTTATAATGTACTCCCACCGGAGAAAGTCACCCCTGGAGTTCTTCAGTTACCTTTCTACGAGCAGGTAGCGATCCGGTTTCAGGCGTGCGAAAATCGTTGCCCCGGGACAAGGCGCAACCAACTTCTTGTCAAACGCACTTCCTAACACTTGAAACAGCTCCAGACAGCAGGAGCAGAGATGGGCGCTTCTGTCAATCGAATACGGGATGATCCCGCCGTCCTCCTCGATGAAGAACCGGGGTTTGATGAAGTTTCCATGATTGGCCGTATGGGAGAGGTACAGAAGATCATAATCCCGGATCCCTGAACCCAGCCTCCTGGCCCACCTCAGGTAGATCCTTTTCTCTGCTTCCTTAACCTGCCCCCATTCTTCAGGGATCCGCTCCCTGATCCCGGGGTCTTCGAAAAGGGCTTTTTTTTCTTCTAAGGAGGCGAATCTGGATGGCACAAAGTCTGATTCTGAAAGTGTGGCGGACTTACGGCCCTCATAGTCTTTTAATTCAAATGAACTGACGACCAGATAGAGACCGTTTCTTTCCGAGGTCCTGTACCAGCTCCCCTGCCGGCCGCAGGTATCGTTCCACACAGCAGGGGCAACGCTTGAGATCCTGTTGATCCTATCCAAGGGGGTGCAGACGACGCCTTTGGCCGTCCCCACTTTGACTCCGCTTGCGGCAAGCTCATCTCTCAATCGAGTCTCTTCATCGTGCGTCAGCCAGTAGACATGTTTTCGGTATGGACCTTTTCGTTTCAAAAAAATTTCCTCGGTTGGGCGATGAGAGCAGTAGACCCGTGAGCCGTTACGAAATCCCTGAACAGGGTTATAAAACCATCCATTTGTGCGCCACCAGTAACTGCACTTCTCAGACCTGCATCAGATACCCCACGATTTTTTTGTCCTTTTGCGCTTTTCGAGTAAACCAATGATGGGCTACAGCCTGAGCAAATGCCTCCGCCATCATCACCCATGAATGCCTAAGCTCTTCCATATTCTCTCCAAAGGGCTTTACCGGATCTTGAGTGATGGCCCCAACATGTCCGTTCTCATCGTAGTATGCCTCATGTATAGCATAGGTGTAATCTACTCTTTCTTTCCTATTTATAGGATCAATGTATGTATTCTTTTTCCGTACAACTCGATAGTTCCACATGATTCACCTTGTCCGACAGATCCCTTTATCAGCAAGGGGCTGAGGCATTTATGTGATGCCTGGCGGTTTGATAGAAGCTGTTGTTAGCGCTTTTTCAATTACATACATCGCAATCATTCTGCATCCAGATCATTCTCTTGGCCTATAATCAGCAAAACCTGATCATGAAGAATTGGTATTTTATTCTGAACGACATCCCAAACGATGTCATAGTCTACGCCGAAGTAGTCGTGAATTAAACGATCCCTCATTCCAGCTATGGCCCTCCAATTCACATCAGGATACCGATTCTTCAACTCAGAAGACACTTTCTTTGATGCTTCGCCGATGATCTCGATACTCCTTACAAAAGCACGCTTGATTGTTGCATCTCGAAAGAATTGCTCTTTGTTCATACCTTTTCTTTCAGATATAAGGTATTCGGTCTCATCAAGAATATGACGCAGATATTCAAGCGGGGAGAGTGGCATATTCAACCTCCTTTAGAATGTGGGGGCCAAGATAGGGACTTAGCGATTCCAAAGTGACAAGTTCAATTCGGTGGCGCAAAAGGTCCTCCAGAAAGAAGGATAGCTCCATAAAAGAATCAAATGTCTTTCGATTGGGTTGGAATTCCACCAATAGATCAATATCACTATCTTTACGTTGCTCTCCGCGAACAAAAGAACCGAATAGCCCGATTCTTCTTACACCCAGTGCTATAAGATCAGATCGATTTTGATGGAGTATAGAAAAAATTTCCTGCTTTGTATCAATTGTAGTTTGCATTTCACTCCTTCAATACATGCAGATGCGCTAACCCACAAACCGGCGCTGTCCCTCATACCACTCAAAGGCAATATCAAGGTCGTCTTTGGCTCTGCCGGTATAACGCAATCTCATTCATGCCTTACCCTTCTCACTTTGTTTTTCCCCTCATAGCATGCTTTGTGTAATTTGTAGGATGTCCCCCAGCCCAGCTCACTCAACGTAAATGGCCGATTAAGCCCCTTCAACAGTGGACAAATAATTCTCTAACGCATCAGTAACGATTTTATTTAGATTCATACCTTTAGATTTAGCAACCAGAGCGGCTCTTCGATGCAAATCAGTTCCTGTACGAACATTAAAACTGCCCTTGAACGGCATTTCCGGCTCTTTACCCTCCTCTTCACATAGCTCTATATAGTCATCAACGGCCTCTTCAAATGCCGTGCGTAAACTTCTGACATCCGTGCCTTCATAGCTGACGAGGCTTCGGATAAATTCAATCTTTCCATGAAATACCTGATCTTCATCACTATAATGTAGCGAACCATGGTATCCTTTATATGCCATCATATCTTTCATATCATCCCCTCTCTTCTAAGGAGTTCCAGGATATCATTAATTGGTAACGTTCAAAAGTGTTTACATCCTTTAAAAATTGAAATAGGGGTCTGCTGTGACTGTTAGTTGCCATCTTCCTCTATCTCTTTAACGCCGCTCTTAAGTTTAGGCTTGTCGGATATTCTCATTTCATACTTTCAATGATCTGCTCATATGTCGTTTCAGAGCGAAACAGTCAACAGCAGACCCCTGTCACATGTCTGCATACATTTCCTGTTAAAGGACAGATGGATGCTGTTCCAGTTAAATTCATAAAGAGCGTCCCCCTTTATAATGAATTGCGCAGGCAAAGTAACACATTTCGTTACTTTAATCGAGCGATACCTTCGACCCGCATCCGTCGTCATCCGTTCCAGAGCCTCGCCCGCCACCTCCAGCAGGGAGGAGCTGAAAAACCCGGCAAATCCGGTCGTACCGGCGGGCGCCCTGCAAGTGTGTTGCCAGGAAATCCTTCAAAGGACTGCGGCGGGAGAAGTGGCGATAGATCATAGGGTAATGTGTCGCGTCGGGCTGACTTTTGGCGGCTCCTCTTGCTCAATATTAGACGGCAGCCGCCATGTGAATATTCTCAAGGGTGACATCGGGCAAGCGGCCTTGCCCTAAGACCTCAGTGGCGTCGAGTATTTCGATTCCTACAAGCTTTTCGTCCGGCCCGATGTTCAGTGCAATTTCCTCATTCAGTCTCACGGTACGGCATTCATGTTTGCCTTCAATCAGCCTGATGTAAAGGGCGTCGATTTCTGAATCATAACTGATTTTCATCGATCTCTCCTTATCGTTATCCTCATCGATTTAAGTTGATGGCCCGGAATGGGCTTCTTCCAGATTCTCCAGTTCGGAGGCGAGAGGAAACACGCGGTAACGGTTTAAACTGAGGAGGAATTCTACGCGGGGGAGGAAAGGGGGACGCTCTTTCAAAATATAATATCTCGGTTAATCGGTATAAAAAGTGCTTTCTTGCCTATAAGCTCTACCTCCGATACGGTAGTGTAACCTTTCATAATACCGTTCTTCAGTGACAATATGCCATGCTTGTCTGCATACATTTCCTGTTAAAGGACAGATAGCTGCTGTTCCAGTTAAATTCATAAAGAGCGTCCCCCTTTACACTCCCCTTTACACTTTATGCATGTATACCGTAAGTATGCACTTGATGTGCATGCCCTTTGGCCTCCATTTCGGATCTGAAAAGCTGGATTTCGCTCATACATGACCTCGGTTTTCAAAGGATTGCCTTCCAGACTTTATCGAGCAGCTTCATAACGAGCGGCAGTTGCGTGGGACTGCTCGATATTCTTCTCTGGGTGCGGGATATTTCAACCTGCGGAGACATAACGCCTTCCCCGTTTACTGCCCTCCGGTTTAAGAAACCCCACCACAATTAACCGTTTGGCTATACGATTGGCACTAAACTGGGATACCCCCAGCACCCTGCGGATGTCTTCATTTTTTATGAATCCTTTTTCCTTCAGCACCGGTTCCAGTGCGGCATATTCCTTGGGTTTCTCCGCGGTCGCTCCGGAAGCGACAGGGAAAAGCTCATAAATCCGACCGCCTTTTCTGGGCAATTTCACGAGACCTTTGCGGATCAGATCCTTGATATCCCGCGACGCTTGGTAAATATCCACGCCAACCAGCTTCTGATATTCCCTGCTGGTGAAGACGTTTTTATGACCCTTTGCGTAAACCAGAATGCGCTTCTGGTTGCCGTTCAGTTCCTGAGGTGCGAATTGCGCCAGCCAGCGGAGCGTCTCCGGTTGGTAGGCCACGGTATTCCGCAGGGTCACGGTGAAGATGGCCTCCGCCTCCATCCGGATTCCGGGTGGATAGAGCCCCTCACGTTCCATCGTCTCGAAGATGCGGGGAATGCCCTCGCCCTGTTCGCGCATATAGCCGAAATCGCTCAGCACCCGCACGATTCTCGGGTTCCGTGAGGCATGGATGCGCTCCCGCCTGAGCAGCCTCTCCAGCGTCACCGGCTCCACCAGTTCTCCGGGGCTGCGGATCTCAAGGCGGTCGTCGAACATCCAGATCTCGATGCCCAGTCCCTCGTAGCGATAGTCCCGGTGGGCGACGGCGTTGACGATGGTCTCCTGCCATGCGAAGGTCGGGTACTCCAGCTTTTCCTCGAAGAAAAGATCGACAAGGCGCTGGCGTTCCCGCAGATGCGGCAGGATGGCCTCGTAGGCCTTCTCGATGAGAAGCACAAGCGGCCTCTCGATCCGTTCCCGTTTGATGATGTTGAGATGCGCGCCCACACGGCGCTCGGTCCCTTCGTACTTGACGAAATCGATGCCGCATCGCGGATGCCAGCGCCCCGGGTCCTTGCCGAAAAGAAGAAGCGCAGCGAGCGTGAGGACCGTCTTGCCGTTGCGGCCTTCAGCAAGGCGGTAATGGGTCAGGAGTTCTTCAGGCAAGATCTTCATCCCCTGCCGCTCGCCAAGCCTTTTGATGAGCGAAAGATCAAGGTCAGCAAGCGTCGCCTCGACGACGAAGTGCATTTCGGTTACACGGCGTCGCTTGCCTTCCTTCATAGCTTCGATATCGCCGGCAGGAAAAGGAACATTCTCGTCATCTATGCGGAGGAGATAGCGTCCGTCAGTAAGCTGGTGCGCTTCCATACTCCAGTCCACCTCGAAAATGACAATCAACTTTTCGTCGAGTCTGCCTTCCCGAACCCAGGCCTTCACTGCCGGTTTTATATGCGTTTTCGGGGCCATACGCAGAATTTTCAGCCGGTCTTCCGGGTAGTCCGCACCGGAAACGACGCCATCATCCTCGATGCCGAGGGCCAGCGTGCCGCCGTCTGCATTCGCCATCGCCGCCAACGTCTCGGCCACGTCCCGCGCCACATCACGCATTGGACGCCGCCTTACCCTGCCCTGCGAACGATCAAAACAGCTCTTCCGCTCGAAGAACTGCCCTTCCTGCTGGTGGAGAATCCAGTCAAAATCGGTCACAATGCATACCCCTCTACTCCCAGCCCTATGCGGCGCCCGCTGCAGTAACTTCAATCATCATGAAGCACCTCTCTTCAAATGAGGGCACTGTCTTCTATATTTTCAAGAGGATTTGCCCTCTACGATGGCAATTTCTTCTTCCGTCAGGCCGTAAAGCTCATAGACCATCCGGTCAATCTTAGCCTCCCACTTCGAGGTGTCTGCTTCAGGGTCTAGCTTTTTCGCGGAAAGGATTTGATCAACCAATCCCACAATACGGTTTTCCTGCCCTTCCAGAGGGGGCTTTTGGGATAAAGAACATGGAATGGGAAATGGTCTTAGGTATTCGGTTTTGAAACGCAGGAAGCCCCCTCGCAAAACCGTACCCGTAACATTCATGAAATACCAGAGCAAGCGCGAATTGAGGACTCCGAGAAAATATTTTGGGCTATTCCTAACGATATCCTTGAAAACAAAACTATATAGCGTGGTCGTGTGATAAAATTCTGCAGATTGATCCAAAGTCATCTGTGGCCCATCACAGATATCTGGTGTCATGATTTTGGATACCTCGAATTCGACAAGGTTTTTTGGGTAGACATATGCGTAGAATCTCTCACCTCTCATCTTCCCGTGTTCTCGATCGCTCATCTTCTCTTTGTTTTTCTTAAGGTATTCCCATCCGAGTGGAAAATTCTCGCGAATGAACTTTGGTGTCATCAATTTAGCGTGACCATTTTCGACTACGTAAGGGAAAACCACAACGTTTTTGGCGATCGGCTCCTGGTAACGATGAACGTTTTTCCCCAAAAGAAAGGGCTTCACGAGGCCTCTCTCAATCTCCACTTCTCTTTCCAGCATCTTCGAATGACAGAGAACGGTCTGCTCTCCCCATTTTAGAACATTGAGAACATAGACTCTGTCCAGGCTTGTTTGCAGCCCAACAAATATTTTTCGGGTGATGTCCCCTAAAGTGAGATTCTGTTGTCTGAGCTTTCTTAGCAGCTTCTCCCCTCCACCCGCATGGAAATTCCAATCATCGGTTGTCGGAACGGGAAGCTGGCAGTGCATGTACGAGTCATTTTCTTGCTTACTGCATATCAATGATAAAATGCGGTCAGGTTGTGAAAAATCCTTAATTTCAAATAGGTCAAACGAATCCTGTCGTAACCTCGAAAGGAAGAGAAGACATGTGTAGGTCGTTGATTCATCGAATACTTGTTCCGCGCCGAAACGCATTATCTGGGTCAACGCCCTTCGTTCGTTTAGGAGTGCCCGCAAGCCCTTCCCAAAACTCGCGCGGAAAAATTTATGGGGAACGATATATGCAAAATTCCCGTTTTGTTTGAGCAATCCAAATCCTCGTTCGATGAATAGCCCATATAGGTCGAAACTTCCACACGCAGCCTTGTATTTTTGTTTATATACAGGGACTAGATTGGGCTGCGTCTCCTGCAGCCCTTGGACGCGGAGATACGGAGGATTTCCGATTACAATATTAAACCCACCGTTGTTGTGAAACACCTCAGAGAAATGAAGCTCAAAGTCGAAATTTACCTCATAGCCCAAGCTACTTTTTGAAGATGCAAAACATTTTAGGATCTCCTGATCAATGTTGGCCTTCAACTTTCTCTTTTTTTCTTGGCGTGTCTCATCGAAAAGCTCCTGTTTCAGCCTTTCAATCTTCTGCAGCCTATTTGACTTAAACGGAAGACCAAGCAGACTGTTTCCCTGTACCACCTTGTAGTCGAGGTTCGGCAGCGGCTTAATCTGCTTGACGTCTTCCTCGTCCACCACCAGCGAAAGCCAGAGGCGAAGCCTGGCGATCTCCACCGCACCAGGGTCTATATCGACACCATAAAGACAGTTCTGTATTGCGTTGCGCTTGAAGTGATATGGAGTGCGTTCGTGCACGTCATTGAAGTACGGGGTAAGGGCAGAGCGTGAGCGCACAATCTCGGTCATCATGCCCACAAGGAAGGCGCCTGAACCAACGGCCGGGTCACAGGCTGTAATGTCGTGTAGCTTTTCGTCAATCAAACGAGCAGTCGTTTCGATGCTTTTTGGCAATTCAGCCTTGTAGCTTTTCGTACCGGACATCCTCGCCGCTTCATAATGTGAAGCCTGGTCGCCAAGCTGCACAAAGGCCACGATATCCTCGCGGGGGACCAGTTCGCGGCGGGTCATGGCCCTGAGCGCCATTTGTTCCGGCTCGGGTTCGCCAAACATTTTATCCTGCCTCGGCTTGACAGGAAGGACAGGTTCTTCGCCCGTATTCATTGCTGCATCGAGGTAGTTGATGAGGCTTTCCTGGCACATGTAGTGGACGATCTCACGAGGAGTATAGTACGCTCCAAGCCCTTTACGGCGGTTCTCCTCGATCAGGTTTTCAAAGACCTTGCCGAGCATTTCCGGGTCAATGGCGACTTCTTTCTCCAACGGCTCGGCCTCGTTGACGGTGAAGTTGTACCGGTCGAACACGTCGAGAACTCCGGTTCCGGTTATGCCCTCCTCCACGAAATCAGCGTTTGTGAAAAGCCGATTGGCCAAGGGAATGTCGATCCGGCGCCAGTCGTAGTCACCGAGTGGCTCAAACAGACCGCCGTTCAAGAAGGGAATGCGGCACTTGAAATGGTTGCACCACGCCTCGTGGCCGCGGTCGGTGGCCAGCGTGTCATAAAAGAGATGTTCGAGGATGTCGTTGAAGAAGTTGTCATATTTACCCCACTCCCCATTGGCCAAGCGTCGCAGAAAATCGCGCGGACCTGTGCCCCAGTCCTGTCCCTTGGCCACGCCGAGCCAGCCCTTTTTCTGCAGGAAGTAAAGGAAGACGATCTGACCCATCAGTTTCTTGGAGAAGTCCACGGCGTTGACGTTCTTCGACAGGAATTCGTCGCGAACGAACCGGTCCTTCTTGATGAGTTTTTCGAGCGCCTGATGAATGTTTTCGAAAAGCTCTACATAACGCTTGAAGAATTCCTTGGTGACTGCCTCAACGCTGAAGGCACCTTCAATGTCAGCGAGCTTGGGATCCTTTGTCGTGTCCTGGAGCAGGCCAACGAACCGGGTTTGAGCGGTATGGCAGCTTTCGCCCTCTCCCACGATATAAGAGAGCCGTCGAGCCGGAGTAAGGCGGCTTTGAACCCCCACTTTGCCGGAGGTCTTTTCCACAGTAGCGTATTCCATTTTCACGTATGAGAAGCGCCACTGCTTTTCGGTGGGAGAAACGAACGCTACAAGGGCGGCGTCCTTTTCGTCCCGTGTCTTGAGGTGGTCAGCGACAAAGTTGCGGATGGCGGTGCGGGCGCGTTCCAGTTTGGACTCTTTCGTCAGGTGGACAATCAGAACATCCAGTTTTTCATTTTCAGGCGAGGTGTATGTGGCTATGCGCTCGAAACGGCTTACATGCACCTTAAAGGCATCCTTGACGTATTGGCTATTCCATGCAGATGCCTTGGACTCATCCATCCGGTTCAAAAGGTTTATAGCAAAGTTGCGGAACCGGGCTTTGTCGAAGCTTTGGGTGAAGGTCTGCCGAATTAGGGAGTAAGCCTGGTCGCGATTCATTGGATATCCTCCAACAGGTATGATGAGAGGATCACCTCACGGGGGCTGAAAGCATGCGCCGTCATCTGGGCGCGAGTTGCCTGGAAGAAAAGTGCAGGGATATCACGCCGCAAAATACCCAGCACCTTTAATGGATCGATTTCCTTCCTTAGTGCATCGGCCACCTTTTTTGTCGTGGGTCGCGGGAGTGCACCGTCGGCGAGGAGTTGGAAGACCTTCTGGATGTAAAGCTCGTCGTCCTCCGTGAAGCCATGGTATCGGCGAATCTCTCTTGCCTTCAAGCGCTTCAGGATATACGCATCGTTCGCTCCGCCTCGGTGTTTGGGTGTGGCGTGGTCCAGGTCAGGGGTGGTTGCCCTCTCAAAGGCGCGCTTGTTCTTTTCCAATAGCGTGTAAAAGTCAGCGGGAATGCTTTGGCGCTCTTCAGATGGATCGACCGGTTTGAGGGCTTTGGCTGTGGTGAAGAAGTCGAGCTCGACAGGTTCGGCTGCATCCGGTGGAGCCAGGAAGAATTTGTCCAGCCTTCCCTGGCGAAAATAGGTCAACAGCGACGGAAATGCTTTTGCACCTGCGGTATTCTCTTGCGTCACAAGCCTGGTGGAGCGGGCCTTTCTGGGGAGACGCTTGATGCGGGTGAAAAGATCAGGTTCTTTGTCGCGCACCTCACGGATTTCGGTGAGATACTCCAGCTCGCTTTCCTCCTCTTCATCCTCGCCGGTGATTGTTTTCCTGGAGATCAATTTGGCAAACAGGTCATGCGATTTGATCTCCTCGCCTTCGGTAAGCAACCGGGCGTCTGCCCCGAGCATTTCGATGAAGGCATGGATCTTGGCTTCAGCAGCCTCCTTGAGTTTGATCAGGTCGTTGCTCTCTTCGGTCGGGAAGAAGTTGTAGGTATGGATGGTATCGAAAGTTGTGTCCACACGATTAACGCGACCGACCCGCTGAATCAAACGGGTGGGATTCCACGGGATGTCATAGTTGATTACGATATTGGATCGGTGCAGGTTGACGCCTTCTGAAAGCACTTCGGTAGCGACCAGAATCCGGTATTCGTCCTTGGATTGAAAAGCTCGTGCATCAAAATTGGCGATGACCTCCTTCCGCACCGATTCATCTGAACTGCCGGTGAACAACAGCACCTTGGCCTCAACTTCGTCTGCGATATGTCCTGCAAGGTATTCGGCCGTCTCCTTCGATTCTGTGAAGATGATAACCTTTCCCTTTTTCAGCATGGATTCCTTTCGAAGAACCTCTCCGAAGGTCTCCCACTTAGGGTCCCGCTTCACCTTTTTCCAGAAGGCCTGAATGCTACGCAAGATCTCTTGGTCATTCTCCAGGTCTCGAATGAAGTCTTTGTTGAAGTCCTTTGCGTCCAGCCTCTCAGCCTTATCCCCTTCGAGCAGCAGATCAATGGCTTCCTGATCGTCGGTTTCGAGCAAATCGAAGATCTTGTTGATGTGTTTCTTGCTGATGTAAACGTAGCCCTTATGGTACTCCTCAATGACGCGGTCATAGGAGCGGATAAAACGATCGAGAGTCAGGCGGAAGGCGTGGAAGCTGCTCTCCAGGCGTTTGATCAGGAGGATTTTCATGAACTTTGCAAGGTTTCGCTGGCTTTGCACCTCGCGTTGTTCGCGCTTGCCCTCGTAGTAGATCAGTGGCTTGTACCGGGCGTATGCAAAGGCCTGAGCTATCAAACGAACTGTCTCGTTAAAGATGTCGTTCTCGCTCTTGCTGAACTTATAGAAAAGGGGTTGAGGATCAGCAACCTCGGGGAATTTAAACCCTTGGGCGCTCAGGTCTTGCCCATAGTATTTCATGATTTCATTTCGCGTGCGCCGGATCATCAAGTGCTTGAGAATGTGCTCTCGTGTTGCCTTGGCGTTAGCTTGGACCGCGGAAAAGTATTGTTCCCGGTCGGTCTGACGATCTAGGCCATGGAGGTTCTTATCAAGGCGCCCAAAGAAGGCTTCGAGGTTTCGAACGTTCGGGATGGTGCTGTTCTTGCCGTTTTGGAAGAGCTTAACCTGGCTGAGAATGTCTCGTGGCGTATTGTTCAATGGCGTTGCCGAGACCAGGATCACTCGCTTGCCGCGGCAGATCTGGGCCAGCATCTCGTATGTTTGGTTCGTTTCGGTGCGAAAGCGATGGGACTCGTCGATAAAGACATTGGAGTACTTTGCCACATCGCGCTGCAGCAGATCCTCCAATTTCCCGATGGATTCAAAGTCGGTGTGCGGCACACGGAAGTCCCCGAAAACGTTCCGCCATGATCCGCGATTGTGCTTGTCCAGTAAATGGGGTGGAGCAATCACAAGAGAACGGCCCTCCAGTTGCTGGGCGAGTAAGGCTGCCATGTAAGTCTTACCCAGACCCACGACGTCGGATAGGAAGAGACCTCCGTATTCCTGGAGCACTTTGCGGGCGCTGAGAACGGCTTCCTCCTGATACTTCAGCCTCTTGAATCCGTCCGGAACGTAGATGTCTTCAAGTTCGGCGGGGCGGTTCAATTCATCCTTGAAATACTCGTACAGGAATTTGAGATAAAGCTCCTGGGGTGTGAAATGAGCGAAAGGCGAACGGTTGACGATAGTGTCTTCATAGGGCTGCGAGACATCCACAGCAACAGCCCAGAGTTCATTGAACTTGGCGATAGCGAAATCATAGTCGGCCCGGTTTTTCAGCTCGACGTTGAACTCAAGATTGTCCTGCAGCCCGGATTGGGTAAGGTTGCTTGAACCGGTGATGACGCGCCCCTTGTCCCGGTCTCCTTCGGCGAAAGTCATGATGTAGACTTTTGCATGGAGCCTTTCGCCAGGATATGCCTTGATTTCCAGCTTGCCTGAACGTACCCACTCGACGAACTTGTGGACCCCTGTCTCGATCTCTATGCTGTCGGCGGATTTTTCGAATTCGGCAAGAACGTTCTTGGGCGTCTGGTTCATTACCGCCGCGTGAGACTCCAGCGGAAGCTCGCCTTGTTGTCTGGCCCTTTCCAAGAGCTCATAAGCTGTTCTGTCGGTCTGAAGACCGATTAGAATCCGAATCTTCTCAACGCTTTCTAAGGCTGGGTAGAGTTTATAGAATCCACTAATAAAGAAGTATCCTACCAGGCAGTCAAAGAATCGTGTGTCGTCACTAAGCAAGACCGAAAAGCGGTCACGAAGACTCTTCCCAGCCTCATTGGTAATGAAAGTCAGGTCAGATGACATAGCAGCAGCCTTTGCCCCCTGTCTGATGAGGTGTTCAACTCGTCGAAGGTAGTGCGACTATTGTCTCACCTTTGCCAAAGCGGATGCCCCTGTAGAATGAAATCCACCATCTCTCATTTCGGGAGTTCATTCAAATAATCGGCCCATTCTCATTCAGTGTCCCTAAAGATCGTCAAGGCCAACGCCTCTTTCGATAATCTGAGCCCCTGCTACAAAGGATTGTTCTATTGCCTCTTGTTTCGTGTCAAATAGGGCCTTGCCCTTTGCTGGGACCGAATATTGTCTCACGCTTACATGACTGCCAGCATGTATGAACCGCAATATTGCCTAATTTTGTTTACAAAGAACTACTTTGAAAGTCAATGAAAATCGGACCGGTTAGAACCGGATGCTGGTTTCTGGATACTTGATGCTGGATGCCGGACCCTGTGCACATGATTCTGCATAGATAACGATCCTTTCAGCCACCTGAGTCTGCTGATTGTAGGGTTATAAATCCCATGCAGGCCAGGCTTTCTGATCTTCCACGGGGAAACCGTTCTTCCCGCAGACCCTTATGGTGTGACCCGTACCGCCGGAAAAAGGGCTTGATTTGTTCACATAGAATATTCCGCAGGTGGCCGGTACCAGTTTGAGGGCACGGGAACCGACGATCTCCAGGGTGTCCCGGAAGAGGTAGTGCAGTTTTATAGTGTACCGGTGCTTCATGCCGCCAATCTCATGGCCACTTCGAGAGCCGTTTTGTTGAGGTGTGCGCCTTTACAAAACCAGAGACTGCTCCGGGTATTACCGCGGAGCTCGGTTACCTTATCGTCGGGTATTCCGGTCTTATGCCTTATCGGGGTCCTTTTTTGCAAAGCCGGCTGCCTCGATCCCCGCAATGCACCCTTCCCCCACGGCCTTGGCCACCTGCCACGGGGGGCCGCAGATATCACCTGCCGCATAGAGCCCCGGGATGTTGGTCTCCTGCTTCTTGTTTGTCGCAATGTACTGCATGGTCTCGCTGTCAAGTTCAATACCAAGTTTTCCCGCCAGCTCAACGGCACCTTTCGCGCCCAACTCTATAAAGATTCCGGATACCTCGAGTCGGGACCCGTCATCCAAAAGGATGCTTTCCACCCCCTCCTTTCCCGTAATTTCCTTGACATTACGGCCTTCATACAGATGGATAGCCCCCCTCCTTACCTGCTCGGCCAAGGACTCCGAAACATCCAGGTTTTCGCAGACCAGATACACGTCGCTTGCATAAAATAGAAGTGTCATTGCCCCTGATACTGCCGCGCTCCCGCAGCCTGCCACTGCGACCACCATCCCTTTAAAGAAATTGGCATCACATTCAACACAGTAGCTGACTCCCCGGCCCAGAAATTCCTTTTCGCCGGGGACCTTCAGCTTTTTCCGTGAAATACCCATTGCAAGAACAGAGGCCCTGCACCTGAATTCACTGCCGCTTTCGGCCCCGACAATGAACCACCCATCGTCATGATTAAGGTCGACGGCATCCTCATTAAGGAACCTTGTCCCGTATCCTTCCGCCTGAGACCGCCCCTGCCGCAGCAACTCCTCTCCCCTTATCCCGTCCATGCAGCAGTAGTTCTCGATGTGGGCACCGTAGGCGCTGCTCTTATGATCCCGGCCCATAACCAGCACCGACACTTTTTTTCTTGCCGCGTGAATGGCTGCCTGAAGTCCTGCAGGCCCGGATCCCATGATTATCACGTCATAAGTCTTTTCACCCATAACTTTCTCCACCTACGAAAAATTGAGAGATCTTAAAACTCCCAACCGTCGTTCACCCCTCCCCCAACTGTCGGGGGTCTGCTGTCTAATATTTGTGAACAGCTAATCCATCACTTAAACGCCGCCTCACGCTACTATCCCGTGTGGGTATGCGGGACGTCCATTTGTAAGTAAGTAACGCATCCAACTATCTTATTTTATGTGGTTTTTAGCTTCGCTGTTAATTGTAAACTGTGGTGATTTATCCCCACGTCCTGAGAACGACTGCGCAAGGCTTCAAGCAGATGGATCAGAAGGCCGACTTTTTCCAGAATATCCGTTCGGAAACCTGTAGCCTCAGCCTGGGTGATCAGCATTTCAGAGGATATCCTCACCACGATTCCTCCCATGACCGATGGATGATTTCTTCGGGAACAACCAGGTTCCAGGCGGAAACAAAGCGACCGGATTTTCGTAGGCTTCTTTCCATGTAGTGGGGTCGGCGCGGACAAAGATCATGGATTGCCTTTAAATGGACGTCTTCAACCATCAGAGGTTCCCGGTGCTGGTCCAGAAAAAAGCCCACTTTTGCAGCGGCAGTGGCGTTTCCCAAAAGTAATGTGTATTCCGTAACCTTATCGAGATCGAAATACTCAACGGTTTCCAGGGACCGCCATATTTCTTCCCAGCTTCCCGACAAGCCGGGACGGTTCAGTACATCTACGAAGGTCCTCTCAAGTCCAGTAATGCGTATTTCCATTCCCGAACGATCGGCTTGCATCACGTCAAAAAATTCCACCTTCTTTCTTACGAGGGCCTGCGGAAATCTTACCCCTTTGAACAAATGAAAGCGAAAGGTTATCAGGGGTATGGGTTTGTTTACAAGATAAGTAAAGTGTTCGTACACCGAATAGGCCTTTCCATGGGCCTCCAGCGCCGTGTGGTAAGCCAAAACAGCGCCTTTCGATATTCGGGCGGCAAGGAGGAATGGGTCTATGGGGAAGTTTTCCGGCGATGCCCCTGGGGGAACGGATGCATAGAGCCCACGGCGGACCCGGACAATATTACCCGCTTTCACATGGTAGGCAAGGAGAGATTCCTGGGTTCTTACGTTGTGAGTTCCATCGGAAGACAGAAACCCGGCAAACTCCTCGACGTTAAAAACAGGATGTGTGCGGAAAAAAGGCATCAGCTTCATTATCGATCACTTTTGATATTTATTCGAATAACACGCAATTGTTCTACGTGTAACAAAAGATATTGTCAAGTCGATTCTTGAGGCCAGCCAAACTCAAACTTGATTCCGGTTGCCATAACCCGCAAATTTTTTACGTGTTATGAATAGAATCGTCAAGCAATTTCCGGACTGATCGTACGGTATACGGGACATCCATTTGTAAGTAAATAACGAATCCAACTATCTTATTTTATGTGGTTTTTAGCCTCGCTGTTAATTGTAAACTGTCGTGATTTATCCCCACGTCCTGATCCCATATCTTTTGCCATGCGTTTTTCCCGGGGCTACAAAATACAAAACCCCGCTCTCCTTTTGTTCGGAGTAACGGGGTTTCTGGGTGACCGTGGAGCATTTTGAATCCTCTTTCCCTATCAGGTTGAAAGAAGAACGCTGGTACAGCCAATACGGCCGTCTCCCTGCTGAGGTATTGCCTTCATTCGGTTTTTTGTTTAGAATGTGCTGGATCCCTGAGAAAATGAGGTCCGATCCATAACGCTCAATTCAATTCTCAAGAAATCGTTTGGCCGCACAGGACCACCCGTCACGATTGTCGGGCTGGGCGGAGAAGGAGTGCTGAGAACATACTGTCGCGAGGAAGAGGCCACCACGGTTATTGAAGAAGCGTTTGCCGCCGGAATCACCTACTTTGAGTCGGCAAGGGCCTACGCCGGGAGCGAAGGGTATTACGGTCTCGTTTGAACGAAAACCCTGTTCAGGCACAATTCTGGAATTTTGATGAATGCAATACAAAAACCCAGGGCTCTTTTTCCCGTACGTCCTGTGGTGGACAGGTTCCGGAGGAAAACAGATGGAGAAAAGCAGACGATCGTTCCGAGCGGTCTTGTGGATTATCGGGATTCTGGGCATCCTTGCCTTGGGCTGTTCAGAAGAGAAACCAGACAGCAGGGCCGAAACAGATCCCATTCAGGGGTTCACCTTTTTTGACCTGGGCGCCAATTCAAAATACTCCCGATCGCTGAGGAACAGCCTGGGCGAGAAACTGGGCTCGGACGCCATCTCGCAGAAAAACACCATTGATCTTTCCATACACGATAACGGATTCCTCGAAAAATGGTTTCCCGGACTTGCAGACCTGAACCGGCAGCTCAACTGGCCCGCAGGGCAACGTGTTGAACACAACACCACCAAACTCATGTACCGCCAAGCCCGCATGAAGAATACTCCGTTCATTTATGTGGAGCTTCTTTTCTCAGACGATACTCTGAAACCGCTGCTGTTCAGGATTGTAGCCGGACCTGATGGCGACGCCATTCTGGAGACAATACGCAAAAAATACGGCTCTCCAAAGGAATTTCAGTGGGAGCAGAAAGAAGGCAGGACACAATACTGGGAAGATGGTGACAATGTTTTCATCGTTTCTTCATACAAAACCAGATGGGATACCCCGGAATATCTCTTCTGCATCTACTATGTGGACAATCTTAAAGAAATGCTGACCGCGGAAGAAGCCCGAAGAGAGGCAGAGGATGCAAGGATCCGAAGGGCCGGGGAATCTGCCTTTTAATCTGCTGATCTCCCATTCAAATACGCTTGAGGGTAAACCATGTGAGTAAAACGAGCGTGGTATGTCCGACCTTCAACCTTTAATTCAACAACTTGCCTTGGTCCGACCCCAAGCCCCCCGGTTCACCCGTAGAGCTTCTTCAGCAGCCAGGCCATCCTTTGCCCAAGAGCATTCACCAGCATCAGACCTTCTTCATCCTTCTCAACATCACCCTCGTCCCGGCCCACTCCAATGGCACGGCCGACAATGATCATCTCCATACTCAGGAAAAAATGACTCATGGTGTCAAGCGTGTGCACAGCGCCTGTCCGACGGGCCACAGCCACCAGGGAGCCAATCTTGTTCCTAAAGATCCCCCCGTTCGATCTGGAAACAAAACCGACCCGGTCAATCAATGCTTTCATTTCGGGTGTCACATCCATAAAATAAACAGGTGATCCCAGGACGACACCCTGGGCCTGAGTCATCTTCTCAATATACTCGTTTGCATCGTCATCGTTTACAACGCAGCGCTGATCTCTATTCTCCAGACATTTGTAACACGCTATACATCCATGGATTCTCTTGTGAGAAAGCTGAATAAGCTCTGTTTCAATTCCTTCCTTCTCCAGTTCATGAAAAACTTTATGGATCAGAATACCGGTGTTGCCATCTTTCCTGGGGCTGCCATTGAATCCGACCACCTTCATTTTATTTCTCCTCTCGTTGTCATGTGATGATGCAGTTCTTGATTTCCGTGGGCCTCTGGGTCGTCCATAAAACTATAAAATTCAGCACCTATCTAAAAAAGTGCTATTACTTTGAGTACCGGAAGAAGAAAAAACCCCGCTCTCTATCTGATTAGAGTAACGGGGTTTTGGGTGGTCACGAGCCATCTTTAATCCTCTTTCCCTCTCGGGCCTAAAAAGAAGACAACGGTTCAGCAATATTACCTACTGACGTTTACAAAGAAACACTTTGTTATCTAGAGGGACATCCTTAAATAGTTAAATAACGCGGAACTGAGACGCGGGAAACGCGCCAGCGTTTTCCCGTCGAATCTCCAGCGACTTGTTATATGAATATTAATTGTATATACAAAATGTTATGCTGTAATAGGCTTCTTTTTCAGCACTTTTAATCCATAGGGACAGACTGCTGAGCAAATTCCGCAGTTGTGCCCATTGTGATACTGAAAGTAGTGTTCCTTTTTCCATTGATCGCATGCTCGTACATCCAATATCTCTTCGCGCGGCAATCCTGGATACCATGCGTTACCTGTCAATGCCTTTGCAGGGCAGACTTCTACGCAGCGCGTACAACTACCGCAGAAGTTTCTTTCTATTGGTGTCCCACATGGAAGTTCAATGTCGGTGAAAACAGTTCCCAATCGAATCCATGATCCGAACGGGCGCGTAATAAGCTGACAATGACGACCTACCCAGCCCAACCCTGCTCTTGTTGCTGCAGTTTTGTGAGGAAAGTCCCCTTTGATATTAACCGTATCGGTACGATCCGAAGCCGCCAGCGGTTTAGATCGAAAACCTCTGACTTTGATTTCGGCTGCTAATGCTCCTGATAATTCATTGATACGATTGTTCACTTTGGCATACTCATCAGCATATGCTTGGTTAGGCCCGTTCTGGATGCTGGCCATTATTTGGGGATTCATTGGAATAGCCCATGAAATAGCGAAAGGATATCTCTGCCCTGTCTCATCCTGGGGTGTGGAAAAATCCCAAAGATCTGCCGCACCCCATAGGGTCACCTCGTGTACTTCCATCCACTCGGTAAGCCAGATAGGGAAAATTGTTGAGGGATCAGACAATTCTCATCCCGCCATATTTTTTAAGTTTTAGTAGCATATAACCCACAAACCCCGCCAATTGGATCAAACCAGTTTAGATCGAAACCGCAAGATAAAGCCCGTCCATCTTCATGCCATTGTTCGATGCTCTCTACGATTTTGCAAACTCCAGAAGGGGAATGTAGTTCCCATTGTCCGCCTCTTGAAGAGCATTGATGTATCTGCTCCTATATTCGTTGGTTTTGTTTTGTCTATCCAAGCCATCGCCTCAACTATGTTGTCTT
>JACKQG010000845.1_pt1 | contig 43276 bp, 42 predicted proteins | sample 8237621 | NCBI WGS metagenome assembly JACKQG01 (sample SAMN15677084, study PRJNA649215) | marine metagenome | biome: marine; feature: Black Sea; material: saline water; isolation source: suspended particulate matter (SPM) from the Black Sea western gyre | collected 2013-06-09/2013-06-10 | depth... | reverse complement strand
ATGCTTCTCCACTGATGCCGATGGATTTTGAAATCATGACTGTTGCAACGGATGCCAGTACAGCAACGATCATCACTATGACTATATTTTTCATACCCCATCCCAACCTTCTCAACTCGCTGCATGAAACAGCTTTATTTTTTCTCGCCGATGATCTGCGTTACGCTCGCCAATCCAGTATGACTGATTCCTTCGATGACATCTCTTTCAATATTGTGTGCGAGTTGAATATCGAGGCTCTTGAGCTCTGGTGTGAGATCTTCTGTTGTGACGAGGAGGTCGGGGTTGGATGGGCCGCCGGTGCCATTATTGATCTGGTCAGGCGTATAGGCTTCGAGGAGGAAAACTCCGCCGGGTTGCAGGCCTTTGACGATCCTCGGGTGCATTTTTTTTCGCTCGTCCGGCATCATGTGACAGAAGATGGAGACGATGCCATCCCAGGCTTGGGGCTCGATATGCCATTCGGCAAGATCGGCGTAGATCGTTTCAATCTGGACACCCCGCTGGTCTGCGAATCTCTGAGTTTTATCGAGGCCCACCTGTGACAAATCGACGGACGTGACTTGGAATCCTTGCTCAGCCAACCAAACGCCATTACGTCCTTCACCATCGCCGAGACACAGCACTTTGCCGCCAGTAGGGATGCGATAGGCTTCCTGTTTTAAGAAATCATTAGGTTCCGTACCGAAGATGAAATTTTCTTGGTCATAACGTTCGTCCCAGCGGTAAGCCATTTTTACAAATTCCTATTCGATTAATTTTCTGCGGGCGGAGAGAGAAGATCTAGAATCTGGGTGGTTACAGTCGTCGTCAAGGCTGGAAGAACTCCTGTCACGCGTAATGTTCTATCTGAATGGTCCTTATGCCGAATAGTGACCATCCAATCACCCGCTGCTAACTCATCGATCTCGTAACGGCCCTGTTGATTGGTGCGAGGATGAGCCAGTCCTAAGGAAAATGATCCCCCATCTCCGAACGAAATCTGAATGACTCCTGTCCCGCCCACCTCAGATTCTGGAATCTCTTCTTCGGGTCGATACACCAAAACATGAGCGCCAGAGAGAGGTTCTCCGTTGGCATCTAAAATTGTACCTGTAAGAGTCGCCCCAGGAATCAAGAGCACCACGATCTCTTCCGTCACACCAGGAGCCATCTGAAACTGCTCTTGCCAAGGAACATACCCGGAACGGGAAATGCTGACGGCGATTTCTTTTTCGGACAATCCGGTCAACTCGAAATAGCCATCTGCGTCAGAGATTTCTACTGTGGATGTTCCACTACCGAAAATGAATGATCCCTGAGGTTTTTGATCTGAGCGGGATAGCCTAAACTTTGTGATCGGTTGGCGAGTAATGGCATCGATCACGGTACCCTCAATACGACCGCCTTCGATAACTGATAATTTTGCTTCTCGTTCCCCAACCCGTGCCCGACAAGGCTCTATTCCCACCCAGTCTTGACCGGGCTTTACACGAATCTCCCAAAGCGCATCCTCTGGGACTTCGAAACTAAAAAAGCCTTCGGGGTCGCTCACCGTTTGCAGTGTCTCTTGTTCATTTTCGCCAACACCAAAGAGTGCGGATAGACTGAGTTCTACGAATTCTTCATCGATAGAAGTCGCCCCCAATCGCACACCGCCCACTCCCCGACCCGAGAGATCGACGACTTGCCCTGCGACTTGCCAAGCTTCACTCAGCTCGAGAACAATTCCAGAGACCGATTCTTGAACTTGTAACACTTGGATTTCCGATGGAGCGTATCCCGGACTTCGCCCCTGAATTTCTATTTCACGTGGTTTATCCAGCGATACGACAAAGTTCCCATTTGCATCCGTCTGAACCGAATCTTCAAAACCTTCTTCTTCTAGCAACGTCTCAAATTCCCCAAGCGACTCTGTCATCAACTCGATTGAAGCATTTGTTACATGCGTCGGATCGGAGACTGATCGCACTTCGACCGTGGCAGATTCGAGCCCGAATCCCTCAGGATTGAGAACCTTACCTCGTAGAGTCCATCCTTCAGCGAGGTAGATATCTCCCAGATCATAGAAACCTATTCCACGGTTGCCTGTTTCTAAAATGAAATCCATGTAGCCGGGGTGAACCAAACGCAGGGTCTCTGGCATTCCCAGCTCAAGGGGAGGAAGTCGCAACGAAAACAAGCCTTCTGAATCCGTAAGTACGGGGCGAAGCATCCACTGCGATGTTGTGTTTGACGAATTTTCGACGGGAAGCCAACGCGCCCCCGCCACTGGATCACCTGTAGGCGATAGCGCTCGACCCACCCACTCTGTCGGTCGATGAAGAACCACATCGATGGGGTCATTTTCGCCTGGCTTTAGGCGCACTTGATTTTTTTCAAGAGGAGCAAACCGCACATCATCGATCCATACTTGATGACTTCCAGGAATCGTCGACCGAAGAAAAAACTCCCCGGGTTTCGATTCTCCATCTGAACGATCCATCAATACCCACTCTGAATTATCGTTGGCGACTTCAGTACCTTCGATCAAAAGGTCGATCACTGTTTCGACAGGTTTCCCCGTCGAGTCGATGACTCTTCCTCGCAATTCACAAATAGGTCTCAGCGCTAAGACCACTTCTCGACTTCCAGATTGCAAATTAACAGAGAGCGATCGTGAAAAATCTTCATCCTCAGCCCAGATACGGAAATCGGGTTTCGGCATTCCCGAAAGAACAAAAGTTCCATCTTCTCGCGTCTCCGCTTCTGGCCACGCATGGATCTCTTCTGGAGTGGATACATTTACGACAAAAACAAATCCACCCTGAACATCGCTGCGAGCTTCACCGCAATAAATTATTGCACCCGCCACGGGTCGGCCTTCAGGATCGACGACGATTCCATCAATTCGAGAACCGGATACCAAAAAGAACTCATGAATCGGATCCGACTTTTTTTGAGCCCTCAATCCAGAGACCTGCTGACCGATAAGGGAAGGGAGCCCTTCTTTCAATCGCACGTCATCGTCGCAATCGATGGTGATCTTCAAAACTTGACCGACACGTGTCGAAATCGAAAAGTACCCATCGCTCTCGCAGAATTGTGATCCAGCAGACCATGTCACTCTCGCACCGAGAGCGGGCTGCCCGCTCTCATCTAATACCCGACCCGCAACAAATCCTAAATCTTCAGGTTGAATGGCCGCATCTGATTGTGACGTTTTGACATCTAGGAATAGTTCAGGTGATCTGTTTTTTTCTGTTTCTAATACAGTGGTAGGGGCATCTATCGGGGACTTATCCGTTGAAGTGTATTCTGATTTTGTGTTGGAATATTTATCGAATGCGATCCACAACACGATGAGCAAGCTCATGATCACCAGAGTTAGTACGATTTTTTTTGTAGATTTCATTCACAACTCACTCATGTTTCGATGACAGCCAACTCAAAGAGGAACTGCTTATTTGTTACTCTCGCCTGGGTTCGGTAACAGCAGCGATTGAATACCCCATTTCCCATCAACACGAATCAATCGATAGGATGCTCTACGCTCATCTGGAGGTATCACCTGGCCATCTTTTCCGATTCTCCGGAATACGATCCGTGCTGTGGCGGTATCTCCGCCAAACCATTCGAACTCTTCACGGATCAACCTCGAGTGATCGAAACCTTCGCTGTGGAGTGATTTCAATTTTTCACGATAGAAATCGGAAATGTCTGCTGGAGTGGAAAGGGTCACCTTTGCACCCATCTCTATAGATCCGGGAGCATGCCAGCATTGGGCAATCGTCTCCACATCGTCATTATTAAACGCATTGAAATATCGATGCATCACCTGGCGGACGTCTTCACATATTGAGACCGCTTCTTTTTCGTGTTCCATCTTGACTGAAAAGCCGAAACAACCCGTGAGCAAAAGTAGGAAAGGTAAAAGTGTTTTCATACGAACACTTTAACCGAAATTTTTTGCATAAAATACAGCGCAACGCTCTGTCTTGCTGCGTTAAATCCTATGATCGAGGTGGATATATCTACATCGACCGCATTCGGACACTCTTCCTTGAGTGCCCAGTTGCTCTCTCTTCTTAGTCTGTTAAATTTGGGGAGTCGAGATCTTTTGGGGTTTAGGTGTACCTCGAAAGCTTGGTTCAGCCCGCCACTGAATCCGAAACTTGTCTCCCTTCTCTGGGGTGGAGAGTTTCGTGACAACCCGAGAGGTGTCTCATGACGAGACTACCCGTGACGCATCCCGTTTTGACCCGCTCGCATCCTGTATTGCCCCGCTCGCATCCCGTTTTGACCCGCTCGCATCCTGTATTGACCCGCTCGCATCCCGTTCTAACTCTCACTTCCGCACACGCGCCCACATACACTCGGCCTCAGGCATGTTGTCGATCGTGGATTCCTAACTTCCATTCAAAAAGCGGCCTCCTCTTTCTCTTCATTCTTTGGGCAATACTGATTCCGTCGATATTGCCTGCACAGTCAGAACCAGGCCCTGAGCCGACCTCTGCGCCTCAGTTATTACTGATGGGTCATTGCCTAGAATCTTTGCGGAGCGACGTATTACTCCCACATTTTCAAAATAAGAACCGTATCGCCCAACTGCAATTTAGGCGCACATTTGCAGGGGCGAGCAGTGATATCTATATCGGCTCCGTTTCTCTAGACCGCCCCACGACTGGCGCAACCGGAGGAGTTTCCTGGGGAGCGATCGGCCCATTTTCTTTGGCCCCAACAGAAATTCGATTCTGTTATCTCAAGAGCAACAGCAGTACTCTTCCTGATCCATGGCTCGATGCCTTTTATTACCAACTCAGCCCCATCACTTCTGTATCCCGTCGTCTTCCGACGGTGCTGGACTCTGTCACTCAGGTCGATTGGTTGTTACAAATCTGTCGCTGGATGGATCCACAGATAACGCCTCAGGCCCTGATTCCATTCCGATCATGGCTCGATGATCCACAGACACGTATCACCTCTGTAAAGGGATGGCAGAACCAGAACAGAGTGGGTCTCACCCTGACCGGACGAGCTGAATCTGCAACGGGCCCTCCACAACCTTGGAGAATTGAAATCTCTGGAATTCCTCTTCCCGGAGGAGCCTTCACTGAGGTGGAGGTGCGACCATGACCGACAGTCTCCAAAAACCACCTCCCCACGGAGACCCTCAACAAGAGTCCGCCTGGATCGCCTTTTCGAGGTTCGAATGGTACACAAACATCAGTGATGCTTTTCCGAACCTCAGTCAGCAACTGGGTTATTCCAGCGATGGAGAATTTCACCAGGCCATGAAGCAGGGCGCAGGTTCAACCCCGTCTTCGTTTCTAGAATCGATTCACAACTCACAATTATTACCATCGGTATCCGCGCAAGAATTGTTTGCCGCCTACACTTTGCGTCGACGCGATTACCAAGCCTTCTCCGCCAGCGATACCCGGAATATAGCGAAGATCATTCAGAATACGCTTCCGCGAAACTCGCCCGTTCATGCCTATGCCCTGTTTCACCAATGTAGCCGTCTAGCCAGAGAAGGAGAGGCCGCCTCAGCGCTCGAGGCGTTGGCTGAAGGTCGAAATCTTCTAGTCGAACATCCTTCGGGCATTCTTTGCATTTGGCAAGACATGCTGTTGGCTCTGATTCATGGCACCGTGGCGGCGCAAAATGGCGATTTCAAAACCGCCTTCGAGCAATTGAATACATCGCAACACCTCGCCGAAGGCTTAGGGTTTGCCCTCACGGGCACCATCGAATTCCGCATCGCTCAACTGTATCGAGAGTCCGGACAACCCGATCGGGCTTTAGAAATTTGGGGCTGCCAAAAACGCCTCTCCGACCTGAAGAAGAATCGACAATGGGCTCACATCAGCACGTTCCATCTCAACGCCGCGAGCTGCGCACTCGAAGGAAAAGACACCGCAAGAGCGCGCGAGGAAACCCACAAAGCCAAAGAAATCATCCCTTATATACAGGACAACTATCCGCGATTGATCGGATACCAGTACCTCAGAGAAGGAGAGATTGCCACTCAGGAAGAAAACTATGAAGATGGTGAGCGTATGCTGACAAAAGCCATCGATTACTTTTCCGAGATGGACGTGGTCTGTGAAGAAGGCCTCATGGAAGCAAAGTTGGCGTTGGGAAGTTACGCACTGCTACAAAAAGATCCTGCGATGGCATGGGCGATCTTGCGAAGCTTGATCGACGAATCAGAATCTAGAGGATGTTTACATCTTCGTTCACGTGCACTTCTTTTGCAAACATGGTTCTTTATCAGTGACGACCCCCCTGCCGCAGAAGCGTACGGAAATATCCTGGAGCGAATTCACCTGATACAAAATCCATCTCTACTTTTTCATGCATTAGGCAATCTTTTGACCTACGCAATAAAGCACTTGGATGAAAAAGAACCGGAAATGCTCATGAGAAAAATAGAATCCCTCAAGACAAGACTCTCCGACAGTTGCTATGAAAAACTGTTTGAGAAACATGTTTTAAAACGATTCGGAGAAACAAAAACTGAAGATCTAGAACAGCAGACATAAATACGCAAAGAATCAATAGCGTGTGAATGCGCTGAATTTGTATGTGATGTGATCTTATTTAATTACGAATTTATTAACTTTGTCGCCTTCGACTTTTGCGCCTTGGACTGTGGTGCGAGTGGACTGTGGTGCGAGTGGACTGTGGTGAGAGTTAACTGTGGTGAGCGTGGACTGCAGTACGAGCAGGCTGCGGAGTTTATTCAAAAGGAAATCGGGTCGGGAGCTCGTGAGGAGACTCCTGGCCCGATCTACAATGTTTCGATACCCTTGCAAGCGCAAATCACGTTACGGTTTCATGCGAAACGCTGCCAAGATCAGAAGTATTCCTACCAACATCAGAATAAAATCTGCGAGCGCAAGCCCCTCAGAATAGTCACTAAAATTGCTACTCCTCGATAGACTGGTGTGACTCAAACTTATGAGAATAAGTCCAAGAACGTTATTCATGATTTTTACGAGAAGTCCCGTATTGTTTTGGCTTTGATTAGATTCATTATCCATGATCATCCTTACAACTATTGGGGTTAACAGGCTTAAAAAATCTCACCCTGTTTATTTAGTAGAATCTAAAAAACATCAATAGCGACAATTAAAAGCAGAATAGGGGTACCCCTCATGGTTCAATCTAAAGCAAAGAGCCCCAAGGACTACATTCAACAATTGCCTGAAGATCGTCGCCCTACTATGAAGAAGTTGAGAGCGCTGATCAGAAAAAATCTTCCAAAGGGTTATGTTGAAACTATGCGTTGGGGAATGCTCTGCTATGAAGTTCCTCTGAAGGTTTTTCCAGATACCTATAATGGCGAACCTTTGATGTATGCAGCGCTGGCTTCTCAAAAAAATCACTACGGCGTTTACCTGTGCGGGATCTATTGCTTTGAAAAGATGCAAAAGAAGTTTGTCAAAGATTGGAAAGCACGGGGAACGCGACTCGATATGGGCAAAAGCTGTATTCGACTAAAGAAATGGGACGACTGCGAAGAAGATTTAATCGCTGAAGTGATCTCTGCGGTGCCTATGCAGAAATTTATCTCCAAAATGAAGTCCTAGATTCGATTTGAAGTAATCCTGAAATTCTGCCTGTCATCAGGTCCAAAGTTTGAGGAAACTCGGATCTATGTAACGGGAATGTTTGAGATAAAATCGAACCGAGAGGAGGCCTTGTGAGTCATCGAGAAGACGAAACCGTAGAATTCACTCCTAGTCCTTCTGATAAATCTCAAGGCGATCAAAAATCGAATTTGCAAATCCCTATTTTCAAGGGCTACAAGATTGAAGGAGAACTAGGACGAGGCGGACTTGGGGTCGTATACCGAGGTATTGATCTCACCCTTAATCGACCCGTTGCTATCAAGGTTCTTCGCGCTGACGAAGGTACGGTTGATCAAAGAAATCAAATCTTGAATGAGGCCAGAAAAGCCGCGGCGTTAGATGATCGGTGCATCGTCACGGTCTACGGTGTCATAGAAAGTGAAAGTCATTCGGCGATTGTGATGGAGCTCATCGATGGACATGAACTCCAAAATGTCAGCGCGGTACTAGAGCCTAAACAAATCGCCAAGATTGTCTCCGAAGTGACTCGGGCACTCAAAGCAGCACATCAGGCGGGCATTCTTCACCGTGACATCAAACCTCAAAACGTCATCGTCACTCCAGCTCATGAAGTCAAAATTCTTGATTTTGGACTTTCCATACATATCTCAGACAAAGCTGAATCGGGTTCTTTTTCCGGAACCGTGAGTTATGCCTCTCCTGAAATACTACAGGGCGGCCCACCAACGACTCAGTCTGATATCTACTCACTCGGTGTCCTGATGCACGAAACGCTGACGGGGAGGCACCCATTTTCAAAACTAGGAAAGCCTCCAACTGTCTCTTCTATCCTTGCAGGCGACCCAACACTCCCGAGAGAGATTAAGCCTCAAATTCCACCTGATTTTGAAAAAGTCGTGTTGGCTTGTCTCTCATTCAAACCGACAAACCGACCCTCTGCCGATGAGGTCTACCAAGCACTTCTACAAATCCTCATCGATAAACCTGTGGAATTAAAAGCCGGAAAAGTCCAAGACCACGTTCTTAACAGAATTGAAGAGCATGTCGCTACCATCGAAAAATGGTTCGACCTTGGGATGATTGAAGGACAAAGCAGAGATGCTTTGAGGTCGAATTATCGTAAAGTCCTAGAAGGCGATGATACATGGCCTACTGAAACGAGAAAAATTCAAGCGGGCGAGATTGGTTTGTATCTTTGTGTATGGCTAGCGGTCGTCACTGCCGCGCTCTCAGGAATTTTCTATCGTAAAGAAGTAAGCGAAGTGTTTTCCTGGACCCTTCCATTGTTCATCACCACAACTCTGGGTCTTTCTTCGTATCTTGTTCAATACACAACTCAGCAACGGATACGCCCTCTATTTGCGAGCGGATTCATTCTAAGCCTCGTGCCAACACTCATTTCGATTCTTAGCAACTTTGTTTGGAATCCAACTGTGTATTCCAAGATCGAACTCTTTGGGAAACACGGCATCGCAAATAAAACGATGTTCACTGCGGGAATACTGAGTCTTATCGTCTCAGTAATAAGACTCAATCAAACGGGCTTCTCTTTTTATGCATGGGTTTCAGCAACCCTTCTCGCTTTCTCACACGGATCATTACTGTTAATGCTCGGCTTTTTAGAATGGTCAGCTGCCGCTCAATCATTAGGAATTCTCAGCATGTCAATTTCATGGCTGAGTGGTCTTGCTTTCGAATCGATGAATAAGCCGCGCTTTGCGCGACCATTTCATTGGACAGGGTCCCTCTCTCTTATCATTGGCTTATTCCTGTTTGGCATGTCGCCCGCCTTAAAATGGCTGGGTTTGAGCACCGGCATTACATTGATAGACAAAGGTTGGTCTCTCGCGTTATGTGGAATGGTATTGCTGTTGAGTTCGACGATTCTCTCGCAAGACTTCCGATTGGAACGTAGACGAATTGCCCTCATTCACGAATGGATGAACCCATTTTTCATCATCGGCGGACTCGGAATGGCGGCGAATCATGCGATCCCACGGGGGGATAACGATATATCGAGCATTGGGATATTAAGTCTGTTATTCCTCGTCGCCTCCATCGCGATATATGTGACTTTGACAAGCTTGAATTGGCGTGCCAGATACATGCTTGCGGCCTTATCTGGAAGTGCGTTTTTCATTCAACTAATTCCAGAGTTTCATTTCTATCAGACTCAAACATATCTTGGTGGATGTGCTGTGATATCCTTGGCGATAGCAATATTTTCTTACATCAAGATGGAACTATCGGGCAAGCAAAAGGTGTCCAAGAAAACAAAAGCAGTTCGATTAAGAGACGATTAATCGTTTATTGTCCTGGAGTTCAGCGGAATGAAAAACATAAAATATTTCCTTATTCCTGTACTCATCGTGCTCAGTTATTTTTTGGGTCGACAGTCTGCTCTTCACAATACGACGAATCTTCCTACAAAGAACTCGACGTCCACTTCAGTGAAAACCGATCTCGCTCCCGCAATATCAACTCAAGAAGAACCCTCTAGCGACACGCTTCTTCTTCAAAATACCCCAGTCGATCATCCAACACTGCCAACAACAGTCTTAGAGCAGGCTCTTAACATCACGGATCCAAAACTTGAGATTCAGAACTACTCTCAAAACCAAGACCTACTCTCCATCCTTGACGTAATTTTTTCTCTTATCTCTACTCGAAGATTTTCTGAAGCAGATATTGCTATTATCGACACCATCGACGCTATGAACGGAGGCACTCTCAATTCCCCACTATGGAAAGGGGGCGCGGCACTTAAAACCACGCTTTTGAGAGAAGTCACCCAGAGATACTCAGAGTGTGCGGAATATCTTGTTCACTTAGCTTATCTGTCTCCGGCACCGGAACTGTTGGCAGACTTCAGACTTGAGTTGCTCGAGGGAGAGGCGGGGACATTCGTTCTGGGTCTCAACAGTGGCCATGTCGATGGCTGGGTTGCTGACCTTGTCCCCTACTATCGAGAACGTATAGAAAACTGGAATCGATCGACTTTTTCCAATCGGCACATCGTTCAATCGTTAGGCCTTATTCCAACAGATGAATCTGCAATACTTCTCGCTGACCTGCTTGATTGGTCTGCTTCAAATATGAAACTCGATATCGTTCAGGCCCTCGCGAACAATCGATCACCTGCAGCCATCGACGCTCTCGAAGATCTTCGATTACGTGATAAAAACTCCCGCATTATTCTCGCAGTTGAAGACGCACTAAAATTGTTGGGGATGTAATAGCACTCGAATTTATCGAGGCTGCACAGACGGATTTCCGGCAATTCGAATAATCGCATCCGCAACCTCTTTAGGATCGATCATCGCAGGCACCGCGGCCCACCAGTTTGTCTTATCGTTCCCGAATGTGACTATTCCTGCGTGCTCAGATTTATCTGCATCAAGTTCGGGGTCCAGATCATAAACACCCAGCACCCAGCGGAGCGTTTCGATCTCTTCGTAATCCCCGGTGAGATGCAGCCAGCCCTCCCAGTCGTTACGAGGATACAACCTGTAATCAGTGAGGGCCTCTGGATCATCTTTTTCTCCATCAATACTGATCGATAGAAAAATGACATCTTTACCCATTCGATCACCGAAAAACTTTTGAACCTTCACGAGGTTCTCCGTAACACCCGGTCATATACCGTTACAACTCGTATAAAAGAACTGAATAACAGCCATGCGATCTTTGATCAGATCCGAGTAAAACTTATGCTTGTTTCCGTCCTGATCCACCAAGGCCGTATCAGGAAACTTATCGCTATAGAGGCCCCTTGGTTGTGTATGTGGCTTTGCTCTTGCAGCTTTATCGATAAATGGGATTTCCTCACCGGAGGCGAGTACGTCCAGCGGCTCCGACAGATTTAGCACTGTGCGACCGGGACCATCGATACTTTTGCACCCGATGGTCCCGACACACAATATTATCAAAACAACTAAAGAGAGACCTGTTCTCACTTGTCTTGCTGCTCTTCAGGCATAGGAGATTCAGGAGTATCCTGATTTCCCTCAGGATCCCAATCCCCGCCATCCGGTTCGCAAACCCCATCATAGAAATCGGGTGGGAATCCAACGCCTTCTTCTTCGAGATGTTGATAATCCCCAGGGCCCACAACTTCCCCGCTCGACAAAGTCTGTTCGTGGTCAAACAAAAGACCATTGGGATCAATGCAGCCTGTGGGCATACCTGACTGTAATGCGGCTTCTTCATTGAACGCATGATTCCTAATACCATCGTTCATGCCTTCTTCACCTGCTTCGCGAGGATCAAAGGTGAACATCATGCGCATATCTTCGTGTTCAATGATGTGGCAATGGCAGACAAAAGGACCCTTGAAGGTTCTAAGCTTGATAAGACATTCAGCTTCCTGTCCACCCTCAAGATTTACCAAATCGGTATTCCAGCGATACTCAACAGGGAAATCGGGATCATCAACTTTAAGATCATCAATTCTGACGACCTGTATACCCTCTAGGTGAGTATGTATGGGATGCCACCAGCCCCCACCTTTATTCTTGAAGATCCAGCGTTCCATAGAATTTAAGAGTGGCGTCGCATCTGTTCTTCTAGGGCTGTAGTACCTGTCATTGACAACCCATGCACCGTTCTTCCTTGAAAACTCAAAGAGTCGAGTCGCAACTACTTCATTTTCATCGTAACGATAGAACTCACGGACAACATCGCCTTCCGAGATCGTGAACTCGCCGTTTTCGACACCCTCAACCTCTTGATCTCCAGGAGGATCGCCATCGAGCAACCTAAACTGTAGCCAAGGTCTACTCTCCTTTTTTGGACGAATGCCCTTAGGCTTTCTACCATCAGTTTGGTGCATGATGTTTTGAAGGTAATAGGTGTCCACGTCTTTAGGAAGTTGACTAAAATCGATGACGACATCGAATCGTTCACCTGGGGAAATCGTAAAACTTTCTAAATTAGTAGCCTCTCCAACTTCCCAGGTATCCTTACCAATCAACAAAAATGGGAGACCATCCTTTTGATTTTTTCCAGTGGCGCTGTTCAAGCGAAGATGGAGATAGCGCGCATTACATGCATTCAGAATTCTGAATCGATACTTCTTCCTGTACACATCCATAAATGGCTGAACTTTTCCATTTGCGGTGAACACGTCACCCAAATGTCCGTTGTGATCCAATAAGTCATACTTCAAGGATCCATCGCTATTGAACGCAAAGTCTTTTAGCGCGATAGGAATATCAAATTCACCATTTAATTTTGGCAACCTCCCCGCTGCTTGATGTTCTAGTTCAACATCGTCTTCGCTGAGAAAGAAAGCCGCCAATCCACGATTCACGTTAAATCCCGTTACATCCATCGCGTGATCATGGATCCACATCGTTGTAGGAATATGACTGACATCGAACTCCCCAGCCTCTTCCACTGTTGCAGGATAAGGCACGGCTGGCGTTGCATTTTGACGGGGAGCGATGTTGGGATAATAGTAATCCCTTTTCTTTCCCTGAAGGGTATAGAAGTCCGGATACCCATCGCTGTGAGCAGGTCCATGGTCACCATGCAGATGAATGGATGTTTCTACGCTGGTCTTGTTTTCGTAACGAACAACCGTCGGTTCACCATTTCGCGCGATCAGAGTAGGCCCAGGAAAACTCGCTGCTGTTTCTGAATCGGTTCCTTCGGCTCCTTTGTATGCAAACACCGGAGTCTCAACCCCTGGGAAAAACTGCCAAGTGCCTTCAACTGCATCGAGGTGCCAATATTTTTCAGGGTAACGATCCCAGTCCGGAAGATGGGCTGGGTGATCACTGTAATACTCTGGAGCGATCCCGTGATATACAGCATCTGACCCAAGGCTGGCATCCGGTGAACCCGGTGCTGGCTCCATTGACGAAGTTTTCGGCAGCACCGGCGGCTTAAAGAACTCTTGGCTAAACGGTTGGTATCCAAAATTTATCGCATGCGCTTTACTAACAGGAACCAGAGGCGCGACGGCGCCGGCAGCTGTGGCAGTTAAAGCACCCTTCAATAATTCTCTTCTATTTAGAGACACAAATCCTCCTATAAAATCCAACGAAAATATCGAAGGTTTATCATTAATATAAATTCAAAAAACGTCATACATTTTTTAGAATTATCACAAAAATTGTGATCGGAAAAGTACTTATTTTATAGGATCTCACGCCTCAAAAAATTACTCTTCTCGCTTCTCTATCTTTAGCTCATCTAACTTAGTAACAATGTCTTTGCCATGAGAGCCGAGGTTAACTTTTTTGTCTATTTCAACAAGTTTGCCTTTGTTGTCGAAAATAAAAGTGACTCTTTTTGACAAGCCAAACACCCTGTCAACTCCAAACAACACCGATGCTTTCCGTTCGGGATCTGCGAGGATCGGAAACTTATTTCCGAGCTCTTCTGCGAACTTTTTCGTCTTCTCCAAGTTGTCACAAGAGATTACATATAGCTTAACCTTATATTTCTTAAGTTCCTCTGCACTGTCACGCAGCGCTTTACATTGGCGAGTTCAGCCAGGGGTAAAAGTTTTTGGAATCCACGCTAATATCAAAGCCTCCCCATTCTTCGATACTTCATGCAGTGCATGAGTTTTTCCATCTGATCCCTGCAAAGTGATCTCTGGAATCGCATCTCCGACAGCCAATGGCTTCTTGGCATCGTCTCCATTACCGAGAATTGTGCCCAAAATTCCAAAAAGCATGAGTCCTCCAACTATCAAAGAAATCGTAGCCCGTGGTCTAATTTTCATCTTCATCAAACTGATCCCATCTGTTCCATTGTTTTTTTCCAAGGGAAGCTCTGTGCTTTTTTCACAAGTCTCAATACTGAACCATCGGTATCCAAAGAGTCCACCTTTTCAATGTCGAACCAGCGAACTTCATTGGACTCGCTACTGACACAAGGTTTCTGAGTTTTATTCCCAAAAACGATGAAGCGAACATCCAAGTGCTGATGCTCGGGTTCCTCTTTGATAGGAGGTATCACGTGGATATCAACGTCTATGACTCTTGGAAAAATCCATAAGTCTGAGATTCCAGACTCTTCTTGGCATTCTCTCAGTGCAGAATAGGCGAGGTTCCCATCGCCATCACAGTGTCCTCCGAATTGAAGCCACCTGTTCAACTTGGCATGATGATGTAACAGTACCATGCTCAGGTCTTCAGATATCACCAATGCGGAAGCTGTAATATGACCAGGGAGAAAACTCCTGATCAGAATGTCGGGATTTCCATCACATGCTTCAAGTATCTTATTTTTTTGCGCTCTTTGGTCAGAGCAGTCCGGCTCGTACCCCTGAATCCACTTTACCGCCTCTGAAGAATCCGAAACCGTTTTCAGTCGAGGATCTTCGGGTAGCCAGCAAAGTTTTTTCAAAGCGAGTCTTTCTAAAATGGGAGCATGTTGCGAATCACGTGCCCTGCGATGCTCGGGTTTTCTCGCAAGCGACGAGACGAATAGGCGTACCATTCTTCACCAAAAGGAACATACACGCGGAGCGGATGCCCTGCATCGACCAATTGCTGGCGTAAGTCTTCCGTCACACCCAGCAACATTTGAAACTCGTACTTTTCCTTAGGAATCGATAACTCATCTATCAGCTTCAGGCTTTCCTTCACCAATCTCTGATCGTGCGTAGCAATGCCGACTTTCTGGATGCCGTTTTCAAACATTTGGCGAAGATTTCGAATGAAAGAATCCTGAACCTCTGTGAAATCCTTGAAGGCGATGTCTTCCGGTTCCACATAGATCCCTTTGCAAAGCCTAAGATAGGTTTCGCTCTCTCCCATCAGCTGGCGGACATCTTCTTCTGTCGAGCGTAAGTAAGCTTGAACCACAGTTCCCACTCGATCCGAATCTCTACGTAAGCGTCGATAAATGTCGAGCGTCTTGTGGGTCACCGAAGAGTCTTCCATGTCGATCCGAACAAAAGAATCGTGAATCTCTGCGCTGCGAATCAACTTCTGTAATATTTCCATACATAAAGTCTCATCGAATCTAAGGGCCAACATTGATAGTTTGACTGAAATATTTGCATCAAGAGATTGTGCATCAATTTCTGAGAGTGCTTCCTGATAGAGCGCTTCGCCCTTGAGGGCTTGTTCCCTGCTTACGGAATCTTCTCCTAGGACATCCAGAGTCGCGCTCATACCTTGATCGTTCAGTTGACGAACACAATTCAGAGCATCTGCTAAAGATGTTCCTGCGATGTAACGCTTGGAAATCTTCCAAACGATAGACTTTGGAACAAGCGGCAGCAGTGATACGACGGCTCTATTGATCACATCTTCCCTTCTAGAAAATCTGATGCATATGCAGCGATGGCTAACGTGATATATCATATCCTGAAACTGCAGTACCTTGCAGTCCCCCAAAGAGATTCGAGGGAGAATATCAGGTCATGAATGAAGACTCCAAATCGAGGTCGGGGCCTCCGGAACCCGTCCTAGCCATGATCTCTGGCTGGCTCACCCTTCGAGGCTTGGCTTGGCTGGCAACCAGTACAGGACTGCTAGATCTCAATTTCTTGCAATCGACTCCATTATTGGATGGGCTCATTGGAATGATGTGCCTGGCTCTCGCTCGGCAGGTTTGGGTAGGGACTCCCGGATCAACACCCCCTGTTTTTGTCCTTCTGCTCATGCACGCCACTCTTCAGATTTACAACTGGGGCTTCCTGCATCCGGAACTTTGGTCCAGTCTTGCGGTGCTGCAGAGAGGCCAAATTATTCTCGAAACAGGTACTGCTAGCCTCTTCCTTGCTGCAATTCTGTTTCTACGACCCTTGCGCACACAAAATGCGATCTAAGCACACACAGCTGGCATGATTCGATGGATATAATGTAAGAAGGATATCTTTGCTGGCTTGACTACGGAGTCTCACAATGTTTCAGAAAGCACACGCTTTGCCTCTTGTCGCAACCCTCCTTTTCTTAGGGGTGGGCATCAGTGAAAAAGCGTGGTCACAAGGCTTCGAATCGATCGATATTGGTCGCGGTCCTATCACCGTTGAGGTGTCTGATACATATACTCCCACACAACCTTCGCCCCTTGTGATTCTGTTGCATGGCAGAGCATGGGATGGAGCGTCGATGGAGAATTATTTCTCTCTATCCAGTGAGGCCAATCAGAGAGGCTACGTTTATTGCTACCCAGATGGGCTCGCTACCTTTACAGGTGTTCGTTATTGGAATGCGACCAATGCCTGTTGCTGTCAAGGGTTCCCATTTACCACTTGTGAAGATGACGTGGCCTATCTCTCGCTCCTCATTTCTAGTCTTCAAAGCAACTACAATATCGACTCTTCTAGAGTTCATATTGTGGGCCATTCCAATGGTGGCTTCATGGCGCATCGCATGGCTTGTGAAAGACCAGATCTTCTCACTTCCATCGTCAGCGTTTCAGGCATGACTTGGAGTGACCCCGCCAACTGCACACCGAATGAGTCGGTGCCTGTTCTTCAGATTCATGGAACCATCGATCCTGTCATTTTTTATGGAGGTGGTATTCTGGGTGCAGGGATATACCCATCGGCCCAAGAAACGTGCGAAACATGGGCGGACATCAATGGCTGCAACCCTTCTCCGCAAATCATGGCTCCCATCGATATCAGCGCCTCCATCTCTGGTGCAGAGACAGAGGTCCTCCGTTGGGATTCCGCATGCTCCAACAGCGCCTCGGTAGAGCTCTGGTCGATTTCACTCTCGGGCCATCTTCCTAATTTTAATAGCAACTTCGCAACGGGCGTTTTTGACCACATGGAGAATAGCGCATTCACTCCTGAAAACTTCATTCGCGGAGATGCGAATGAAGACCTCTCCATCAATCTGGCAGACGCTGTGCAAACTCTTCAGTATCTCTTCGGTGGCCAAGCGATTTCCTGCCTGGAATCTGCCAACGCGAATAGCGACGCGAGCCTCGATCTCTCCGATGCTGTCTACCTGTTGCTACACCTCTTCTCCTCAGGAGCCGCCCCCGGTGCCCCGCATCCCGCATGTGGCGCAGCGCCGGTATCTATCGGGTGTATTTCAGGTTCGTGTCCTTAGCGAACGCCCTCGTCACGCTCCTTGTCCCTATACGTCATCTCCGAAAACGATAATGCCCTGCGAGAAAACCTCGGAAACATTCCTCCACCTCGTATCTCGACGAGGTCGATACGGATACCCGAATGCAGATCAGCCCTATTTTTTTGTGGGGAGTGTTTTTTGAGGCGTCGCTCGCGAAGTTGTATCCAGCATGCCGCCCGCTCTAATCGTCTTTGTTGATCGCCTCGCAGAGAAGGAAATTGATGGCTACTGCGATACTTGACCTCGACAACGACAAGGCCTCGACCATCGTTACAAAGAAGGTCGACTTCCCCGTATGGAGTTTTTAGATTCTTGGCCAAGATTTGCCAGCCTCGGCAACGGAGCCTGATCGCGACATAACGCTCGGCCCATCTCCCGAATTGCCGGCTCCGAAGGGCGGACTTGCGTTTCACTTTTCATCTCCGATGCCATCTCGCGCGGGATCTTACGGGATGGGTTTTTTAGGTGACATTTTCAGGTGAAATTTCACTGCTTATTTCACTGCTTATTTCACTGCATATTTCACTGCGTATTTTCCAGCGGAACTTTCGAGCCGTTTTTTTGCACAGCACTATTACTCAGCGCTATTTCACAGCACTATTTCACAGCACTACTGCACAGCACTTTTACTCAGCGCTTTTACGCAGCACTTTTACGCAGCACTTTTCGCAGCACTGAACTTTTCGCAGCACTGAAGTCCTGAAGTCTGTTTATTTTGCAAGAAACGAAACACGGCACATAGAGGACGAGCGCAAGAATCGTCCGAGTATGGCCAAAAGAGATCATTTCTTTTTAGGCTCGGAGATCCGCGTCAACGCGAGGCTTTTTGAAGGAAGAGTCAGAATGAGAGCCGCCGCGACAGTGGCTGATAATCGAGGTGCAGCCGTATAATCCTGAGGATTATTATCCCGATTGGGTTGGTAATAAAAGTTACCCTCTGCGCATTGCGAAAGTGTGAACCACCACTTGTTTTCATCGAACAATTTCCGCATCGATGAGGGATCTAGTGCGGCACCCAATGCTGTCCAGGCCATTCCTAATATTGGTGATCCATGAGTATCTGAAAAAGTGTCGGGATGCTTTCCAATACACTTTGCTGATCTCAATGCGTACTCCTGATATCCCGGTCTTCCTGGTGCGAGAGCGTGCGCCAGAACTGCTGCACCCGTCCTGCCCATATCGGCATAACCGGCACCGCCTACTCCATCTTCATACCAAACATATCCGTTTTTGCCGGTTCCTTTTTTCAAAAACTCATGCGCTTTACTGAATGCTTCTTCGTTGATGTCCAATCCGCACTGGAGCATCAGCGCCCAAGCCATCTTCGCCTGACCTGTCAGAATGCAGATGGAACCGTAGCCATTACCTCCAGGTTTATTTGCAGGTCGATGACCAAATCCACCATCCGATATCTGGGCTTTGACAAGCCAGCGCTCAATCTCTTCGAGCTCGGGAAGAATCCATTTTTCACCCGTCGCCAAATACACTTCTGCGAGCGCGATGCCGTAAAGGGTGTACTTCCAACAATCGAGTCCGTCATAACGAATCACATCTTCAGTACTACGTGCCATCGAACGAGCTGACTTGAGAATGAGATCTTTATGCGCTTCAAGGTCATGTCCCAATAAGGCTAACAGAGCAAAGGCATTCAGGTGTGGCCGATCACTCCAAAGCCCAGAACGTTTTTGTTTCTTGAGGATATCGCTGATCGCCTCTTCCAAAATTAGTGTGCTGCGATCACAATTTTTGGGCCATGTTTTCGAATATTTGCCGTACTTCTTTCCCACTTCAAGTTTGACGATACGAGTTTTTCCATCTCTCTCGATGAGAACAGGGATAACACCCTTGCCCCCCATCGCCGCATCGAGACCCGCAGCGAAATCTTTCATCGGTCCGTCGTAGCCAAATTTCCCTACCCCGTAACCAAAGACATGAGGTGTTTTGAATTTCTGCTTTCCCACTCCGAGGATCCGGTCGCCCACATTCACTAGGCCTGTAGCGGGAGAGCCCTTGAGCACGTGTGCTACTTCAAACTCAGTGGGACGCTCCTGGGGCAACTTGACTCTCAAACCCGTCAGGCCGAGATGAATAAACCATCCGCCCGTCTCGGCATCCGGTCCCACGCTCGTCTTTTGACCGTACTTAGGATTGTCCAACATCGTGCTGGCGTCGTTTACCGGGATCAAAAAGATAAATGCTGCTGCTAATACTCCAAAGACAAAGACACTTTGATTCTTCAGCAATTTACACCTCTTTTTTTAAGCCCGTTGCTAGGAACTGCAATGCTGAATGATGAGAGTGACCAATGCAAGACTCACAAAGGTAGCCTTTGCCTGAGCAAGGGGCTGTTCTCTGATCAACAAAAAAATAGCCGTCGCTCGATCCCATTAAGGGTGCGAACGACGGCTAACATTAAATCGATATCACTAGTCAGACTTACGGTTGATCACCTTCTCGCGAACACGTGTCGCTTTACCGACTCGGTCACGAAGATAGTAAAGCTTGGCGCGACGAACGCGGCCACGACGCTTGACGTCAACCTTCTCAATCCATGGGGAATGGAAGGGGAAGGTTCTTTCGACACCCTCGCCGGCAACGATTCTACGCACAGTAAAGGCGGAGCGTTGTCCTGCTTTTTTACGAGCTATCACGGTGCCATTAAAAATCTGAACGCGCTCCTTCTCGCCCTCGACGATGCGCACATACACATCAACGGTGTCGCCGATTTCGAAGTCGTGTTCTTTGCTTTCTTGTGCGGACTCAAAGTCCTCGATCGCTCTCGCCATCATCATTCTCCCGGAATCCTCGAAGGGACTCCTGTTCACTCGTCGCGATGTATTTCGCGGCCTGTTATTTCTCGATCGGAGGCCTGCCGCAAGGAATCCCTGCGACGCCATTCTTCAATTGCTCCGTGGTCTCCACTTCGAAGTACCTCGGGCACCCCTCTCCCCCGATACTCGGGAGGTCGGGTCCAACCTGCGTGATCCAAGCCATCGGCGCCGGGCCACTCATTAAAGGAATCTCGCAGTACAGATTCCCCGTCTCCGAGAACTCCCGGCATCAGCCGGATCGCCCCCTCTAGTATCGCCATCGCCGGCACTTCGCCCCCCGAGAGAACATAGTCTCCCAGAGACACCCGTTGCCACGGGTAAGCCTCAACGATGCGTTCGTCGTAACCTTCGTAGCGACCGCAGAGAATCACAAGACGCTGTGCGCCCGCAAATGTCTCAAGGTCACCTTGGCCGAGCTGTCGTCCCCGAGGGCACATCAACAACGGCACTGTTCCGTCCGGAGGTGCTTCTCCCGGCTTCAATCCCAACAAATCGAGGGCTCGAAAAACCGGTTCCGGCTTCAACAACATACCAGGACCTCCCCCATAGGGTCGGTCATCTACAGTCCGGTGACGATCCTCGCTGAAGGCGCGGAGGTCAGTGATACTGATCTCCACCTGACCCTGCTTGCGGGCCACTCGTACCATCCCGTGCTGAAGGAACTCATCAAAGAAGCGCGGAAAGATCGTCAATATGTCGATCTGCACCGGCTTCTCCGAAACTCCGTCGCTCAGGAACCGCCCTGTGCCTTCTTCTTGGCGCGCTGGACAGCTCTGCGACTCTTGCGATCCTTGTTCCACTTGATGTCGACCTTGCGCAGGAACGACGTCACTGTTTCGCTTGGGCGTGCACCCATATCGACCCAGTGTTGAACTCGCTCCACGTGAATCTTCACGCGCTTCTCGGCGTCATCGACCATAGGGTCGTACCAGCCAAGGGTCTCTAGGGATCTTCCACCCCGGGCGTTTCGTTTCTCGATGGCCTCGATGCGATAGAAAGGTCTATGGACCCGACCACATCTCTTGAGGCGTAAGGCTACCGCCATGCTCAGTCGCTCCTCGTATCTAATCGTTCATCTGTTTCGACATCGACACATTCATCGGTCGAATCAGCCGCCTGTTCTCCACTACCGAAATAGGGACAACCCGGCTCGTCCCCAACTTGGGGGAACGAATGAAATTACAGGTAGGCCCCTAAAGCATCAACAGCGACCGACGAATTTGGGCCGCTATTCTCTAAAATTCGTACTTTCGGGACATTTTTGGCAGGTCTGCATGAAATCAGCGTTTTCGGGACTTTTTGCGTCTCTGACGCTCCTGCTTGCGTTTCTTGCGTCTTTCGTCCTTGCTGGGGCCCGATTTCGCTTTTCCGGGGCCTCCTGGGCCGCCGGGCAAGTTTCCCAATCCAGGAAGGGCCGGCATCTCTCCCGGCACCATTCCCGGCATCCCTGGCAAGCCGCCTCCGGAGGGATCTTCCATCCCTTCGAGGCCTTTTTTCATGTCGCGCATCCCCTTCATCTTGCCAAAGAATCCGGACTGCTTTTTGAACTGTTGCATCATTCCCTGCATCTGCTTGAACTGCTTCAACAGGTCATTGACCGATTCCAAAGTTCTTCCAGCACCCGCTGCAATTCTGCGACGACGGCTGGTGTTGATGATTTCAGGGCGCTCTCGCTCTTTGGCCGTCATCGACTGGATGATGCTTTCAACGATGACCAGTTCATCTCCCTTGATATCCATCTGATCCACTTGCCCACCGATTCCAGGAATGTGGGAGAGCAAATCTTTGAGATTGCCCATCTTTTTAATCTGACGCAGCTGGGAAAGAAAGTCTTCTAAAGTGAAACTGGCATCGAGCAGCTTCTCCTGCATCTCCGCCTGATCTTTTTCATCGATAACTTGCTGAGCCCTATCGACGAGTCCGACGACATCTCCCATGCCCAGAATTCTGGAGGCCATGCGATCTGGATGGAACTCATCGAGCCTGTCGAGCTTTTCTCCGACACCAATAAATTTCACAGGCTTTCCGGTGATCGCTTTCACCGAAAGTGCCGCTCCCCCTCGCGCATCTCCATCTAGCTTGGTCAATATGACCCCGCTTAATTCGAGAGCTTGAGAGAACGCTTCTGCTGAACGAACAGCATCTTGGCCCGTCATGGCATCGCACACAAAGAAGGTCTCGTCCGGCTGAGTCTTCTCTGCGATCAACTTCAATTCACCCATCAACTGCTCGTCGACGTGCAGTCGACCGGCGGTATCAAGAATGATCACATCACATTTTTGTTCGCGGGCAGCACCCAAGGCGGCTTCGCACACCTGAGGCGGCGTCAGTCCTTCTTGGTGGAAGACAGGCACGTCTAATTGGCGCCCTAGTACCTTGAGCTGCTCGATAGCCGCGGGTCTCTGTAAATCAGCGGCGACCATCATCGGCTTCTTTTTTTTGCGTTCTCGTAAGTACTTCGCGAGCTTTCCGCAGGTCGTCGTCTTTCCCGATCCCTGAAGACCGGACATCAGGATCACTGTCGCGCCTTTGCTTTTCCAAGCGATCTCATGATCGACAGGACCCATCAGTTCTGTCAGTTCATCTTGAACAATCTTGGTAAACATCTGTCCGGCATCGACACCTTCGATGACTTCTGCACCTAAGGCCGCTTCACGAACTCTTTTCTCAAAATCTTTGACCACTGGTAGGGAAGCATCCGCTTCTAGCAAAGCCCTACGGATCTCGCGACTGGTTTCTTTAACCACCTCTTCGGTGATCTTTCGACCGCGTAATCCCGATACAATATCAGTGAGTCTTTTTGTCAGCCCGCCGAGCATTATTATTCCTGTTTCTCAAGAGCCGCTTCATCGATGCATTGCACATCGCCGCCAAGGCTCCTCAATTTTTTATCCATATCTTCGTAACCTCTTTGCAGATGATAAACCCTGTTGACGTGGGTTTCTCCCTCTGCCATTAATCCTGCGATCACCAAACAAGCGCTTGCCCGAAGATCGCTCGCCATCACTTCCGCTCCCTGCAATTTCGATCCACCTTCAATGATGGCGGTCGAACCCTCTTTGCGAACCTTTGCTCCAAAGCGGCGCAATTCAGAAAGATGGGTGAAGCGGTCGGGGAAGATCTTCTCCGTGATCAGGCTGACTCCCTCTGTCTTGCAGAGGAGCGCCATCAAGGGGCCTTGAAGATCTGTTGGAAAACCAGGGTAGGCCAACGTCGCAACATCTATCGGTGAGACCTTATCGACACCTGTCACCGTGACGCTGTCTTCTCCGATTTCGACTGGGACTCCTATTTTTTGGAGAATGGAAATCAGAGCCATATTTTCATTCGGGCGACAATTCTCAACGGTCACTTGTCCGCCTGCAGCGGCGCCGGCGATCATGTAACTGCCGGCTTCGATGCGATCTGGGGGCATCTCAAACGACACGCCACCGAGATTTGAGAATCCATCTTGGCCAACCCCTTCGATACGAATCGTAGGAGAGCCATCGCCTTCGACCACCACTCCGATAGCGCGCAAAAACTTTGCGGTTCCACACACTTCCGGTTCGCACGCGGCGCCCTCAATGATGCTGACACCTTCGGCGCCCGCTGCGGCCATCATGACATTTTGGGTCCCTAGAACAGTCGGCCCCATCGGGCCTGCGAGGTACACCCTTCCTCCGCGCAAGGGTCCACGAGCATGGATGTAGCCATTCTCGTATCGAACTTCTGCACCGAGAGCCTCCATGCCCTGAATATGCAAATCGATCGGACGATCTCCGATATTGCACCCGCCAGGAAGAGACACCACTGCCTCACCTCTTCGGGCCAGCAAGGGCCCGAAGGAAGAGATCGAGGCTCGCATCTTGCTGACCAATTCGTGAGTCGCGGTGACGGGACCCTCTGTCGGAACCTCTATCGCCACCTGCTGATCACGCTCTTCGATCTGTGCGCCCAGCTCTCTGAGGATATTGAGGGTCGTCTTGATGTCACGAAGTCGCGTCGGGACCCCCTTCAAAAGAAGGGGCCCAGGAACGAGCAGGCTGCCAAACAAGATAGGCAAGCTCCCGTTTTTTGATCCGGAAACACGCACCTTGCCATAGAGGGCATTTCCGCCCTTGATTACAAACTTATCCAACTGGAGCCTTTCAAAGTGAAGCCGGGTGAGAATATACGGCCTCTGAAACCCGGTCTAATGCGGCGCATTCTCGATTGTGGCGGACAGGATCAAAGTGTCAACGGTCCGCTGAAAAGCGACGAGTCAGAGAGGGTGTCACTCACCCATAACGAGGCGGATTATTTGCCTCGCTGGTAGACGTAGACCGCCCGGAGAATCCCCGAAAGATCTGCTCGGACTTCTGAGTCCCATCCTTTTCCAAGGGCATAACGCTCAATCTCCTCGGTCTGTCCCCGGCCACACTCCAATAACAGCCCGCCGCTTTCAGAGAGATACCCCCCGCAAGCATCGATCAGGGCCCTATGGTGACCCCATCCATCTCCATCCAGATGGTCGAGCAAGGCCATTTCCGGTTCGAATCTCTCCACTGCATCTTCCAACTCTGGATCCCCTGGAACGATGTAGGGAGGATTAGAGATCAGCAGGTCATAACGTCCCGAGAGAGGCTCAAAGTGATGCCCCAAGTGCAGTTGGAGGCGATCATCGAGGGCATGAAGGCGGCAATTTTGGCGGGACACCGCCAAGGCCTGAGCCGAAATATCGACTCCGTCCCCCTCTAAATCAGGGATTTCTAAGGCCAGAGAAGCGAGCACAGCCAAAGAACCCACACCAATTTCTGCGACTCGTGGCCGCTGACGCCCCTTCAGGATCTCGATTCCCCAGTCGACGAGCAATTCGGTATCCGGTCGCGGAATGAGCACATCGGGGTTGACGATAAATCGACGTCCATAAAACTCCCACTCTCCCAAAATATGAGCGAGGGGCTCTCCGCTGGCTCGACGCCTGACTTGCTCGCGAAAAGCGGAAACCTGATCTTCTGTGATCTCGAGATCTGTTCTCAATGAAGGATCGTTGTGAGGTACGTCGAGAAGGGCAGCGAGAAGCCACCGAGCATCGAGATGAGGAGCATCGGACTCGGGTAAATCAAGGATCGCTTGTTGAATCAAATCCAGAGAACTGGCCATAGGACCCCTCGATCAATAAAACCTGCAGGCCACTGAACCCTGAGATCAGAGTGACTGGACTCGCTCTTCACGATCGTGCGCTTCCAATTGGTCGAGCAGGTCATCGACGTCGCCCGTCATAAACCGGTCAAGGTTGTAGAGCGTGCAATTGATGCGGTGATCGCTGATGCGATTCTGCGGGAAGTTGTAAGTTCGAATGCGGTCACTGCGGTCGCCGCTGCCGATCAGTGAGCGACGCAAAGCATCTTCCTCTTCGCGCTTTTCCCTGTCGGCCAACTCTTTCATGCGCGTCTTCAGCAAACGCATCGCCTTGTCCCGGTTTCTGTGCTGGGATTTTTCATCCTGCATCGAAACAACAACTCCGGTGGGCATGTGCGTGATGCGGACAGCACTAGAAGTCTTGTTGACGGACTGTCCTCCTGGGCCTGAAGCGCAGAAGGTATCGATGCGAAGATCTTTGTCCTCGATTTCGATTTCAGACTCTTCCGCTTCTTGCATGACCGCGACGGTGATAGCAGAGGTGTGAATACGTCCCTGAGTCTCCGTCGCCGGAACTCGTTGAACCCTGTGCCCGCCCGATTCAAAACAAAGACGAGTAAAAGCTCCGGATCCACGAACGGCAAAAGTGATCTCTTTAAATCCGCCGAGGTCCGTCACGCTCTCACTTAAGACTTCAATTTTCCAGCGACGCTTCTCTGCATAGAGACTGTAAAGACGGAACATATCGGAGCAGAAGAGAGCAGCCTCTTCTCCTCCGGCGCCGGCGCGCACCTCAAAGATGCAGTCGTCGCCACCCTCGACCTGTTGATCGAGAATCGCCATGCGGACAGTACGGGCTTTTTCGCAACATTCTTTTTGCAGGTCTTCTAGCTCGGCTTCAGCGAGTTCTTTCAACTCTTCATCATCACCGCTAGCGATAATCTCTTCCGCTTCCTGTAAAGAACCGCTGCTGCGTGAATAATCTCTGTAGAGAGTGACCATGGCCGCTAGAGAGCCGTGCTCCTTCAGCATGTCTTGAAACTTGCCGCTGCCTTGATTTTTCGGGTCAGAAATCAGCTGTTCAAGTTCGACAAAACGATCCTGCATCGCCGACAATTTGTCGAGCAGGTTGCCCTCGATTGGCTTATCGAGGAAATCGGCGGTGTCTTTGTCGGAAGCTGACATCCAGAGGGTCCCATCAATTTCATGCGTCGCAGGTTGAAACAAAACGAGGGCCGGATGGAAGCCCATTGTGGCTTCCTTCCGGCCCCGATAATTCTGAGTTTAAGAGTCGGCGTCTGCAGGCTTGTCAGTCGACTCACCAGCAGTAGCGTCTTCAGCAGGCTTTTCTGCAGCGGGCGCCTCAGTAGCAGACGCCTCAGCGGCGGGTGCCTCAGTAGCAGACGCCTCAGCGGCGGGCTTTGCTTTCTCAGCGGGTGCCTTCTCAGCAGGCGCTTCTGCAGCCGCCTTTTCAGCAGCCGCTGCTTCCTCGGCCGCTTTGGCCTTGGCTTCTTCTTCAGCTTTCTTCTTCTTCTGCTCCAAGATGGCCTTCCGGCGATCCTCACGCGCAGACTTCCGCTCGGCGGCGACTTTGCGTTCTGCCTCTTCGGCTTCGAGCATCTCGCGATGCTTGGCTTTGGATTCTTCCTCCGCAGCAGAGATCAACTTGGAAGCTTTGCCTTCCTTCCAGTCGAAGCGCTTCTGGAACTTCTCCACCCTTCCGGCCGCATCGATGAAAGTCGACTTACCGGTGTAGAAAGGATGAGATGCACTCGAAATATCGAGTTTGAAGAGAGGGTACTCTTCGCCATCTTCCCACTTGATGGTATCCGTGGTTTTCACGGTCGAGCGGGAAAGGAATGCGAATTCCGCGTTTTTGTCTTGGAAGACAACGAGGCGATAATTATCCGGGTGGATTTTCTTTTTCACGAGTCGATCTCCGTTCGCCACACTGTTGATGTGCAGCCTGGATTCAAGGGTGACGATATCCCGATTCCGACGACTCCGTGCCGTCCAGGGAATCAGGGTCGATTCACCACCGGAACCGGAACGCCACTCTGGCAAGTCCGATCTCTCTGACGAAAGACCCTCATACCGGAGCGACCCAGACCGGGTCCGATCTAGAATCGTACGAATATGACCCCCACTGTGCAAGGAAACCGGGGAATTGCCGCTGAAGTCGCCCTCTGTAGCTCCTCAAACCGTTCCGAACACGCCCGGTATCCACTAGGATAAGCCTCAGAAAAGGACTCCAAAGGCATGCAGGCTTCAATTTCACTCCGCTTCCGTGATTCCCAAGGTGACCACCACATCATCTACCGGGGTGAAGAAATGACGATAGGTCGAACCTTAGCGTCTGATATCACCGTGGAAGACGAAACTATTTCCCGAAACCACGCCCGGCTTTTCAGCGTCGACGGGGAGCCTTTTATCAAGGATGTCGGGAGTCGCAACGGAATCTACCTCGGCGAAGAAAAAGTGGACCGCATGCCCCTGCGAAGAGGTCTCGTTTTTCGCCTCGGCGGTGTTTCCATTCTTGTTGACGGGGAAAACTCCGCCGCCAACTCTGCCGTGATCAATGACGATCTCCCTCAACAAGGCGTTCTCGATTCTCTGATGATCGACGATTGGCAACTCGATCTCGGAAAAACGAGTGTTCAGCCATCTCAGGCACAGGACCTAGGTGTCGCTCTCAAACTTTTCAAAGACGCAGCAGAAACATTGTTGACCGGATCAGATCTGGAACAGGTGGCAGAAGGCGCCATCGAATTGGCCCTTCGATCACTCCCGGTCGATCGGGGTTTTGTGAGCCTGATCGACGACGCGGGAGAATTGCACTCCGTAGCCGAAAAACGATCGGAAAAAGCAAATCCTGAAGACGCCATGAAGCTCTCTCGCACCATCGCTGATCAAGTAATTCAGGAACGCAGCGCTGTGTTGATCCGTGATACGGGAAGTATGGAAAACCTGTCTGCCGCACACAGCATTCTTCAGATGAGCATCTTGTCGGCACTTTGCGCTCCCCTGATTACCGGGGACAAAGTTTTGGGCATCATCTACGTCGACTGCACGACAGAAACAGAACCTCTCAAGAAGGACCACCTCGACATTCTCAGCGTCCTCGGGTTAATGGTCAGCAGTGCCCTCGAACAGGTGCGCCTGACCCAGTCTGTTGCAGAGGAAAAGCGTCGACGCGAAGAACTCTCTTGTCGACTTTCGCCGAATGTCGTCGATAAAGTGATCGCTGGAGAGGCCGCTCTGGGCTCACAGGACTTGGAGATTTCGGTTCTATTCGCTGATCTGGTGGGATTCACGACATTGTCAGAACAACTTCCCGCCAATGCCGTCGTCGAGCTTCTCAATGCTTTGTTCGATGGGCTGACTCGGGAAGTCTTTGCTCAAGATGGCACTCTCGATAAATATGTTGGGGATGCTCTTATCGCCTTTTTTGGTGCGCCTGACTTACAAGAAGATCATGCGAAGCGTTCTGTTCAGGCCGCCATTGCTATGCAGAACTATCTCGACAAATTCAATCTACAACATCCCGAATGGCCTGACTTGCAGATGCGCATCGGTATCAACTCGGGAATTGCCACCGTCGGAGACATCGGATCAACGGACCGCAGGGACTACACAGTTATCGGAGATACGGTGAACACTGCCAGTCGCCTTGAATCACAAGTCTCTCGGCCTGGCGAAGTAGTGGTCGGCGATGAAACAGCTCGACAACTCGATGACAGTATCCGAAAAGAAAAGATGGAACCTGTACCCCTCAAGGGCAAAAGTCGCAGCGTTATACCTTGGAAAATTATTCGGGGCTGATCGCCAAAGCGGACTTCTTTAAGCCCGACTTCTTTAGACGCGTTGTGCCGCTGGAGACTCAGACTCATCTCCGGACAACTCGGACGGCGTGCTCGATGAAGCATCCGGCTGAGCATTCGCTGCCGCATCCTCGTTGATCGGCAACTGTTCAGTATGTGGAGCAGGGGCAGCTTCACCCTCTTCGAGAGCCAACACCTGGGCTTCGTCGATCACGGTCTTCTTGCCACGAATACTGTCTTCAGAGATCTCAAAAAGAATATCGCGCATCAGATCTTCAACAACAGAGCGCAGGCCTCGTGCCCCTGTTCCTCTTTCCCTTGCGATACGAGCCACATGTCGCAGCGCGCCGGGGGTGAAATCGAGTTCGCCACCCTCCATCAGGAAGAACTGTTGATACTGACGAACGAGGGCATTGCGCGGCTCTGTCAGGATCCTGACAAGATCGTCCTCTTCGAGCGGCTGCAAAGCGGTCAACACGGGCAATCGGCCCACAAACTCAGGAATCATTCCGAACTTGATCAGGTCTTGCACCTGCACCTTGGAGTAGAGCTTCGCCCTCTCGTTTGGGTCTTCAATATTGGGAATCTCACCCGCGATCTGCTTTTTATCGCCGGGTCTGAATCCCACTTTGCGGGCATTGAGTCGATCTGCCACAACTTCCGGAAGTCCCTCAAAGGCTCCTCCGCAGATGAACAGAATGTTAGTGGTGTCGAGTTGAAGGTACTGCTGCTCTGGATGCTTACGACCCCCTTGAGGCGGAATGTTGGCGACAGTTCCCTCAAGAATTTTCAAGAGTGCCTGCTGCACGCCTTCACCGGAAACATCTCGCGTGATGGAAACATTTTGCGTCGCCTTGCCCACCTTGTCGGTTTCATCGATAAAGATGATGCCGCGCTGGGCTTTTTCCATATCGTAATCAGCAGCCATCACCAACTTGAGCAAAAGGTTTTCGACATCTTCGCCGACGTAACCTGCTTCTGTCAAAGTGGTCGCATCGCCGATCGCTAAAGGAACATCGAGAACGCTAGCGAGAGTCTTTGCCATCAAGGTTTTTCCGCTACCCGTGGGTCCGATCATCAAGATGTTCGACTTCTCAATCTGAACATCATCTTCGCCATCCTCACCCTTCGATTCTGCGGTGAGGGTATCCAGATGCACCAACCTGCGATAATGCAGATGGACCGCAACGGAGAGGGTTCGCTTCGCCTCTTCTTGGCCAATCACATATCGCTGCAACTCGTTGTAGAGATCTTTAGGGCTGGGAACATCATCCAGAGTACGAGGAGCCAATGGTGCGTCCTCAAGACCTGATCCTGGTTCTGGATGAATGATGACGTGGCAAAGATCGACACAGTCAGCGCAGATAAAAAGCCCAGGAGGCCCGGCAATCAGGCGAGATGTCTCATGCGTCTGCTTTCCGCAGAAGCTGCAACTTTCCTTGCCTGATGGCCCGGTTCCTTCTGAAGACATTTCTTAAGCCTACTAACTCGCCTCAGTGGTCGGTTTAAGGGTCTCGATCACTTGATCGACCAGACCGTATTCCTTCGCCTCGTTGGAGGACATGAAGAAATCCAAGTGTGAGTCGTCATTGATCTGACCGGGTGAGCGACCCGAGTGATGACTCAAGATCTCACTGAGAACTTCCTTGTTCCGCTTGATCTCTTTGGCCTGGATCTCGATGTCCTGGGCAGTGCCCTGAGCACCTCCCCAAGGCTGGTGGATCATGATGCGAGAATGGGGCAGAGCGTGACGCTTGCCTTCTGCACCTGCGGCCAAAAGAACTGCGCCCATGGAAGACGCTTGCCCGATACAGAAGGTAGCGATGTCACACTGCACGAACTGCATGGTGTCGTAAATCGCTAGACCGGCTGTCACCGATCCTCCCGGGCTATTGATGTAAATGTTGATGTCTTGGTTTCTGTTATCAGAAACCAAAAACAGAATCTGGGCGATCACGAGGTTGGCTGTGTGATCATGAATCGCATCACCAATAAAGATGATTCGATCCTTCAGAAGTCTGGAAAAGATGTCGTAGGATCTTTCCCCACGGCCCGTCTTTTCGATGACGAATGGAACGAGGTTGTCATGAATCTCGTCGATCTTGCGCATCAGGTCGTCACTCATCTCGTGTGTCCCCCTGTAACTTGTGTTGCTGTCATTAAGCTCCTCAGGAGCCGGATACCTTGGCCTTTTTACGAAGCAGCTGCTTGACCTTTTCCCTCTTCATGCCATTACGCAATTCAGGAATCATGCCACCGCTGCGGTACTGTTCGAGCACTTCTTCGAGGGGGCGCTGGTAAGTTGAGGCAATCGCCTGCAACCTTTGAACGACCTCGTCTTCAGTGACGAACACCTTTTCTTCATCTGCAATTTTGTCGAGGACGAAGATACGTACGAGTTCAAGTCTCGCCTGTTTCCCCATCTCTTCATCTTTCTCAGCCTCTGCGCTCGCGTCCTCTTCAGAGGCACCTTCGCGCATCATTTCCATGATTTTATTGCGGACTAATGAATCTTTGCGACGCGAAACCATCGATTCTGGAAGTTCCATTTCGACGGAGTCCGCCACTTTCTCAGAGAGAAGATCTTCTTGCCGAGTGTTCTCTTCGGCAATACGGCGACCTTCCATTCCTTCTCTGACCTTATTTCTGAGATCTTCCTCGGATTCGACACCAAGGCGGCCCAGAAACTCTTCGTCCAATTCGGGCGTCACCATCTTTTTCGCATCGCGAACTGTCAGGTGAATGCTGCCGCTCTTCTCTCTGTGCTCGGCTTCCGGGAAGTCCTGAGGCACCTCGACTGACTTTTCAAAAGTCGCGTCCTGAGCCGCACCAGCTAAATCTTTTGACAGACCCGAGATCTCCATCGAATCGATGAAGTCGTCACCGACTTTCATCACCACTTCAGATTTAGAGAAGATGGACTCCCCTTCGACCTGAAGATCGATGTCGACAACCACAAAGTCGCCCTCTGCTTGCTGGCCCACCTCAAGGGGTTCCAGCGTCGCTGATTGCTCACAAATACGATCCACCTCAGCGGCAACATCTGCATCTTCTACAGGAACCACTTCGGAGTCGATCTCGATGTTCTTGTACTCAGGAAGCTCGAAGGTGGGTTGTACGTCAAAAACCGCCTCAAAAGTGAACGGTTTATCAGCAGAGAACTCAACGTTTTCAAACTCAGGGAATCCAAGAGGCTTGTAATCGGCAGCCTCAAACTGTTCTTCTACAGAACGTCCCTTGAGATCTTCGCGAACGTCTTCTTGAACCTGATCGTTGAATCGCTTCTTCAAAATCGCCAGAGGAACTTTGCCTTGTCGAAAGCCCGGCAACATGACGCTATTCTTCAGTTGGCGGAAGTTCGTCTCCAATTCGGAGGACACTGTTTCCTGGGATATGGTGATTTTGAGCCGCTTGCGACAAGCTCCCTCGTCGACAAGCTCGATATTACTAGCAATAAAATCCTGTGAATCGGTGCCTGCATCGGCAACCGGATTCTCGGTAGCGCTGGTATTCATATTAGTCACTTCCGTTTCGGAGCCCTCGGCTCCGTTCGTATCATCATTCATGAGCGTTGAAGGGCTCCTTTTTCTTCTATAGGCATCAATGCCTAATGAAGAATCATCGTGTCCTCCCCCAGAAGTGTCAACGTATGCCGAGGATGGGATGCTCCCTAATCCATGTTTTTTTGCCAATTTCTAGGATTCGGGGGGGTTTTCAGAGAATTTTCGGCCTCGTGCGGACATGGAAAATTCCTCATCTGGACAATTTTGAGCGGGTTCGCTCTCCTCTCCGACATAGGATAGCGAATGGGTTATCCACGTTAGAAACCGAGGAAAAAGATGCGACACGACTCTTTAGGCCTGTTTTCCGAACTCTCTCAAGAGTCCGCTGACGCTCAATTCTTGTCGGATGACGACCGACTTTCCGCTGACGCAGCGCTGATCCAAATGAACGAACCCCTTCAGCATCTGGTCCTATTGCACGAAGGACAAGTCCAAGTCGAGACTCGATCTGGCGAAACGATTATTCAAGAAGCCCCCTGCATTCTTGGGGAGATCAGTTTTATCACCGGAGGCTTGGCCAGTGCCACCGTCCGCCCCCAAGGGCCTGTCAAGATTTCCCGTATCTCGTTTGAAACCCTCGAAGAACGTTGGAATGATCCCGCTGAATTTCGTCGAATCTATTCGGCATTGACCCGCTTGTGCATCCAGCGTCTCTCCGGGGCATACCATGATCGATACATTGCTCTGGTCGCTCACGATTCACGAAAATCAGAGTTGGTCGAGTTGGTGCAATCGCACCGAGATTTCTTCTCGGGCCAATCGATCATTTCGACACTGAACACCGGTCTAGCCATCACGGAAAAGACCGGTTTACAGATCTCTCGCAAAGTTCGGACTGGACTTTTGGGTGGGGATCAACAAATCGGCGCACTGGTCTCTGAAGGTGTAATCAGCGCTGTCATCTTCCTCAGAGATCCGCTGTGGGCCCAGCCGCATAGTGCTGATGTGAATGCGCTGATCCGCATCTGTGAAATAGAAAATATTCCCCTGGGCACCAACCCAGCATCCGCAGAAGCCATCATCCGCCAATTGACTGAAGACGTTAATAGTTGTTCGACCTCGCCACGGTAACCTCTGCGCAAAGATCACAGACCGTTTGCCCCTCTGAATCGGCCATCAAATCCAGCTATCAAACAATTCATCAAAGAAACTGTTGTCCCGAATATGAGACGGAGTTTCTTAATGACGGCACGAAGGTTTCATGGGTAAACTGTGTCTGAAATGCGATTTTATCTCTCTGTCATACTGATCTCAGCCGTGCTTTCGGGATGTTCCTCCCTGACGAAAAGCCACGAATTGTCGCATGACGCCTCTTCTGCGATTCGAGTGGCGACCTACAACATCAAACATGGCCGCGGCATGGATGGCACTCTGGATCTCGAGCGAACCCTGGCCACCCTGAGGTTACTCAATGCGGACATCATCGCTTTGCAGGAGGTGGATGATCAGGCACGTCGAAGCGGGAGTGTCGATCAGGCATCATGGCTCGCCAAGCGGCTGGGCATGCATGCCGCCTACGGGGCATTCATGGATTTTCAGGGTGGGCGCTATGGATTGGCCATCCTTTCCCGACGACCGATTCTCTCCCATGAAACGTGGCGACTGCCCGAAGGGAATGAACCCCGGGTCGCTCTGGCCACTCGTATAGAGACTGATGCAGGAGAGGTGATCAGCGCTGTCGCGGTTCACTTTGATTGGGTCAAGGATGATGGGTTTCGATACGCACAGGCAATGGAGACCCTTCGCCAGATCCAGCGCCTTGACAGCCCCTGGATCGTCTTCGGCGATTTCAATGACGTCCCGGAATCACGGACGATGAATGCCTTCGAGCAGGTTGCCAGAGATGCGACGAAGCCGAGTGATTCCGCCGCCACCTTTCCTGCAGACGAACCGACCATCGAAATCGATTACATCCTCAGCGGACCTTCCAGTTCATGGTCCCCCGCCTCAGCCACTGTGTTGGAAGAATCCATCGCCTCCGACCATCGACCGGTCGTGGCAGACTTGTTCCCGAAGTAAGACCAAGCGATCTTAAGGCAAACCCACAATCGTTTGTAACTTATACAACACTGGCAACCATTTCCGGCTATTCCCCGATGCCCCCATTTTGAATAGATCAATCTTCAGCGGGTTAACAACGCTGTGACCCAGTATTCACAATACCCTCAACCAAAAGCGCAGGAAAAATAGCCCTTGAACAATTACGATTTTCAGATAATTATTATTTATCTAATCAATCGATAAAAAGACTCACCAAATCAAAAAAAAACCAGGATCACTTGCATGACAAATCCAGAGTTAGACTTTGACCCAAACAATTCAGGACGGGGTAGGTTGCAGGTCTTGGCCAAAGCCATTTCCTGGCAATCCAGAAACCGCCAACATGTCATAGAATGGTTTTTTCACTCGGTTGCTCAAAATTCAGAAGAACCCAGTCCCAGTGAGTCTTTCATGAATAAATGCTGGGTTGGGCTTGGTATTCTATTCAGTTTTATTGCAATCAAACAATTCGGGTGGACTTTCTACCTCGCCCTTTTGTCGGCAATCACTATCCATGAGCTGGGGCACTATCTCGCTGCATGTTTTATTGGATTACCCATTGTGCGATTCTCCATCGGGATCGGGCCCAGGCTCTTCCAGTTCCCCCGATTCCTTGAATCCCATGGGCTTTCTCTGGAATTTCGAGGGATTCCATTTGGCGGTTATGTGGAGCAACTGGTGCTCCCCACAGCACTGAAAAACTTCTACTGGAATTGGCGAAAGTCACGGTCGAACAACACCCCTCAACCCGATTTCCCTGCGACTTTTGACCCCACGGATTGCGAACCGTTGTCAACCGGCCTGAGTCTATGGAGAAACTTGCTCTTCATATCTGGCGGACTGATAGCCAACCTGCTGCTTTCAATAATTTTATCCTCAATACTGATTCAGGCGGAAGATCGGTTTTTCTATACAAACCATCCTGAATATGAAATGGATTCAAAGAATACTGGAGCCTTTTCCCCCGAGCACTGGCTGGCAATTTCAGATCGGATTTGGTCCACCGGGACAATGATTATCAAGATTATTCCCGAGATTTATTACGAACGGTTGGCGATAAATAACGAGGCAACAGATGTTGCTTCCGAAGAATCACCCCTTGAAGAATCCTCTCAAACAATTCCGAGAGCATGGCAATCTGAGTTATACGACCAATCAAAGTGGATGGACTTCCTTCTCACTTTTCTGTTCATAAACATCCTGCTGTTGTTTTTCAACCTACTGCCAATTCCTCCTCTGGATGGATATCGATTCCTGGAAATATGTATCTTGAGACTCAACCCCCCTCCATTTGTTAAGCGAACCTTGAAGTTCTTCACATGGATAGGGATCGTCGCTATTGCCTCCATTATCTTGTTGGATTTGTGGCTAATGGTTTGCGATTTTTTTTCCAGCTAAAAACACAGTCAAACTGAAAGAATCATCATGAAGAACTCAATTGTACTCAGCCTTTCATTCGTCGTGATCATCGGCTGTACCGGCCTCAAAATGGATTACGCAGATCCTATCGTTCAAATCCTGGCAGAAGACTTGGCAGACAAGGGTAGCCCCTATATCGGCAAGAAGATTTCAGTCCGCGGAATCGTCAAAAGTGTCGATACAACAAATCCAAAGTCGGTCTGGGTCACTCTCGAGGGAAACATTCGCTGTAACTTCGGTGATTTCCTAGCGATGGCCCAAAGTTGCAAAATTGGTGAAGTGATCACCGTCGATGGTTTTTTAGAAGATCTATCTGAAAATCAAACCGTCATCGAACCCGCACTAGGTCGGGATCCATTAGCCCCCTTCAGGCCTCTTAAATAATGACGAGGAGTTCCTTATGAAATCAACGGGAGCCTTTATCACCGGCTTAATCGAGGGAACGGGATCGAGGAAATGGGCCCCTATCACATCACAGTACCCACACTGGCAGTGTGGAGGTCAGGGGTTCGAATCGAGTATCTCTAGCCTTAAAGAACTGTGATCTTAAAGAGCTGTGCCCTTCTGGGGAGTCTCGGTTTCCGGCTTCTTCTCTTTTGATTTCATTTCCTTCAAAATCGCATGCGTCGGCGGAATCCACGGCGCTCTGAAAAGTGCACCGCCTCGGCCTCCCCCTCCGCGTCTCCCTGCTCCGTCGGGACCGCCGCCGATCTCATTATTGTGCTTCCAGACTTGTTCGCCTTCGGGGGTCACCTCAAAGATGGTTCCATTTGCGCCGCTGCATATCAACGTGTTGCCTCCCGGAAGTCGTTCAGCTCCTGAAATATTGGGCGAGAAAAATTGTCCCCGTTCTCCATACTTCCAAATCTGCTGCGCCTCCTCGAAGGCCCCCGAAGCTTGTCGACGATATGTTCCATCTTTTTCAAGCGGTGACTTAATTTCCAGAACTGTGGAATAGTTTCCCGCGCGGCCTTGGCCATTGTTAAAGATCAGGATGTTGTCTTCACCCGGTCTCCCTTTCTGTATCCACTGAGCATCGTGCTGCTTGAAGAGCTCTTGATCGGCATCGGATCCATGGCAATACGCTTGAGGGTTTCCCCACCGCCAGAGAATCCCAGGGTTTTCTGCACCCGATGTCGAGTGATCGATGATCCACACTTCATCAAACCCGTGAACGCTAAGAATGATCTGGTCGAGCTCAGCGTTGTAATCCACCGAATTCGTATGCATCCAATCTGCTTTACCTAAAAGGCGGCTTCTCAAACTGACATGATTGATGTCTGCCTTCTCGGGATATTTGGAAGGGCTCCCATGGTTAGGCTTCTTGGGATCAAGATCTTGAACCAGATGATCCCAGGCACTCCAGCGCCAAACCACTTCGCCACCACTATTTCCGGTAGGTTTGATCTCAAGGATGGCATCCACCCAGAGTTCTCCTTCGGGAAGAAGGGATTCATGCCTTCCTATCGCTAAGCACTCTTCGCGAGTTTTGCGTTCCCAAGCGATCAAAAGCAGGTTTCCGTTGGGGAGTGGTTCTATATCGTGGTGTTGAAGATGCTTTTCAGAAACCCAATCGAGTCGCCAAACCACTTCACCCGAAATCGAGATTTTCTCAACCACGCCACCCGCGCCACCCGCATCGAAGCCGTGGGGGCCCCTTCGGCCAAGAGATCCCGTTTTTAGAAGTGATCCGTCATCTAAAAGATAAACCGAATTCCCGGGACGTCTTTCCCCAGGCCACTGAAATTTTGTCTTTCCTTGTCGATCCATCACATTCACATCGTTGCTCCCTAATGGAGCAAGAAGAATGTAGCCGCCTTCGTGCTGGGCAGCGATCTCATCCGTCTTTGCGGGTGACGTCTCACGCCCAACCTTATCGGGGGGAGACGGCAACTGAGCCATCGAGAAAGCAGGGACAACGATCGTCAAAAGGGCGAGCAAGATGGTCCGCCAAAAATGAAACTGCATAGGAAACCCTTCACGAATCATTGATCACACGACAACCGTCATGGCGTTTTATTTTGCTGCTCATCATTCGAGCGACGAGCGGGTTGAGCTATTTTAAGAAGTGGATCGAACCGTTCTCTTTCGAGGAGAGATTCTAATTGTTGACCACGTTCTAGGCGAGAAACCAAGCGACCCATCAAAATCTTACCCGGCGATACTGCGATCACCAATGTCCGCTCAAGTAGACTATTTCAGTTCAAGGGCGAAATCTGCGCTGGCTGTTTTTCCTTCAAGGACTTCCACTGAACTATTGGCACCATTGTAGCCCCTACCAAAAAAGCCCGGAGGCCCGAAAATCCCGCCTATTTATTGATTGGGATTCCAAACGCTAAACTGCTCTAAGGGCTTTCTTTTCAGAGCCCTCGTCAATGGTCCACCAATGACAAAAATGGGAGGCGAAGGACAGCAATTCGATATGAGATTATCATTCATGGCAATCGTTGAAGGTTGCTTCGAAGAACTCGTCAGAACAATACAAAAGATCTAAAATGCAACACAGTCGAATCGGGTTCAGTGGCGCACCGGGCTCATCAAAGCCTGGTCCAACACCATTATCATCCATATACATGCCTTCCGAGATGACCGAGTCAGCCGCCCACTGATCGGCATTTCTCATTAACTTATCAAGAACCCGCTCGCCTGTTGGGGAACAGATCCTTGCCATTCTTTTTCTTGTGTTGCTTAGATGAATTTTGATCCATGCTTTCTAACTTAGCTTGCGCGATTATAAACTTGCAATTTCTACAGCGAGGCCTGATCCACAGCAGTAGCGGACCCCGCCAACGGTACGGATTTTCTGGACAGATGATTTTCCCTGAAAAAGGGGGACGGAGCGTCAGTGACGCTGCCAATTTCTCTTCTCCAAAAGAGAGGCGGCGTATTTTAAAATATCTTTCCTTTATCTTCTTGCTTGAACTGTTCAACAAGCTTTCTGATAACAGCACTTAACCGAATAACGACATCGATAAACCATTGATTTTCGGCTTCTTCGCGAGTTGAAACAATCTCAAGATTTGCAGAACGCACTATCGGTGTCGAAAAACTGCGTTGCTTTTCTCCTGAATCACTCCAACCGTCGGCCGGCAAATGCATGCCTATCGCAAGTTCGATTTCCTGTTGGTTCACCTTGAAATATTCGAACAAATCAATCGCCCGTGGGTTATTGCTCAGGACTCTTACCTTTACTCCTTCCGGAGTCAGGCACAGATCAGCAGTTACCCAAGGCGCAATCCGTATTCCAAAGTGAGTTTTACTTTGGGCAGCTCTTTGCCTCAGATTTGGTGCCACAGACAGTAGGGGAACTGCTGCCTGATTTAGAAAAGAAGTCCAACGAGGAATATCCTCAGGTGACAATTTTTTTGCCATTATCAACTCCAAACTACTTCTGTTGTTTTTTGCTAAGCTACTTCAGATCTGATTTGGCCAAGTACGGCCCTAACCTGGAGTATCGATTTACTGTTGCCTGATAACCGCTCAACTGGCAGATGAAGAGCTGATCGCCCCCCCGAACTGATCCTGAGAAGATTTGAGCGACTTTTCTCATCACTTCTTGCCACAAAAAGACCCATTTCAAGTCCATGATTGAGTGCCGACTCTTTCACAAGATAGGCAGCGACGCGATTCCGCCGACCATTACCGATCTTTGCAAGACTGTTAGCAATTCTGGCCTTCTTCATCAATGCCAGCCGCGCACTGACTTCGTTCTCCTCAAGGAGTTTACGAAAGCTTTTGTTTCTAGTTCTCTTTTCCAAATTGCCTCCCTTTTTTCTTCTTCGAGCCATCTAATTCGCACAGGTTTTGAGCCCAGATTCAGTCTAAATTCTCCAAGATGAACATCTTGATTTGGCCATAAAGCCGAAGCAGTTTTCCTGCCTTCTCTTCGATGGACCAGCTTTGTTGTTCTAAATTTGAAGCAGGTCTTACTGTCACGCTGAGATGGGATCGGTTCTTGTTGCCATCGTTCCACTCAATCTCACCATCTACCGCAGCCGCAAATCGCTCTTTCAGCTTCAGAAGCGGCTTCAATTTTTCGGGTTTCCCCGAAAGTAATCGACAAGACACCCCTCTCGTTGAATAGGCGACATCAATCTGAATTCCCGGCAAGATGGTGGGGCCAATCTTGCGGCCACCTCCAGTAGGTGTCTTGTTCTCCAGCTCCGGATGAAAAGGCACCCCCTGAGCGAAAAATATTGGCCAGAATGGATGCGATGATTTTTCAGGTGACGAACTCCCGGAAGATCGCGGCCCTCTCACTGATTCCTGTTCGTCTACACTCACGGAAGCCTCCACCTCTGCCGAAGAATCCAGGTTCATCCTCAACCGGCTACAATTGTCGATTCCGTCCTCAATCCATGAGGCGCAATCATTAAGCACAGCCACTGCTTTCCAATTCTCCTGATCGATGCAGTTGGTGAATTGCTGCTTGGTTTCACTTTTGAACTCCCTCAGCGACGACTGGATTCTCTCAAGAAGGTTTTCAATCGGTGGATTCGAATTCATCGGGCTCTGGACCTTTCAATGGAAGTCTCTACCTGTCCTTACTGGACGACATCCTTAATATACAGACAGAATCCGACCAAGCAAGGTTTATTTCTGACTTTAGTCGACTTTTTATAGGGTGGGCTCGAAATCCCCCTTATTTTGAGGCTTCGACTGCTTTGGGGGGCTTCTCAGCAATCCGACTGGCGCGCCAGATCTTTCAGAAAATCGTTCAAATAAGGGGGAGGCGAAAAACCTACCGCCTGAAAGGCCGCTGGCCGGAGGGAAATCTCATGAATAGGAAAAATGGAGCGGGTGATGGGATTCGAACCCACGACAATCACGTTGGCAACGTGATGCTCTACCCCTGAGCTACACCCGCTCTGACGACATCCGAGAACTGACGATATAAGTCGTGTTCGTCTGAGCCAGATCTCCAATTGTGCGGATTCCAACCCCTGTTGTCAATCCTATTCGAAGCATCCGGGAACAATCGGATCATCTGCACCTCTAAAAGAGTGACCTCTTATCGGTGGAGTGCCTTCTCGATGCGGACAACATTTCCTTTGCCCAGGTACTCTAGGCGGTCTGAACAGCGGTGCATCAGCAGAATACCGAGACCTCCCCGGCCTCCTTCGCGCATCCGCTCTTTGGCGCGGTCGAAGGCATCTTTTTCCTCGATTTGGCTGAGGAAAAACTCGTGGTCAAATCCATCGCCTTCGTCTTCGACCAACATCGTCACCCGGCGAGGATCTACCACGTAATTGACTGTGACTCGCCCTCCCTTGCTCTCCTTGTTGCCATGGCGAACGGCATTATCGACCCCCTCTTTCAGTGCGGACTGGAGGGCATTTTTTTCAGTTTCGGTGAGGGGGAGCTTGGAAATCAAAGCGCCTCCGAGACTGAGGCCTTGTTCCACCGAATCTCTTTCAGAGTCAAATTGGAAGCGCACTTGTTGCGTAAACAACTTCCGGTCACGGCTGACCCGGCGAATCTCACTCTCGGCAAGAATAAAGAGATTGCCCAAATCAAAGGGATCGACGAGAGAGTCATTTTCCCAAACACGGAATCCGTCGATTTCGCCGATTTCCGAGCCGCGGGGATGGATCAAAATAATGGAGGCGAGTGTGTGTCGTGGCATCAATTTGATGCGCTCTACGAGTTTCTCGCTTCCAGGAATCCGTTGATCGATCACGACCAGGTCGGGAACAATTGTATCGAGCGCTTGCAGCAACTCGGGAGGACTGGAATAGAGGAAAGTTTTTCCGCCCCGATCTTCGACTCGCTTCTTGCAGATGTTTGCGAAGTTGCCCTGACGGGGCAATAACAGAGCCACCGTTCCCGAAGGGCCCGATTTTTCCGCCATAACAGGAACCTTGCGCTCTTCTGTTCCCGTCTCTGCATCGAGCGCTATTCCTTTCAGCGCTTTTTCCGCTTCTCCCACATCTTTTGCCACAGAAACCACAGAAGTGACTCCTAGCAAATGCATCGTGATGCCTACGTTTCGCGCCACACTGGAGAGTACGAGTACTCCCCCTCCGGATGCACACTGCTGGTGGAATCGAATGATGCCGCTGATGCCTGTGGAGTTGATGTACTCGACACCCTTGAAGTCGAGAACGATGTGAAAACGACCGCTATCGAGCAACTTCTCCAGTGTTTTTTCAAACAATGGGTAGTTGGCGGCGTCGATGAAGCCTTCTAGCTGGACATGGACATAGGTGATGGGATCGCTGCCTTGGGTGGCACGCTGCTCTATGCTGGTTCTCAAACTCGACATGAATTCTCCTGCTTATTCTCGACAAAGCTGACCTTCGGGATGAACACTCGCCCGGATATTCTACACTGGAGAATAGAACTGACCCAGAACTCGCACCGAAGGGATTGTTGGGTTATTCTCAAGGCCAAAAGGAAGGTTCCCTGAAATGTCGACGGATGCGATTCTTGACCCCACTACTATAGATACTGCACACGTCGTCTTCGGCCCCGAAGAGATTCGGCGCCGGAATTTTCAAAGGAACGATATGGAATTGCTCGACCGCATCGTCCATTTCGACCCGGAGGCCTCTACGATCGCCGGCGTCCATGAAGTGAAAGAAGATGCTTTTTGGGTTTCGGGCCATTTCCCCCACCGCCCTCTTCTGCCAGGCGTGCTGATGATCGAAACCGCCGGGCAGTTGTGCTCCTTCTATTATGGTGAAGCCTCAGGCAACGAAGACGACATCGTCGGCTTCGCAGCGTGCGAAAACGTCCGCTTCAAAGGCATCGTCGAGCCGGGCAGCGAGTTGCTGATGGTTGGCGAAATGATCGCCCTGCGCAGCCGCCTCGCCAAGTTCAGTGCCCAAGGCTACGTCAACGGCGAGCGCGTCTTCGAAGGCACCATCGTCGGAATGAAGATCTGAC
>JACKQG010000844.1_pt1 | contig 43285 bp, 47 predicted proteins | sample 8237621 | NCBI WGS metagenome assembly JACKQG01 (sample SAMN15677084, study PRJNA649215) | marine metagenome | biome: marine; feature: Black Sea; material: saline water; isolation source: suspended particulate matter (SPM) from the Black Sea western gyre | collected 2013-06-09/2013-06-10 | depth... | reverse complement strand
AGAGGAGGAGATCGCAGATTGGGTCTACCGTGAACAGACTGCATAGCGGGGTCACATAGCGGGGTCAAACCTGCTGTTTTAGCGTTATTCGCGCTATACTAACCGCATGTCCAGAAAACTCAGACTCTTCCACCCCGGTGCGTTCTACCATGTCATGCTGCGCGGCAATGCCAAGCAGACTATTTTTGGTGAGAATGGGGCGTATCAACAGTTTGAGCGGTTTCTCGCTGAAGGGTTGGAGCAACACAAGCACCGGTTACATGCCTACTGCTGGATGGGGAACCACGTTCACATGCTGCTACAGTGTGCGGATACTCCGCTCTCTGAAATGATGAAGGTGCTCTCACAGCGCTACACCTACTGGTTCAACCGGCAACATGATCGGGTAGGGCACCTGTTTCAAGGGCGTTACAAGGCGCTGATGGTCGATACCGATCACTATCTGCTGGAACTGGTTCGTTATATCCACCTCAATCCGGTGCGGGCAGAACTTGTGAAGAGTACAGATGATCATCCCTGGAGCAGCCACCACGCCTACCTGGGGCGACAAACCACGCCATGGCTGACAACAGATTGGGTGCTGCGGCAGTTTCATGAAGAGCGTGATGCGGCGCGTGCCAGATACCTCCACCTGCTTGGTGAGCCAGTAGATGAGCAGCAACAGGCACTATTTACCAGTGGAACGACCGAAGGACGGGTGATTGGCAGTGATGATTTTCTGCGTAGAATGGAAGAGAGAGCGGGTGTCACCAGTGCGCCGAATATCCCACTTGAGCAGATTGTTGACCTGATTTGTGATCAGCAAAACCTCAATAAAGATGAACTCCGCTCCGCAAGCCGACGCAGAGCAATAACAGAGGCCCGTGCAGTGATCACCTTGCTGGCCGTCCATGATGCAGGAAAGACCCTGACAGAGACCGCTGACTACTTTAATCGCGATATCACGGTCCTGAGTCGTCAGATGAAAAAACTGAAAGAGCGTTCTGAGCGACTTGTGTCGTTAAGAGAGCAATTGAATTACTACCGAATAACGCTAACAAAGCAGGTTTGACCCTCTTAATAAAGCAGGGTCGAACCTGCTGTTTTACACTATTTATGATAGTTTAAGATAATGTTACTTGACGATAGTATTTTGGTACGATACTATGCAGCAAAATATGATAAAAAGTTACACTGATAAACGAACTGAAAAATTTGCAACTGATGGAAAGCATAAGTCTATTCCCGATCAAATTGGCAAAAGGGCATTGATGAGATTGATACAAATAGATAATGCTACTTGTTTAGATGATTTGCGTTTACCATCATCAAATCATCTAGAGAGTTTATCTGGTGACAGAAAAGGGCAGTACAGTATTAGAATTAACCAGCAGTACAGAGTGTGCTTTGTTTTTGAGAGTGGTAATGCATACAATGTTGAAATTGTTGATTACCATTAAATAGGATAAAAATTATGATTAAAAATAACTTCCATCCAGGTGAATTCTTGCAAGAGTTGTTGGATGATTACAGTATAACGGCTTATCGATTATCTAAAGATATCTTTGTGCAGCAGACTCGTATTGGTGAGATATTAAAAGGAAGCAGATCTATTACTAGCGATACTGCAATAAGACTTGGGAAATATTTCAATAATTCCCCACAGTATTGGCTGAACTTACAAGATAGCTATGATCTAACTAATTGCAATGTTGAGAACTATCACAGTATTAGCCCCATTGGATACAAGTAAAGCAAGTAAAGGGTCAGGCATTTACTATTTATGATCTCCAAAAAGGGGACAGATTTATTTATCTGACGCAGCGGAGCTCTTTGCAAATAAGGGGACACAATACTTAATTCAAACGGACGAATTAAGTATTGTGTCCCCTTATTTTATCCTTATTTTATCTGCCTTATTTTGGATAAAATGATTGATACTTTCATAATGTAAAAGTATCATGCATTAATGCGTAACGTCGTTAGAGAAATTGAGGCTGCAGGGTTAGCTGCCCGTATTGTCACAGAGAGTCAGTTGGCGCGTCTGCTTGATGGGTCACCGCAAAGTCGATACAACCTGATCAACCGAGCGATGCACCGTGGCGAGTTGCTGCGCTTAAGGCGAGGTCGGTATATTCTGCCAGAACATATCTCTAAACAGCAGTCTACCCCCTTTTGTATTGCTCAGGCGCTACGGCCCGGATCCTATATCTCACTGCAATCTGCACTGAGTCTACATGGGTGGATTCCGGAATCTGTACCCACAACGCTCTCTATTGTGCCGGGCCGAAGGCGTGAAGAGCGGGATATTGCACCATTTGGACGCTTTCTTTTTTACCCACTGGCTATTGAGCAAGGCTATTTTCTGGAGAAGGTTGAGCGTAAAAAGTTAGGAGGATGTGTAGTGTTGATTGCACAACCACTGCGCGCACTGCTCGATATTTTTTGCCAGCGTAAGATGGAGTACCCTGGTTTGAATGGACTAATAGAGGGGTTGCGTATTGATAGAGAGAATTTACAAACCATCAGGATGGAGGAGTTGCAACAGCTCCGCTCGGTCTATAAACATAAGCGGATGCATCTGTTGATTGATGAAATGAGTCAGGATCTTACTACAATGGCAACAATCAGTGATTGAGCTAATAGGTCACCGTTTACAGAGCTACCAGGTTTCTGATTCAAGGGGGCAAGAGCATGCGCTCAAGGAGATTTTACAGGAACTTGCGCTCTATGCATTGTGGAGGGCCGGGTTCTTTAAAGTTGCCGCTTTTCAGGGGGGGACTGCGCTCCGTATACTGCACCAGCTACCCCGTTTCTCAGAGGATCTCGACTTTATCTTGCAAGAGCCTGACCCAAATTTTGAGTGGTCACCCTATTTAAACAGGCTGTTGGAGGTGTTGGCCGACTTTGGTGTAGATTGTGAGCTGGTTGATCGAACAAATAAGAATCGAGCTGTTCGTCATGCAATGCTGAAAGATGACTCCATTGGGCGACAACTGGATCTTTCATTCTTTAATGAGAGTGGTGGCATCAGGAAGAAGCTAAAGGTCAAGCTGGAGATTGATACTAATCCACCAGAGGGCTCATGTTTTGAATACAGCTATCTTGATTTTCCATTGGATTTTGAACTCACTGTCCAGGATTTGCCTAGTAATTTTGCACTTAAGATACACGCGCTACTTTGTCGTCCATATCTCAAGGGACGTGACTGGTTTGATTTTGGGTGGTATATCAGGCAGGGGGTTACGCCAAATATCTCATTGATCGCGGCTGCATTGGCACAAAGTGGACCATGGGCGCAGCAGCAGATAGAGGTCAACAGAGAGTGGTTGCAAGAGGCCTTGAAAAAGAAGATTCAATCCATTGATTGGCAGCAGGCGGCAGAAGATGTTGCGCCATTTCTGATCTCTGCGGAACAGGCAAGCTTAACGCTTTGGAGTGAAAGGTTTTTCATCAATAAACTGGAAAAGTTATAAAAGGGGACAGATTTATTTGTTATGTATGCAAATGAAACTTTGTATGTTATATTTGCATAGATGATTACTAGAAAAGTGAAGCGCGAGCTGCTTAATGCGCTAGACAAAAGTCCTGCTGTAGTACTTACTGGGCCACGACAGATCGGTAAGACTACACTCGCGTTTGAGGTGGCTAATGAGAGGAATGCTCTCTATCTTGACCTTGAACGCCCAAGTGATCTTAGTAAGCTGTCAGATGTTGAGCAATTCTGTAACCTGAATCAAGATCGATTACTGATTCTTGATGAGGTTCAACGCGTTCCGGATCTGTTCGCACCGCTACGGGGTATCATTGATGAGCGCCGGCGTAAGGGGATTAAGAGTGGCCACTTTCTATTGCTTGGATCAGCCTCCATTGAGTTGCTGAAGCAAGCGAGTGAAACACTCGCAGGTCGTACACGCCACATTGAACTCTCATCTTTGGACGTGGTTGAGGTTGGAGGTGAGCAACAAGCCAAACTTTGGGGGCGTGGGGGGTTTCCAGAGAGTTTCCTGGCTGAGGAGGATCAGGATAGTTTCGAGTGGCGAGTCGATTTTATCCGTACCTATCTGGAGCGAGATATCCCACAGCTTGGTCCACGTATCCCAGCTGAGACATTACGTCGTTTCTGGACAATGTTGGCCCATAATCAGGGGCAGGGGTTTAATGCGGCTGCTTTTGCTAAAGGGCTGGATGTAAAAGGGGTGACCACCAGTCGATATCTTGATTTAATGGTAGACCTGCTATTGGTTCGTCGTCTGCAACCATGGGTAAGCAATCTGGGTAGACGACTGGTCAAGGCGCCTAAGACTTACATTCGGGATAGTGGGATTTGTCATGCGTTGTTGGGAATAGAGCAGACCAACGATTTGCTCGGTCATCCTGTTGTCGGTGGTAGTTGGGAGGGGTTTGTGATTGAAAGTATTTTGAATCGGATTCCAAAGCAGGCTACCTATGGTTATTACCGAACTACGGGTGGCGCAGAGGTCGATCTGGTGGTTGAGATGGGGGCTGGAGAGGTTTGGGCGATTGAGGTGAAATACAGTACTGCTCCTACTTTATCCAGAGGATTTTACAGTGCATGTGAGGATCTACAGCCGACCCACAAATACGTTGTACATAGCTGTGAGGCGCGCTTTCCATTAGGCAAAGGAGTTGAGGCAATTAGCCTGTCTGCTTTGTTAGGACTGCTGTAAAAAAAGTAAGTGAATAGCAGGGTCAAACCTGCTGTTTTAGCGCTATTCGCGCAATACTAACCGCATGTCCAGAAAACTCAGGCTCTTCCACCCCGGTGCGTTCTACCATGTCATGCTACGCGGCAATGCCAAGCAGCCTATTTTTGGAGAGTACAGATGATTATCCCTGGAGCAGTCACCATGCCTACCTGGGGCGACAAATCACGCCATGGCTGACAACAGATTGGGTGCTGCGGCAGTTTCATGAAGAGCGTGATGCAGCGCGTGCCAGATACCTCCGTCTTCTTGGTGAGCCAGTAGATGAGCAGCAATACGCTAACAAAGCAGGTTTGACCCTCTTTGTGTTGTAAACATTGCAAATTAGTAATTAAAGTACTAAAATACAATAATGATAAAAAGATTATTAGAAAGCAAGCTTGTTGATGCGATTAACAACATGCCCGTTGTTGCGCTGCTTGGCCCTCGGCAGGTGGGTAAAACGACACTAGCATTAGAGGTTGCAAAGCTAATTGATAAAAGTAGTCATTATCTTGACCTTGAGTTGGATTCAGATATTGCTAAATTATCCGATGCTCAAGCCTATCTTGAAAGGTTTAAGGGTAAGCTTTTAATTATTGATGAAGTGCAAAGGCAGCCAGATCTATTTCGACTATTACGCTCTTTGGTTGATAGTAGAAAGAGGTCTGGCGAGCGTTCAGCGCAGTTTCTATTACTTGGTTCGGCATCACGTGATTTAATTCAACACTCATCAGAAACATTGGCAGGACGTATTAGATTTATAGAGCTAACACCATTTTCTGTCAGTGAACTGAGTGCCCAGAATGAATATCAATACAACATGGAGAAGCATTGGCTACGTGGAGGTTTTCCAGATAGTTGTTTGGCCACATCGGATGATCAGAGTTGGTCTTGGAGAGGGGATTTTATCTCATCTTATATAGAAAGAGATATTCCATTAATGGGGCCGCATATTCAGCCAGTCACAATGCGTAGGCTTTGGACAATGCTTGCCCATAATAATGGACAGCAAGCTAATTACTCTAAACTTGGTGAGAGTATTGGGGTTAATTACAAAACGATAAAGAGTTATATAGATACGCTGAGTGAATTTTATATGGTTCGACAGTTGCAGCCTTGGTCTGGCAACACTAAAAAACGATTGGTCAAGGCGCCAAAAATATATTTGAGGGATAGTGGTATTGCCCACCGTTTTTTAACCATTACAGATTTTGAAAGTTTATTAGGTCATCCTGTTATTGGTGCGAGTTGGGAGGCTTTTGTGATAGAAAATGTACTAGGTCAATTATCAGATAAATGGCAATATAGCTATTATAGAACTTCAGCACAAGCTGAAATAGATTTGGTATTAGAAGGCCCAAATAAGCAGATTTTGGCGGTAGAAATAAAAAGGTCTTTATCACCATCTGTCTCTAAAGGTTTTTATTATGCTTGTGATGATATTAACGCTACGCATAAATTTATCATTTATCCGGGAAAAGAAAGATATCCAACAGTAAACAATGTGGAAGTTATGGGATTAATCGAGTTTGTCAATTATGGGCAATTATGGGGACACAATTAGCGGGGTCAGGCTTCGCTTGTTGCCCTATCTGGAAGAGAACAAAAAGAAAACATAGATTGATTTTTGGTTGATGAGGTGTATAGTCGAACCTATGACAGATGATGAATTGAAAAAACTGGTTGCAGGACTTGCGGTTGCACAGGATAGAACGGATGCTCAGCAGGCCAAGACGGATGCGCAGCTGGCCAAAACGGATGTGCAGCTGGCCAAAACGGATGTGCAGCTAGCCAAGACGGATGCCAAGCTGAATCGTCTGGCTGAGATGTATGGTGGAGTAGGTAATAATCAGGGGAAGGTGGCGGAGGAGTTCTACTTTAACTCATTGAAGCAGAATCCTGTTTTGAGTGGGATCAATTTTGATTTGATTGAGAAAAATGTGACCCGTCATGCTGCGAATATTGAGGAGGAGTACGATCTTCTGCTGATTAACGGTGAGGATGTATTCATTATTGAGGTTAAATACCGTGTTCACCCCAAAGATATTGAGCGCTTGGTGGGACGAAAGGCGATTAATTTTAGAAAACTGTACCCAGAATATGTGAACTATCGTCACCATCTGGCATTGGCCACCTTTGCAATTGAGGATGATGTGAGGGATCTGGCTCTGGAGCAAGGGGTAACAATCTTGCAGCGTCGAGGTAAGGTGATCGAAACCTTGGCCGCCTAAACAGCGGGGTCAGGCTTTCCTTGTTGTGGTTGTTATTCAGTGGCATTATCGTTAGATGGCAAGAAAACCAAGAATCCACTACCCAGGGGCGCTCTACCATGTGATGCTCCGTGGTAATGCCAAACAGACGATCTTTACTGAGGCGGTAGAGTACCAGCAGTTTGAGAAGATTCTGGCGCAAGGGTTAGAGGCGCACCAAGTCAAACTACACGCATACTGCTGGATGAAAAATCATCTCCATCTGGCGCTGCAGGTAGGTAAGATACCGCTCTCAAAACTGATGCAGAGCCTGTCACAACGTTACACCGTCTGGTTTAACCACCGCCACGACAGGGTGGGGCACCTCTTTCAAGGGCGCTACAAAGATATACTCATCGACAGTGATCAATACCTGCTGGAGCTGATCCGCTACATCCACCTCAACCCGGTTCGGGCCAATCTGGTGACAGATTCTGCAGACTACCCACACAGTAGTCATCGTGCGTACAGTGGTATCGCAGCCGCACCTCCTTGGCTGACCATGGATTGGGGGCTGGGTCAGTTCGGAGAAGAGACAGTTGCAGCTAGAAACAACTACCTTGAATTCATGGGGCACCCCGTGAAGGAGGAGATGGACCGTCAACTGTGTAACGGTAGCGAACAGGGAAGAATCCTCGGTGGGGAGCGCTTCGTCAGCAATATAGAGGCTAAAACAGGAAATAACAACAATAAGCGAAGCCTGACCCCGCCAGAGGTGACCCCGCAAGAGGTGGTGGAGGTTGTTGCCGAAGTGTTTCAACTGGAAGCCTGGGAGGTGACTGGAGCAAGCCGTGCAAGAGACCTTGCAGAGGCAAGAGCCGTGACTGCGCTGGTTGGTATGGATGACTGTGCTCTGACGCTCACTGAAATTTCTAAACAGTTGCAGAGAGATCTCCCAACCCTGAGCAGACAGGTTAAAGCCCTGCGTGGAAAAATAGCCAGAAACCCAGCCCTGCAAACCAAAGTGGATGAGGTCGGGGTCAGGCTTCGCTTATTGTAGAGCAGGGGTCAGGCTTTCCTTGTTTCCCTATTGTATTTCGTTGAGTGCTCTGTATGTTTGTGATAGTATTATTAACAGTACGATTAAGGAGGTTGTTATGAATACGATTGCAGCGAATGATCTGAAAACCAGGGGTGTCTCTGCCCTTGAAGAGGGGCTGCTTGTTGAGCCAGAGGTGGTGATTACTGTGCGCGGTAAGGAGCAGTATGTGGTGATGCATCTGGAGCAGTATCGTTATCTGCGTGAGATGGAGTTGGAGGCGGCCCTGTTAGAGGTGCGCCGTGATCTGGAAAACGGTGATTTTGTACGTGAAACGGCTGAAGCACATCTGGCTCGGGTGGCTGGCGAGTGAGTTATTCACTGGTTTTCAGTGAGAGTTATAGTAGACGGGCAAGAAAATTACTCAAAAAACATCCGGAGCTGAGGAGTCAATATCTAAAAACATTGCAACTGCTAGAGTTGGACCCATATCACCGGTCATTGCGGTTACATGCCTTGGAGGGGAGGTTGGCAGGAGTGCACTCTGTCTCCATTAATATCAGCTACCGTATTACATTGGAGTTCTTGGTGGATGATCATGAGATTATCCCTGTCAATGTCGGCACGCATGATGATGTGTATCGCCAGTAGTGTAAATTAAATAAGGAAACAAGGAAAGCCTGACCCCGATTCTGCATAAAGGCGGCTCTTTTTGATAAGATCGCCCTTTTTTATTAGGCGGCTGAAACAGAGATGGCGACTATACGCGAGAAGTTACATACACTCATTGCTCCTGTAGTAGAGGGGCTGGGTTACGAGCTGGTTGGGATTGAGTACCTGCCGCAGGGCAAGCACTCTATTCTGCGGATCTTTATTGACCACAAAGATGGGATTACCCTGGATGACTGTACCGAGGTGAGTCACCAGCTTAGTGCGCTGCTGGATATTGAGGATCCACTGAATGGTCACTATAACCTGGAGATCTCCTCCCCGGGACTGGAGCGCCCTCTCTTTGTTGAGGAGCACTATGTCCGTTTTGCCGGCAACATGGTCTTTGTACGAACCTCGTGCCCAATTGATGGCAGACGCAAGTTTGAGGGGGTTCTGAAGGGGGTTGAAGAGGGGGATGTGGTGGTTGAAATCGGGGAAGAGAGCTTCCGCATACCTCTGCTACAGATTGATAAGGCACACCTGGTAGCGTAAAAGGAGATGTTTGTCCCCGATGTTTAAAAAATGGTTGAAAAAGGGGGGATAAGCTGTAAAATTCGCGCCAAGTTGGGGAGTGGGAGTTGTATGTGGTACCCGCTACCAAATCACAAAAAGGCCGATCTTTTTGATGAGATCGGCCTTTTTTTATGTTTTTTTCACCGGCAGCGGCCGGGGTTTACAGATAGAGAGTTGTGTTATGAGTAAGGAAATTCTGCAGGTTGTTGAGGTTGTCTCCAATGAGAAGGATATCAGCAGGGAGGTTATTTTCCAGGCGCTGGAGGCGGCGCTGGCGATGGCAACCAAGAAAAAGCATAGTGAGGATATCGGTGTTCGTGTTGCGATTGATCGTGAGACTGGCGAGTATGAGACCTTCCAGACCTGGGAGGTGCTGGATGGAGATGAGCCAGGTATCGAGATGGAGTACCCGGATGCTCAGTTATGGCTGATTGATGCGGTTGAGGAGGACCCAGAAATCAAGCCGGGTGAATTTATTGAAAAACCTATCGCCTCGGTTGAGTTTGGCCGTATCGCCGCGCAGGCTGCCAAGCAGGTTATCTTCCAGAAGGTTAGAGAGGCTGAAAGAGAGAAGGTCGCTGCCGAGTATCAGGAGCGAGTTGGTGAGCTACTGGGCGGCATCGTCAAGCGGATGGATCGCGGCAGTGCAATTATCGATCTTGGCGGCAATGCCGAGGCGGTAATTCCTCGGGAGCACCAGATTCCACGTGATCCGGTGCGCCCGGGTGATCGACTACGTGGCTGCCTGATGGAGATCCAGACCGAGCAGCGCGGCCCGCAACTGGTGGTAAGTCGGGTTGCACCAGAGGTACTGGTAGAGCTGTTTACTCTGGAGGTTCCAGAGATCAGTGACGGGTTGATAGAGTTGAAGGGGGCTGCTCGTGACCCTGGTTCACGTGCCAAGATTGCAGTCCACAGTCTGGATCGTCGGGTTGATCCGGTAGGGGCATGTGTTGGTATCCGTGGATCACGGGTGCAGGCGGTCTCTAATGAGTTGGCCGGCGAGCGAGTTGATATCGTGCCATGGGATGAGAATGAGGCACAGTTTGTCATTAACGCCATGTCTCCGGCAGAGGTGGTCTCTGTGGTGGTAGACGAGGACAAGCACTCGATGGATATTGCGGTGGAGGAGGATAACCTCTCCCAGGCGATTGGTCGCGGTGGACAGAACATCCGTCTTGCCAGTGAGCTGACCGGCTGGACGCTTAATGTTATGAGTGAGGAGGAGTTCGATACCAAGGCGGAGTCCGAGGCGGCAGATATTCAGAAGAGGTTGATGGAGCAGCTTGATGTAGACGAGGACGTGGCAGCAATTCTGGTTCAGGAAGGGTTTAGTGGGGTCGAGGAGATTGCCTACGTTGATGAGACAGATATGATGGCAATTGAGGAGTTTGACGAGGATATCGTTGCCGAGCTTCGTAACCGTGCCCGTGATTATCTGTTGACCCGTGCAATCTCGCACGAAGAGGTTCTGGAGGGGCGAGCCCCGGCGCAGGATCTGCTTGAGCTTGAGGGGATGGATGAGCAGCTGGCGTACAAGCTGGCAGCGCATGGCATTATAACTGCGGAGGATCTGGCTGAGCAGGCTACTGATGAGCTAATGGATCTTGAAGGTCTTGAGCTTACAGCAGAGCGCGGATCAGAGCTGATCATGAAGGCAAGAGAGCCATGGTTTGCTGATGAGCAGGAAATTGAACAGAACGCCGAGAAACAGGCTGAAGCATAAGCGGTAAGGTAAGGAGAGGCAGAGCCATGTCACAGGTAACAATTTCTCAGTTTGCTGAGGTCGTAAAAATTCCAGCGGATCGCCTGCTTGAACAGCTCGCTACTGCGGGCATTTCAAAGAGCAGTGTAGACGATGAGATCTCTGATGATGAGAAGATGAAACTTCTCGGCTTCCTCAGAGAGTCCCATGGTGGTGGAGGATCTGCAGGATCAAAGAAAAAAGTAACACTCAAGAAAAGATCAACAGCAACCCTGAAGGTTGGTGGTGGAGCACGTTCCTCTACCAGTAGAAGCGTTAATGTAGAGGTTCGTAAAAAACGGACAATTACAAAGCCGATAGATCCTGTAGCTGCAGAGGAGCAGAGTAGGGAAGCAGAAGATAAACAGAAAATAGAACGTGAGAGGCGCGCTGAAGAGGAGCGCCTGCGCCTGCAGCAGGACGAAAATCGTCGCCAACACCAGCTTAAGAAAAAAGAGGATGAAGAGCTTGCACGTGAGGAGGCAGTTCGACGAGAGAAAGAAGAGGCAGAGAAGAAGGTTCGAGAGAATGAAGAGCGTAGAATTCTTGATGAGCAGGCTCGCCTGGTAGCAGCAAAGGCTGCAGAAAAGAAGCGCGAGGATGAGAAAGAGTCATCGGGCAGAAAAAAATCCGGCAAAAAGCAGCCAACGCGTTATGGTCGCAAGGAGCTTCATGTTGCTGCTGGCAAGTCAGGGCGCAAGAAACAGAAGAAGGGTGCAAAGGGTAGACGCGCACCCAAGGTGGAGATGGAGACAGAGCATGGTTTTACCAAGCCAACAGCACCAGTTGTACTGGAGGTGCAGGTTCCAGAAACCATAACTGTTGGTGATCTTGCGCAAAAAATGTCTACCAAGGCGGCTGAGCTTATCAAGGTGATGATGAACCTTGGAACTATGGCAACCATCAATCAGGTAATTGATCAGGAGACAGCATCCCTGCTGGTGGAAGAGCTTGGACATACTCCTGTGTTGATGAAAGAGAATGCTCTGGAAGAGGAGCTTATGGTTACGGAAGAGCATGCAGGAGATGAGGTTCAGCGTGCTCCGGTTGTGACAATCATGGGTCATGTTGATCATGGAAAGACCTCGCTTCTGGATTACATTCGTGAGTCTCAGGTAACAGATAGTGAGGCTGGAGGCATTACTCAGCATATTGGTGCCTACCGTGTGGCTACACCAAAAGGAGAGATTGCGTTTTTGGATACCCCGGGGCACGCCGCCTTTACTGCTATGCGTGCTCGTGGAGCCAAGGTGACAGATATTGTTGTGTTGGTGGTTGCAGCTGATGATGGGGTAATGCCTCAGACAGAGGAGGCAATTCAACATGCCAAGGCGGCAGATGCGCCACTAATTATTGCGGTTAACAAGATTGACAAGCCAGAGGCTGATCCTGAACGAGTCAAGAGTGAACTGGCAAGCAAGGATGTAGTTCCTGATGATTGGGGCGGTGATGTCTTGTTTGTGAATGTATCTGCTCACACCGGTGAGGGTGTTGATGATCTATTGGATGGAATCATCCTGCAGTCCGAAATGCTGGAATTGACTGCGGTAACCGATGCGCCGGCAAAGGGTAATGTGGTTGAGTCCAGGGTTGATAAGGGTCGTGGTGCTGTGGCAACAGTGATGGTGCAGAGTGGCACCATGCGTAAGGGTGATATTCTGTTGGCTGGTCGTGAGTATGGTCGTGTTCGTGCAATGATGGATGAGCATGGCGAACTATTGAGCGAGGCTGGACCATCTACTCCGGTTGAGGTTCTTGGCCTCTCTGGAGTTCCAGAGGCTGGCGAGGAGGCTATTGTGGTCCCTAATGAGCGCAAGGCTCGAGAGATTGCCAATTTCCGTCAGGGAAAATATCGTGATATTCGCCTGGCCCAACAGAAACAGGCTAGCCTGGATCGTATGTTTGAACATATGCAGGATGGTGAGACTTCAGCTGTTAATATTCTTATCAAGGCAGATGTCCATGGCTCTGCAGAGGCGTTGGGTGATGCGCTTAACAAGCTCTCTACAGATGAGGTGAAGGTGAAGGTAGTCTCTTCTGGAGTTGGTGGAATTAATGAGTCGGATGCCAATCTTGCGGTAGCGTCCAATGCGATTGTGATCGGCTTTAATGTACGTGCCGATGCAACTGCCAAGAAGCTGATTGAGTCAGAGGGGATTGATCTCCACTACTACAGCGTTATCTATGATGCGATTGATGAAATCAAGCGCGCAATGGAGGGAATGCTCTCTCCAGACTTCAAGGAGGAGATTGTCGGCCTTGCAGAGGTACGTGATGTCTTCCGCTCTCCAAAACTTGGTGCCATTGCGGGATGTATGGTCTCTGAGGGTGTGGTCAAGAGAAACAGTCCGATCCGTGTATTACGTGACAATATCGTAATCTACGAGGGTGAGCTGGAGTCGCTGCGCAGATTCAAGGATGATGTCAGCGAGGTTCGTGCTGGAACAGAGTGTGGTATCGGGGTGAAGAGCTATAACGATGTGAAGGCGGGAGATCAGATTGAGGTCTTCGAGCGTGTAGAGGTTGCGAGAACCTTGTAGTTGACGAATCAAGAGCTGGTTGGCAATGAATAATGAACGTACTCGTCGGGTTGGCGAGCAGGTAAAACGCACTTTAGGTGAACTTATTCAACGTGAGTTGAGGGATCCCAGAGTGGGCTGGGTAACAATCACCGCAGTCAATGTCACCTCTGACTTCTCTCATGCAACGGTCTACTTTACTCTGTTTGGTGAAGGTAGTTCGGTGGAAGAGACGCTGCAAGCACTGGATCATTCGGCAGGATTTTTGCGTTCAAGATTGAGCAAGAGTCTGCAGTTGCGAACCGTACCGCTATTGCATTTCAGACATGATACGTCAGTTGAGTATGGTAGCGACATGGAGTCATTGATTGACAAGGTTGTGGCCGAGGATAACTCCAGACACCCTTCTGGGCGTCAGGAAGAGCAGTAGTTATGGGAAGAAGAAACCGCAAGGGGCGCAATGTCTCTGGAATCCTGCTACTGGATAAGCCGGCAGGTATTACCTCCAATGGTGCACTGCAGCGAGTAAAGCATCTTTTCTTCGCGAAGAAGGCGGGACATACAGGGAGCCTTGATCCAATTGCTACAGGTATCTTGCCAATTTGCCTGGGAGAGGCGACAAAGTTCTCTGGATTTCTGCTGAATGCCGACAAGAGTTATGTGGCAGAGTGTCAGCTTGGCGTGGTTACCCGTTCAGGTGATTCCGAGGGCGAGGTGGTCAGTGAGCGCCCGGTTGAGGGTGTTAGTGAAGAGATAATCAAAAACGCACTGGAGCAGTTCAGAGGTGATATCGAACAGATTCCGCCAATGCACTCAGCCATCAAGGTTAATGGTCAGCCCCTCTATAAACTGGCTCACCAGGGGATTGAGATTGAGCGGGAGCCTCGACAGGTGACTATTTATGCTCTCGATTTTATTGGGCTTGATGCAGATAAAGAGCGGATGACCATAAGTGTGCACTGCTCCAAGGGTACATATATTCGTACCCTGGTTGAGGATATTGGTGAGATCATCGGATGTGGTGCTCATGTAGCAGAGCTGCGTAGAACCACGTTGGGACCATATAAGGAAGATGACCTTCTGACTATTGAGGAGCTGGAAGAGATCAGAGAGGCAGATGGAAACAGAGGGCTGGATAGCCGCCTGTTATCTCTCGATAGCGCTGTAGAGGATTACGACAAGGTTCAGCTGGACAGGGATAGTAGTTACTATATTCGTCAGGGACAACCGATACAGGTCTCTGGTGCGCCAGAGGATGGCTGGGTTCGTATCTATGATGATGTGGAAAAGTTTGTTGGAGTGGGCGAGATTATTGATGATGGCCGAGTGGCCCCCAGAAGGTTGGTTTCATAGTTAAGAACAGGCAAGGGGGTCAGGTCTGCGTTTTTACTGTTATTTGATGATCGTATCAAATAACAGTAAAAACGCAGACCTGACCCCCTCATGATTTATCAGATATTCCTTGTGGAGTTGGGCCTGCATCGATAAAATACGCACCTTTCATTTTTAAGTCGTGAGCATTTTTTTAGAGTCGTTCAAATCTGGACGGCGGTTATGGAGTTAATAGAGTTATGTCAGTGAATGCAGAGCAAAAAAGCGAGATTGTTCAGAAATATCAGCGTACAGAGGGTGATACCGGATCACCAGAGGTTCAGGTCGCGCTACTTACAGCACGAATCCAGGATCTTACCGGGCACTTCAAGGAGCACAACAAGGATCACCACTCCCGTCAGGGGCTGCTGAAGATGGTTAATCAGCGCAGAAAGTTACTTGATTATCTGAAGAGTAGTGATGGTGGTCGTTACACCAAGCTGGTTGCAGATCTCGGTCTGCGTCGATAAGCGCAGAATTATTAATTACATTGAAACGGGGATGGGCCCTGTTTTACTAGCATCCATTAGCCATTATGGGTCAGCCATTATGGGTCAGGGAAGAGAATAGATGACACCTATCATAAAGAGTTTTGAATACGGAAATCAGACAGTAACAATAGAGACAGGTGAGATCGCCCGTCAGGCATCTGGTGCAGTCAAGGTTAGCATGGGGGATACAGTTCTTCTGGTAACTGTTGTTGCCGAAAAGGAGGCACGTGAGGGACGCGACTTTTTCCCTCTGACTGTTAACTATCAGGAAAAATTTTACGCTGCTGGAATGATCCCGGGTGGTTTCTTCCGCAGAGAGGGTCGCCCTACAGAAAAAGAGACACTGACCTCGCGTCTGATTGATCGTCCAATTCGTCCGCTATTCCCCAAGGGGTTCATGAGTGAGGTGCAGGTAATTGCGACAGTTATATCCTCTGATAAAGAGATAGATTCAGAGATTCCGGCAATGATCGGCACCTCTGCAGCACTGGCACTTTCCGGGGTTCCATTCCAGGGCCCTATTGGTGCAGCCAAGGTTGGTTATAGCCATGGTGAGTATATTCTTAACCCAACAGCAAGTGAGAAAGAGGGATCTGATCTGGAGTTGAGTGTTGCCGGTACTGCAGATGCGGTATTGATGGTTGAGTCCGAGGCAAACATTCTCTCCGAAGAGGCAATGCTTGGGGCAGTACTGTTTGGTCATGAGCAGATGCAGGTTGTTATCAACTCTATCAACGAGATGGTTGCAGAGCTTGGTGTAGAGCAGTGGGATTGGGAGGCTGCCGCAGAAGATAGCGCCCTGACCGATGCAGTTGCAGCAGCAGGTGCCGAGGGTGTAACTGAGGCCTACCAGATTGCAGACAAGATGGAGCGTTACGGCCGTATGGGCGAGGTGCGTGACCAGATTGTTGCAGAGCTGGCCACTGAAGATAGTGAGTGGGATGCAGATACCGTTAAAGGTGCAGTCAGCAAGCTTGAGAAGAAGATAGTACGTAGTCGTATTATTGAGGGTAACCCACGAATTGATGGACGTGACACCAAAACGGTTCGTCCAATTTATGTAAAAACAGGAGTTATTCCTCGTGCCCACGGTTCGGCACTATTTACCCGTGGCGAGACTCAGGCACTGGTAGTAACTACACTCGGTACCGAGCGTGATGCCCAGATTATTGATGCGCTTGAAGGAAGTTTTAAGGATCCGTTCATGCTGCAGTACAACTTCCCACCATTCTCCGTTGGTGAGACTGGTCGTGTTGGCAGCCCGGGCCGTCGTGAGGTTGGTCATGGCAAGCTGGCCAAGCGTGGTGTGCAGGCGGTTGTGCCAAGTAATGATGAATTCCCATACACGTTGCGAGTGGTTTCCGAGATTACTGAATCCAATGGATCAAGCTCCATGGCCTCTGTCTGTGGCAGCAGTCTCTCAATGATGGATGCAGGTGTTCCCCTGAAGGCTCCGGTTGCAGGTATTGCGATGGGTCTTATCAAGGAGGGAGATGAGTTTGCGGTTCTGACAGATATCCTTGGTGATGAGGATCATCTGGGTGATATGGACTTTAAGGTGGCCGGCACTGAAGAGGGCATCACAGCCCTGCAGATGGATATCAAGATTACCGGAATCACCCGTGAGATCATGGAGATTGCACTGGATCAGGCACGTGATGCACGTCTCCATATTCTTGGTGAAATGAATGCAGTTATCTCTACACCGCGTGATGAGGTTTCAGAGTTTGCGCCACGTTATCTCACCATGAAGATTGATCCTGACAAGATTCGTGATGTAATCGGTAAGGGTGGTGTGGTTATCCGTGGCATCCAGGAAGAGACCGGAGTGAAGATTGATCTGGATGACGATGGAAGTATCAAGATTGCAGCAACAGATGGTGAGGCTGCCAATGAGGCGAAGAAGCGGATTGAGACTATCGTTGCCGATGTTGAGGTAAACAAGATATATGAGGGCAAAGTTGTCAAGCTGATGGACTTTGGTGCATTCGTAAACATTCTTCCCGGCAAGGATGGCCTGGTTCACATCTCACAGATTTCGGAAGAGCGGGTCGAGAAGGTTGGAGACCATCTGAGTGAGGGTGACACAATTCAGGTCAAGGTGCTTGAGGTTGATCGCCAGGGACGTATTCGTCTGAGCATGAAGGCTGTATAAAACTTGTGATGGAGATCTGGGAGATCTGAGTGGGTCACGAAGTGACTTAATCAGAGCTTTCATAGAGAAAAAAGGGACCCGGATGGGTCCCTTTTTTTGTAGAATCGATACCTTATGAAAATCCTCCTTAGTAATGATGATGGTGTAAATGCCACCGGCCTGCAGACCTTGCGTAAACATCTCGCCAAGAGCAACGAGGTAGTAGTAGTTGCCCCTGATCGCAATCGTAGTGGCGCCAGTAATTCGTTGACCCTGGAGCATCCTCTCCACCTGTTTACCCATGAGAACGGAGATTACTCCGTAGATGGCACCCCGACTGATTCGGTTCATCTGGCACTTACAGGATTGCTGGATGAGGATCCGGAAATTGTGGTATCCGGAATAAATTCCGGTGCCAACATGGCAGATGATGTGCTCTATTCAGGTACGGTTGCCGCCGCCATGGAGGGGCGCTTTCTTGGGCTGCCGGCAATTGCGGTCTCTCTGGTCTGCAGGGAGGACCAGTGTCAATATTTTGAATCTGCCGCTATTGCAGTTGAGAAGATACTGGAGAGACTTAAACAGCATCCTCTGGAGCCAGAGACTATCCTTAATGTAAATGTGCCAAATCTTCCCTGGGAAGAGATTCATGGTTTCAAGGCAACATGTCTTGGCAGAAGACATCGTTCAGAGCCAGTGGTAAAAATGAAGGATCCACGTGGCAAGGATATATATTGGGTAGGCGCTGCAGGCAAAGCTGAAAATGGAGAAGATGGCACAGATTTTCATGCTGTAGAGAGTGGCTGGATCTCGGTAACCCCAATTCATACCGACCTGACACAACGCACAATGATAGATGGAATGGAGCAGTGGCTCTCATGAATAACTATGAGGTTGGCTTTCGTTCACGTCGGGTTAGAGAGCGTCTTATAAGTCAGCTGGAGAAGCAGGGGATCACGGATCTTGAGGTGCTGAATGCAATCCGGACGGTTCCTCGCCACCAGTTTGTGGATGAGGCGCTGGCGTACCGGGCCTACGATGATGTGGTGTTGCCAATCGGCCATGAACAGACTATATCGCAGCCCTATATCGTTGCCCTGATGACGGAGTCGCTGATGCGTCATGGGCGCCCAAAACGGGTGTTGGAGATCGGAACCGGATCTGGCTACCAGACTGCAATCCTCGCGCAACTTGTACCACATGTATACACTGTAGAACGTATTGGTGCATTGATTCGCAGGGCACAGGATAGATTTGCCGAGATGGGAATTCTGAATGTAGAGATGAAGCTGGACGATGGTCATGTGGGGTGGGAGGAGAAGGCTCCATTTGACGCAATTATTGTTACTGCAGCACCGGCAGGAATTCCCACCCGTCTTCTTGGACAGCTGGAGATTGGTGGAAGAATGGTGGTGCCAGTAGGGCCAGAGAAGCAGGAGCAGAAACTTTTGGAGCTGACAAAAACAGTAGATGGGTATGAAGAGGAGGTTCTGGAGAGGGTGAAGTTTGTGCCCATGAGGTCAGGAGCAAGATAATGGAGTGGATGAATAGAATGAATGAGAGGGTTGCCGTCTGGGCAGATCGCCCTCATGCCGAACCTGTTTTGGCAGGTCTTAGTTTTGCGGAGTCCAGTTTCTTTCCGGTTCCACCTGATGTGTTGCTTGCACCAATGACCCTGGCGCACCCCTCTCGAGGATGGCGATATGCAACTCTGGTAACGGTTGCCTCGGTGCTCGGCGGAGTTTTCGGCTACCTGATTGGGCTCTATGGAATGGAGCTGGTTGAGCCACTTATTGCGCAGTGGGGGCTGCAGGATTCATACGATCACGCCAAGGCACTGTTTGCAGAGTGGGGCATATGGATTATCTTCCTTGCCGGGTTTTCACCAATCCCATACAAGCTGTTTACTATCAGTGCTGGAGCGCTGGCCATGTCGCTTCCACTGTTTTTGGTGGCCTCACTTATTGGTCGTGGCGCCCGTTTCTTTCTGGTGGCGGCATTTGTTATCTGGGGAGGAGAAAAGTTCCTCAAGATGGAGCGTGGCTGGATGTCTCGTCTGGGATGGATTGCCGTGCTACTTGCAGCCATCTACTACTTCTTGCGACATTGATGAGACAGATAGTAGCCATAATCCCCCTGTTTGTTGTTGTCTCCCTGCTGGTGGGCTGCAGCAGCAGTCGTCCATCACTATCTCCGGTCTCTAATCAGACCCATCTTATTGGAGAGATTCAGGAAAGTTATACAGTGCGTACAGGTGACAGCCTCTACATGATAGCTATGGAATTTGATCTGGATTATCTTGATCTGGCCAGGTGGAATGGAATTAGTTCTCCATACAGAATCCACAAGGGGCAGAAATTACGTCTGCACCCAAACAGCTCACAATCCTCAAAACCACAGCCTGTAACTGGTGATTACTATATTGTGAGACCAGGAGATACATTAAGTGTTATTGCAGAGAGGCTGAATATTAAAATGGCTAATCTGGCACGCTGGAATAGCCTGAAGTCACCTTATCAGATTCATGTGGGGCAGAAGTTAAGGTTGAGGTCGGCGCTATCTGCCGGACAGATAACAGGGGTAAAACCAAAGCCGATATCAAAATCGAGCAAGAGGATAACGGCAGTTAGTAGATCTTCTGCCGCAACCAGCATGGGCCGCCCTTCATCTGGAAAAATTATTAAACGGTACTCCAAAGAGAGGGGGGTTACAGGAGTTGAGTTTGGTGGTAGAGAGGGTGACCCAATTGTTGCCGCAGGTGATGGCAAGGTGGTCTATAGCGGCACCGGTCTGGTGCGTTATGGAAAGCTGTTAATCATCAAGCATGACAATAATCTATTGACAGCCTATGCTCATAATAGTCAGCTGCAGGTTAGGGAGGGGGATGTTGTAAAAATTGGTCAGCAGATCGCAGCAATGGGGAAGAGTGGTACCGATCGGGTGAAGTTGCATTTCGAGGTCAGAAAAAATGGAAAACCGGTTGACCCAATGAGATACCTGGCAAAACTCTCAGGGAGTGGTAGGTAGGTGGCGTAATGGGCAGTTCAGATCAAGAGAAGTTTGCATCCAGCAAACTGAAGGGAAAGGACCATGATGCCCTCCATCTCTATATGCAGGAGATTCGGGAGTTTCCGCTACTGACCGCGGAGGAGGAGTGTGCATGTGCACGTAAAGTACAAAAGGGTGACAGGGATGCCAAGAATCATCTGATTGAATCCAATCTGCGTCTTGTAGTAAGTATCGCCAGGCGTTATCAGAATCGAGGCGTCGCCTTTATGGATCTGGTGGAGGAGGGAAATCTTGGCCTGATTCGTGCTGTTGAAAAATTTGACCCAGAGCGAGGTTTTCGTTTTTCAACCTATGCTACCTGGTGGATAAGACAGGGGGTTGATAGAGCATTGATGAATCAGGCCCGTACAGTGCGCTTGCCAGTCCACGTCATGAGAGAGATGGGGCGTTATATGAGAGAGTCTCGTCGTCTTACTCAATCCATAAACCATGAGCCCTCAATTTCCGAGATCGCGACATCGCTTGATAAGACGGCGGAAGAGGTTGATAAAATTCTAAAGCTTAGGGAGATCCCGACATCAACGGAACTGCCGGTTGTGAAGGGCTCCAGCAGGACAGTTGGTGACAGAATTGAAGATACCTCACTGGAGGATCAGGATGATCTGTTTCTCAGGGACGAAATTTTCACCCATCTGAGCGAGTGGCTAGATAGCCTTAAGGAGCGTGAACGCAAGGTTGTTATTCACCGTTTTGGGTTGTTGGGAGAAGATGAGATGACTCTTGAAGAACTTGGCAAAGAGATGGGGATTACCCGTGAGCGGGTACGACAGATTCAGCTGGATGCACTTCAGCATCTGCATGATGTTCTTGAGCGCTCAGGCTATTCAGAAGAGACACTTTTTTAGGTTGCCCTGGCTGTTTCCTGGTCATGGTTTCTACTCTATACAAGATTACTGAGGTATAATTTCGTCTAATTTTTTAGGGAATCTCTGAAAAAGCGTAATGGGATGGGGGTTTGGGGGAGGAGCTTTAACCCTTCCCCCATAGGATAACTTGAGAGGGAGCTCTGATTGAGTCACGAAGTGACTTAATCAGAGCTTCCTTAGGCACTAAATGATCGGAGTTAAGGTCTTGATTGAGGATTTCCAGAGAATCAAACGGTTGCCGCCATACGTATTCAATATCGTTAATGAGTTGAAGGCAAAGGCGAGGCAGCGGGGAGAGGACATCATCGATTTCGGGATGGGAAACCCCGATCAACCAACTCCGCAACACATAGTTGACAAGTTGACGGAGGCCGCACAACGTCCAGATACCCACCGTTACTCCATGTCCAGGGGCATTCCGCGTCTACGCAGGGCAATATGCAACTGGTATCATGACCGCTACGAGGTTGATCTGGATGCGGACTCAGAGGCAATCGTAACCATTGGATCAAAAGAGGGGCTGGCACATCTGGCATTGGCTACTGTTGGTCCGGGGGATACTGTGCTGGTTCCCAATCCAGCCTACCCAATTCACCCTTATGGCTTCATTATTGCGGGGGCAGATATCCGTCATGTTCCGCTTACTCCTGATGGGGATTTCTTTGCAGAGCTCGAGAAGGCGATCAAGAATTCATGGCCACGCCCCAAGATGTTGGTGCTCAATTTTCCAGGCAATCCAACAACCCACTGTGTTGATCTGGAGTTCTTTGAAAAGGTTGTGGCATTGGCAAAAGAGCATCAGATATGGGTTATCCACGATCTTGCCTATGCAGACATCGTGTTTGATGGTTATCAATCACCATCAATTCTGCAGATAGATGGTGCCAAGGAGATTGCAGTAGAGTTCTTTACCCTCTCTAAAAGCTATAATATGCCAGGATGGCGTGTTGGTTTCATGGTTGGTAATCCGACACTGGTTGCTGCCCTGGCACGAATGAAATCATATCTTGATTACGGCATGTTCACCCCGATACAGGTGGCGGCAATAGCTGCACTTGAAGGGCCTCAGGAGTGTGTCCATGAGATTTGTGACATGTATCTCAAGCGCAGGGATGCACTCTGTAGCGGCCTCAACTCAGTGGGCTGGGAGGTGGAGCCACCAAAGGCAACAATGTTTGTGTGGGCACCAATTCCTGAGCCTTATCGTGAGATGGGGTCACTGGAGTTCTCCAAGAAATTGTTGAGTGAGGCCAAGGTTGCGGTCTCTCCGGGAATCGGATTTGGTGAGTATGGAGATGGCTATGTCCGTTTTGGATTAATTGAGAATGAGCACCGTACCCGACAAGCGGTACGTGGAATCAGAGAGATGTTCAAGAGTGATGGTGTTCTTGACGTTGAACAGTAACAGGGAAGTAATTAAAAGATGAAGCCAGTAAAAGTAGGTGTTCTCGGACTGGGGACAGTTGGTTGTGGAAGTGTAAATGTACTAACCCGCAATGCAGCAGAGATAGCACGTCGTGCTGGTCGGCAGATTGAGATTAGTATGGCTGCAGTACGTGATCTGGAGCGCCCGAGAATCTGTGAGACAGAGGGGATACGGCTGACTACGGATCCGTTTGAGGTAGCTAATGATCCGGATATTGATATTGTTCTGGAGTTGATGGGCGGCACCGAATTTGCCCGTGAGGTGGTGGTGCAGGCACTCTCGCAGGGCAAGCATGTGGTGACTGCCAACAAGGCACTGATTGCAACCCATGGCAATGAGCTGTTCGAGTTGGCACAGGAGAAGGGGGTCATGGTTGCCTTTGAGGCTGCAGTGGCTGGTGGTATCCCGATCATCAAGGCGATCCGCGAAGGGCTGGCAGCTAACCAGATTCAGTGGCTGGCTGGAATAATTAACGGCACCGGAAATTTCATTCTCACAGAGATGAGAGACAAGGGACGCGCCTTTGATGATGTGCTCAAGGAGGCGCAGGAGCTGGGTTATGCCGAGGCAGATCCAACTTTTGATGTAGAGGGAATTGATGCAGCACACAAGCTGACCATTCTTGCCTCCATCGCCTTTGGTATTCCGCTGCAATTTGACAAGGCGATGACAGAGGGGATAACCAAAATTACGGCAGAGGATGTCTCCTATGCAGAGGAGCTTGGATATCGCATCAAGCATCTCGGAGTGGCACGCAAGACTGAGGCTGGTGTGGAGCTGCGCGTACATCCAACCCTGATCCCGGAGAGACAGTTGATCGCTAATGTGGATGGGGTGATGAATGCAGTGCTGGTGATGGGTGATGCTGTAGGACCAACTCTATACTATGGAGCGGGGGCCGGTGATGAGCCTACCGCCTCTGCTGTGGTTGCAGATACAGTAGATGTGGTACGTGCATTGACTGCAGACCCTGAAAACAGGGTGCCACATCTGGCATTCCAGCCTGATGCCCTGAAGGATTTACCGATACTGTCAATTGATGATATCGAGACCGCCTACTATCTGAGGATGGAGGTTGAGGATCGATCTGGAGTGCTTGCAGAGATCACCAGGATTCTGGGGGAGGAGGAGATAAGTATCGAGGCCTTTATGCAGAAGGATATCGAGAATGAAGGGTCAAGAGCACCCATTGTACTTTTGACCCACAAGACAGAGGAGGGGCGGATGAACCGTGCGCTCTCTGCCATTGAGGCGCTGGATTGTGTATATGGATCGGTTATGCGGATCCGTATGGAGACACTCGATTAAAATATGGTAACCACTCACCCATATGAGCCTGCTCTCTTTCTCTTCTCAAAGGCTGCTTCTATCCCTGTTTGCCACCCATTTTTCAGCACCTGCCAAAACTCGCTACGCTCAAACACTGGCAGGCTTCTTCTGAAAAACAGGCAGAAAACAGGGCGCAGCCACTGCGTTGATAAAGAGAACCGGCTCATATGGGTAAGCGGTTATAATTATGTGAGGCCATTTAGGGCTGAAAATTTTGTAGTTGGAGAAAACTATCGTGCCATTTAGAAAACACTACACAGGTCTTTTGGATCGTTACCGTGACCGTCTGCCCATAAGCGAGGATACAAAAATCATCGATCTGGGCGAGGGCAATACCCCGCTGATCAAGCTGAAGAATATCCCCGGTGAGATGGGGGTCGATGCAGAGATCTATGTGAAATACGAGGGGCTCAATCCAACAGGTTCATTCAAGGATCGTGGCATGTGTATGGCGGTGACCAAGGCGGTAGAGGAGGGTAGCAAGGCTATTATCTGTGCCTCTACCGGAAACACCTCGGCTGCAGCGGCGGCCTACGCGGCACGCGCCGGTATTACCGCTTTCGTACTTATTCCAGACGGCAAGATTGCGCTGGGCAAGCTTGCTCAGGCAATGATGCATGGGGCGGTAGTGATTCAGATTCATGGCAATTTTGATGATGGCATGCAGCTGGTGAAAGAGGTGGGTGAAGAGGCTCCGGTTACCATTGTTAACTCCATCAACCCGTTCCGCCTGCAGGGTCAGAAGACAGCGGCATTTGAGATTATTGAGGAGCTGGGCGCTGCCCCTGACTACCACTGTCTGCCAGTTGGTAATGCGGGCAATATCTCTGCCCACTGGATGGGGTATGTGGAGTATGCCGAGGATGGCATCGTTCCGACCCGCCCAACCATGGTTGGTTATCAGGCTGCAGGGGCTGCCCCCTTTATGCGTGGCGAGATGGTAGATGAGCCAGAGACTGTGGCAACTGCAATTCGTATTGGTCACCCACAGAGCTGGGACAAGGCGTGGAATGTGCAGAAGGAGTCTGGCGGCTGGTTTGACGAGTGTACGGATGAGGAGATACTGGCCGCACAGAAACTACTGGCAGAGAGAGAGGGGGTCTTCTGTGAGCCGGCATCGGCAACATCTGTAGCGGGTGCTCTGCGTGATCTCAAGAGTGGAAAGATCCCGGCTGGCAGCAAGATTGTATGTACCCTGACTGGACATGGGTTGAAGGATCCAGACACAGCTATTAAACAGAGCACGCGGGAACTGATTACTGTTGATGCGACCCTGGAAGATGTTAAGGGAGCAATCCTTAACAACATGTAGTCTGTGGAGATATTTCGTGTAGCGCCTGTACACCTGGTCGCAGACTGGGATGTGCTTCGTCTTTTCGAGATTGAGCCGGGCTCCATCTCTGTCAAAGAGCAGCAGGATTTGATTAATAGACTTGAGCCGCTGTTTAGTGAGATGAACATGGTGCTCAGTTACCATGATGATCTCGACTGGAGGCTGCAACTCTCGACAGGGGTGGCTGTAAAGACAACACCTCTGCACCATGTGGTTGGTGCAAATGTCCATGATGCCATGCCTGCAGGGGACGATGAGCTTCTATGGAAGCGTCTCCTCAATGAGGTGCAGATGTTGCTGCACCATGCATCAATAGGTGATCTCGCAGATAGTCACATATCTATTCCCCACAAGGTTGAGGGGGCTAATGGCATCTGGGTATGGAGAGAGCCATCGCGTTTTGAGAAGCTGATAGAGCGGGGCAAAACCATTTTTTCCAGACGGGCCTCAAGACTGTGAGAGTTGTCCAGCGCACCGTTCCTGACAGCCAACCGCTGGAGGGGGTGCCATCCATACTGGACCGCATATATCGTTCTCGTGGCATCCGCTCTGTTGCAGAGCTGGACCACTCCCTGAAGAATCTTCTCCCTATATCCTCCCTGAAAAATGTGGAACAGGCTGCAGAGCTTGTTGCCTCCTCTATCGGTCGTGGTGACTCCATTGTTGTTGTTGCCGACTACGATGCGGATGGCGCAACTGCCTGTGCGGTCTCTATGCGTGGCCTCAAATCGATGGGGGCAAATATCAATTATGTGGTGCCAGATCGCAAGAGACATGGTTATGGCCTCTCTGAAAAAGTAGTTGAATTAACATTAAAATATAAACCTAATCTATTGATAACGGTAGATAATGGAATATCGAGTATTGGCGGGGGAGAGGCGGCAAAGAGGGCTGGAATGGCTGTAGTAGTTACCGATCATCATCTTCCTGGTGACCAGCTTCCGGCAGCCGATGTGATTGTAAATCCGAACCAACATGGTGATGATTTTGCAAGCCCCAACCTCGCCGGTGTTGGGGTTGCCTTTTATCTGGTGTGTGCTGTCAGACAGAAACTGGGGTCTGACTTTAACCCGGCAACATTGCTGGATCTGGTCGCAGTTGGAACAGTTGCAGATGTGGTGAGGCTGGATCGGAATAATCGGATTTTGGTGAACAGCGGTATTCAGCGTATTCGTCAGGGTCACTGTTCACCAGGTGTGGCTGCACTGCTGGAGGTGGCGGGTAGAGAGCAGGGTCGTGTAGTGGCCTCCGATTTCGGATTCACTGTTGGCCCTCGAATCAATGCGGCAGGACGCATGGCGGAGATGGGGGCGGGGATTGATTGTCTACTGGCAGAGGATAGGCAGCAGGCTCTTACTCAGGCGCAGGCACTAGACAGCATCAACCGACAGCGTCGTGAGGTAGAGGCAGGAATTCGGGAGGATGCAGAATCCATCATAGAGTCCCTGCATCTGGATGGGGAGGGGCTCTCTTCAGCTCTTGCCCTCTATCAGCCACACTGGCATGAGGGTGTGGTTGGAATTGTTGCGGGGAGAATCAAGGAGCAGTTGCATCGGCCAGTAATTGTCTTTGCCCGTGGGGAAAGTGGCACCCTGAAAGGCTCTGCACGCTCTATCTCTGGTCTTCATATAAGGGACCTGATTGATGCCATATCCAAAAAAAGTCCCGGCATGGTTCTCCAGTTTGGGGGGCATGCAATGGCAGCAGGGGTGTCCATTCGTGAACACGATTTTGAACTCTTCAGAACCCTGTTTGAACAGTCGGTCTCCACTCTGGTCAGTGAGGAGATGCTGGAGGGGGTGCTTTATACTGATGGTGGACTCTCCAGTGGAGAGCGTCTGCTAGAGACGGCAGAGCTGTTGAGGGAGTCAGGTCCCTGGGGACAGGGCTTTCCCGAGCCCCTGTTTCGGGATGTTTTTGTTCTGGATGACTGGCGCATCGTTGGTGAGAATCATCTGAAACTTGTTTTGGGTGATAGCGAATCTAGTGATCGTGTAGATGCAATTGCCTTTTATCAGTCAGAGCAGTTGCTGCCGGAGCGGGGTGATAATCTGGAGATTGTCTACCGGATGGATGTCAATCGATGGCGGGGTAGAGATAGTTTACAGTTAATTGTAGAGACCATTATCAACTCGTAACGTAAGTATCAATCGTTCCAAAAACAGTGGCAGTTTTGTTCATGCAGCTCACTCAAGCACATCCATGTGTCGCTCGATTGCGGACGTCCTGTCCGCAAACGGCTGCCCGCACAAAACTGCCACTGTTTTTGGAACGATTGATAGCTCAGCAATTATCATTATGGCTAACAGTTTATGATTTCTCTCCTAAAACTATTTGCACAACTTCTCAGCTTGGTTTCGCTAAAATGCAGAACTCAGGCTGGCGCCCTCAAACAGCTGCATTTTTTACGCTATACCGCGCCAAGAATCTGTTGCAAATAGTTTTTAAAGTCGATCAATCATAAACTGTTCGCCATAATGATAATTGCTGTAAGTAGTTACCATTGAGCCACTATTTACATGGGGAGAGTGTGTATAATTCCCCACTGTTTATAGAAGTTCACAGGAAGCAGGCAACCATGATTGAGTTCAACCCAATCTACAATCAGATCAAAGATCTACAGGGGCGCACAGAGGCTCTTAGGGGGTATCTTTGACTATGCTGAAAAGGCAGAGCAGCTGATTGAGATTAATCGTGAGCTGGAATCACCCGAGGTCTGGAATGATCCGGAGCGGGCCCAGGGGCTGGGAAAGGAGAGGGCTCGACTGGAGAAGATTGTAGAGGGGATTGATCGGCTCTCCAGCGGTACAACAGATGCCAATGAGCTGCTGCAGATGGCAGAGGCAGAGGGTGATGATGATACTGTTGAAGAGGTTGTTGCCGATCTTGAGTTGCTGACCGCAGAGATTGAGATGCTGGAGTTTCAGCGCATGTTCTCTGGGGAACAGGATGCATCCAATGCCTTTATCGATATTCAATCCGGGTCTGGCGGAACAGAGGCTCAGGATTGGGCGGAGATGTTGTTGCGGATGTATCTGCGCTGGGGTGATCGTCGTGGTTTTGATGTGGAGTTGATGGAGGTATCGGCGGGTGAGGTGGCTGGCATCAAATCTGCCACCATTCAGGTTAAGGGTGAGTATGCCTTCGGTTGGCTGCGGACAGAGACTGGGGTGCATCGCCTGGTACGCAAGTCACCCTTTGATTCAGGTAATCGTCGACACACATCTTTCTCTTCGGTATTCATCTATCCTGAGGTGAACGAGGATATTGATGTAGAGATTAACCCCTCCGATTTGCGAGTGGATACATATCGGGCCCAGGGAGCTGGTGGTCAGCATGTAAATACTACTGATTCAGCAGTTCGTATTACCCATGAACCATCTGGTATTGTGGTGCAGTGCCAGAATGAGCGTTCTCAGCACAAGAACAAGGCAACTGCGATGAGCATGTTGAAGGCCAAGCTCTACGAGATGGAGCTGATGAAACAGAATGAGGAGAAGCAGGCGGCAGAGGATGCCAAGTCTGATATAGGGTGGGGCAGCCAGATTCGCTCCTATGTGTTGGACCAGTCGCGGATCAAGGATCTGCGGACAGGCCATGAGACCGGAAATACGCAGGCGGTTCTGGATGGTGATCTGGATCCGTTTATTGAGGAGAGTTTGAAGTCTGGGTTGTAAAGTCATCTCCGCGCAGGCGGAGATCCAGAAGAGAAGAGCAAGATGTCAAAAGAACAAAACCAGAAAGTTGATGAAAACAGATTAATCGCGGAGCGGCGTCGCAAGCTTGATCTGCTGCGTGAGGAGGGGAATGCTTTCCCCAATGATTTCCGCAGGAATGTGGTCGCTGGTGAGCTCCATGCCGAGTACGGAGAGATGGAGCCCGAGGTACTGGAGGAGCGGGGAGTTCGGGTAGCAGTGGCTGGACGGATGATGGCCAAGCGCGTCATGGGCAAGGCGGCCTTTACCCATCTCAAGGATATGAGCGGAAAGATACAGCTCTTTGTGCAGCGGGATGCCCTGCCAGAGGGGCTGTATGCAGGCTTCAAGAAATGGGACATTGGAGACATTATTGGTGCTGAAGGGGTTATGTTCAAGACTAAGACTGGAGAGCTCTCGGTCAAGGTTGACTCCATCCGGATATTGACCAAGTCGGTTCGCCCGCTACCGGAGAAATTTCATGGGCTGACAGATACCGAGGCTAGATACCGTCAGCGTTATATCGATCTGATCATGAACGATGCCTCACGAGATGTATTCAAGACTCGGGTTCAGGTAGTGCAGTATATCCGCGACTTTCTCAATGGGCGCGGCTTTATGGAGGTGGAGACCCCGATGATGCAGGCGATCCCTGGAGGGGCAACTGCGCGTCCATTTACCACCTACCATAATGCGCTGGATATGGAGCTCTTCTTGCGGATTGCACCAGAGCTCTACCTCAAGCGTCTGGTTGTTGGGGGGTTTGAGAGGGTCTACGAAATCAATCGCAACTTCCGTAATGAGGGGCTCTCAACTCGCCATAATCCTGAATTCACCATGATTGAGTTCTATGAGGCCTATGCCGATTATCAGGATCTGATGGACACCACTGAGGCGATGTTGCGTGGAGTGACGGAGGAGGTGTTGGGTTCCAGTCAGGTAAGCTATCAGGGCGACACCTATGACTTTGGCAAGCCGTTTGCCCGGATGACAGTAAAAGAGTCGATTTTGCACTTTAATCCGGATCTTGCAGAACAGGATCTGGATGATCTTGATAGTGCCAGAGCAGTAGCTGAGAACATGGAGATTCCCCTGAAAGACTCTTACGGTCTGGGCAAGGTGCAGATTGAGATTTTCGAGAAAACAGTAGAGCACCGTCTTATGAACCCAACATTTATTACGGCATACCCTACAGAGGTCTCTCCACTGGCTCGTCGCAATGATGATGATCCATTTGTTACCGACCGTTTTGAGTTCTTTGTTGGTGGTCGTGAGATCGCCAATGGCTTCTCTGAGCTTAATGATTATGAGGATCAGGCGGAGCGTTTCCGCAGACAGGTCGAAGAGAAAGAGGCTGGTGATGATGAGGCCATGCACTATGATGAGGACTACGTAACTGCGCTGGAGCACGGTATGCCACCAACGGCGGGTGAGGGCATCGGTATTGATCGGCTGGTAATGCTCTTCACCGATTCGCCATCTATCCGTGATGTGTTACTGTTTCCACATATGAGACCGCAAACATAAGAGAGACAAGTAAGGAAAGCATATGCCTCCAGTTGTTGAACAGAGTGGTCTGAACTGGACCGACCTGGTAATTTTGGGAATTATTGTGATCTCGACAGGGATCAGTCTGCTTCGCGGCTTCTTCAAAGAGGCGATCTCTCTCGTGACCTGGATAATTGCATTCTGGGTGGCGTTAAATTTTTCTGCAGATCAGGCCCATATTTTTGAATCTCTGATAGAGACCCCATCTCTGCGTGCAGGGGCATCATTTGCCCTACTGTTTTTGGTCACCCTGATTCTCGGTTCATTGATAAACAAGGCCATGCAGAGTCTGATAGATTTTTCAGGGTTTGGAGGAATGGACCACCTGTTGGGAATGTTCTTTGGTGCGGCACGAGGTGTATTGATTGTCTCGCTGCTCGTGCTATTGGCTGGCCTTACCCCTCTGCCACAGGATAACTGGTGGCATGAATCACTGTTGCTGGAGTATTTTCAGGAGGTTTCAGCATGGTTGACAGAGTATTTTCCTGAACACCTGCGTAGCTACTTCTCGTATACTCCGGTTGTCTGAGTATCGCTTTATATTTTCGAACATCACTGAACTAATTATCTATGTGCGGAATTATCGGAATTGTCTCCAGCTCACCAGTTAACCAGCAACTCTATGATGGATTAACTGTACTGCAACATCGTGGCCAGGATGCGGCAGGTATCATGACCTGTGATGAAGGAAAAATATTTTTAAGGAAGGCCAATGGCCTTGCCAAGGATGTTTTTCATACCCGCCACATGTTGCGACTGCAGGGGAATATGGGGATTGGTCATGTCCGTTACCCTACGGCAGGATGTTCATCTTCCGCGGAGGCACAGCCTTTCTATGTGAACTCCCCATATGGCATTGCTCTGGCGCATAATGGCAACCTCACCAATGCCGACAAGATCAAGCAGGACCTCTATCTGGAAGATCTTCGTCACATCAATACAGAGTCTGATTCCGAGATTCTGCTGAACGTTTTTGCTCATGAACTCCAGCACCTTGGAAAGATGCATCTTGATATGGACGATATGTTTAATGCTGTTTCAGGGGTGCATAGACGCTGTCAGGGAGGTTATGCGGCAGTAACCCTTATTACTGGATATGGCATCGTTGCATTTCGTGATCCATTTGGTATTCGCCCTCTATGCATAGGTGAACGTACACTTGATGATGGCCGCAAGGAGCATATGGTCGCCTCGGAGAGCGTGGCGATTGATACGCTTGGTTATCAGTTGGTACGTGAGCTGGACCCAGGTGAGGCAGTATATATTGATAACAGCGGAGAGCTGTTTGCGAAGCAGTGTGCAGAGAATCCGGTACTATCTCCATGTATTTTTGAGCATGTATATTTTGCCCGTCCAGACACTATTATCGATCAGGTCCATGTGCACAAGGCGCGCCTCCGTATGGGTGAAAAATTGGCGACCAAGATTCTCCGAGAGTGGCCAGAGCATGATATTGACGTGGTTATCCCAATTCCGGACACCAGCAGAACTGCAGCCTCTGAGCTTGCCTATGCCCTGAATGTTGTCTATCGAGAGGGGTTTATCAAAAATCGTTACATCGGCCGCACATTTATTATGCCTGGTCAGCAGCAGCGCAAGAAATCGGTAAGACAAAAACTCAACCCTCTTGGGCTGGAGTTCAAGGGGAAGAATGTATTGCTGGTTGATGATTCAATTGTACGTGGAACCACCTCTGCACAGATTATCGAGATGGCCCGTTCCGCTGGTGCAAGAAAGGTATATTTTGCCTCGGCGGCACCGCCGGTGCGTTATCCGAATGTTTATGGGATTGATATGCCGGTTGCGTCCGAATTGATTGCACATGATCGTACCGAGGAGGAGGTTGCAGAGTTGATTGGGGCCGATCGCCTGATCTATCAGGACCTGCAGGATCTGATAGATTCAGTGCAGGAGGGTAATCCGCAGATCAAGCAGTTTGATACCTCGGTGTTTGATGCCAACTACGTAACGGGCGGGATTGATGATGACTATCTTGAAAACCTTGAAGCAGCACGCTGTGACTCTGAAAAAGAGAAGCGCAATCAGCAGGATGATGAGGTGCTCGGTGTTCATAATTCCATATAAACTTGAGGTATAGAGGGGGCAGTTATGATTGATCCAGAGGAGTACGGTTTCGCAACCAGAGCCATTCGAGCCGGTCACCAGAGAACCAATGAGGGTGAGCACGGTGAGGCAATCTTTCCTACCTCCAGCTACGTTTTTGACTCTGCCGAACAGGCAGCGGCCCGATTTTCTGGAGATGAACCAGGAAATATCTACTCCCGTTTCACCAACCCTACAGTAAGAACATTTGAGCAGCGTCTAGCCGCTCTGGAAGGTGGAGAGCGTTGTGTGGCAACCGCATCAGGCATGTCGGCAATTCTCTCAACCTGTATGGGTGTCCTGAAGGCTGGCGATCATGTAGTGGTATCTCGCAGTGTTTTTGGAACCACAGTTGTTCTCTTTAACCAGTTTATGGCCAAGTTTGGAGTAGAGGTAACGTTTGTCTCTCTAACCGATCTGTTGCAGTGGGAACAGGCAATGCGCCCCAATACCCGCCTCCTTTTTCTTGAGACCCCGGCAAATCCATTGACTCAGGTTGGAGATATCAGTGCACTGGCTGAATTGGCGCATCGCAATAACGCTCTATTGGCGGTAGATAATGTCTTCTGTACACCGGCACTGCAGCAGCCACTGGCGCTAGGGGCAGATATCGTTATCCACTCTGCAACCAAGTATCTGGATGGCCAGGGGCGTGCAATGGGGGGCGCAGTGGTCGGTTCCGAGGAGGGTGTTGGAAATGATGTATACAGCTTCCTGCGTACAGCCGGCCCCTCCATGAGCCCGTTTAATGCGTGGATCTTCCTCAAGGGGCTGGAGACCCTGAAGTTGCGGATGGATGCACATACAAAAAATGCTACGGAATTGGCCGGGTGGCTGGAGCAGCAATCTGAGGTCTCGGTAGTCCACTATCCCGGTCTTGAGAGTCATGCCCAGCATGAGCTTGCCTCAACCCAGCAGAGTGGTGCGGGCGGAATACTCTCGTTTGAGCTGAGTGGAGGAAAGGAGGCTGCATGGAAGATGATTAATGCTACCGAGATGGTCTCCATCACCGCAAACCTCGGTGATACAAAAACAACCATCACTCACCCCGCGACCACAACTCATGGCCGCCTTACTCCGGAAGAGAAGGAGCAGGCGGGTATTAGTGATGGCTTGGTGCGGGTAGCGGTAGGTCTGGAGGAGATCGAGGATCTGAAGATGGATCTCAGTCGTGGTCTCGAGTGACCTCCTGAATCTGTTTGATGAGACCGGGCTAACCCTATTTCTGGATAGTCTGGAAGAGAAGCTGGAATCGACAGAGCGACTCTACGAGCTCTGGAAGAGTGGAGGCCTCAGCTCTGAATCCATGAATCAACCTGATCCAATCAGGCAGGCAGGCCATCCACACAAACCGGAACTGGTGCCACCAAGAGAGCTCAAACGGAGAAGGCTCGGGAGTCCGGAAGGGCATGCATCCATGCTTCATGCTATTGCCCATATTGAGTTTAATGCAATTAATCTTGCTCTTGATGCAGTCTACCGTTTTCGTGAGATGCCAATCGCATACTATGATGACTGGTTGCGGATTGCAGATGAGGAGCGCTATCACTTTCAGCTTGTCAGAGAGAGACTTAACCAGCTGGGGTATGAGTATGGTGATTTTCCCGCCCACAATGGTCTCTGGGAGACTGCGGAGAAGACAGCTTCTGACCCACTGTTGAGAATGGCGCTAGTACCAAGAATTCTTGAGGCCCGTGGCCTAGATGTTAATCCGGGGATTATGGATAAGCTCGCCTCAATTGGTGATCAACAGAGTGTTGAAACATTGAAGATTATTCTGCGTGACGAGGTGGGCCATGTGAAAGCGGGGACCAGATGGTTTCATCATCTCTGTGGTAAACGTGGCGTGGATCCTGAGGAGACATTTGAAAGCCTGGTGCGCGAGCATATGGCTTATGTCATACGTGGACCATTCTATCTGCCCGGAAGGGTTGAGGCTGGATTCAGTGAGTCAGAGATTGGGTTTCTACAGCAACTTGATCGTGACAACCGGAAGCGGTCTATACCCAAATCCTCAGATAGAAACGTAGGATAATGTGCAACAGATTGATCCATAGAGCAAATTTGATTCCGCGCGGTGTACTTATTGATACACCCAAGGAAGCAAATATTGCTATATGGGTCAAGATGTTGTGCAGTATTCATGTTTCTATCTGTGGATTTGGGTTATATACTCTGCTGGATAAATTTCCCGTTACTGTAAATAACCACGTTGTTTTCTGACTCCCAGTCACCAAGAACGATCCTGATGGCTGGCTCTCCATCTGGCTCAAGGTGGTGGATAGCTGGACGGTGAGTATGGCCATGAATAAGGGTATGGCTTTTCCATCTGCTCATCGTATGTATAACCTCGGATTTGGTTACATCCATTATCTCCTGCGTTTTTTCGCCCTTGTCATAATCACTGCGGGCACGTAGCTTCTGGCCTATTCTGGTGCGTATAGATATTGGCAGGTGGAGCATGATCCACTGAATCAGTGGGTTGCGGATAAAGTTACGGTAGCGTTGATAGCTTGTATCATCTATACAGAGTTGATCTCCATGCATCAAAAGTATGCGAGAGCCATCTGTTTCAAGCAGATATGGGTCCGAGATCAGCTTGCAGCCACTCTGCTGCTCAAACCTCTCTCCAAGAAGAAAGTCACGGTTGCCATGTTGAATGTAGATGGGTGTTCCGCTACTGGTGACACCATGCAGCGCCTGCAGTATAGATTCTGATTCGGGCGCTGAGAGGTCATCACCAAGCCAGATCTCAAACAGGTCACCCAGAATGTAGAGGGCATCGTGTCGGCTGGCATCACTTTCGAGAAAGTGGAGAAAACGCTCCACCGTCTCCGGCTGACTGGCAGAGAGGTGGAGGTCGGCAATAAAGCAGGTGGACATCTCCTGCAGACTACTCCTCTACAGACACCTTCTCGATGACCACATCCTCTTTGGGAACATCATCATGGAAGCCGTGGCTGCCGGTCTCTACCTTCTCGATCTCACGAACAATATCCATCCCTTCGACAACCTTGCCAAACACACAGTAACCCCAGCCATCTTGACCAGGGTTATTGAGGAAGCTGTTGCTGTTGGTATTAATGAAGAACTGTGCAGTTGCAGAGTGGGGGTCCATGGTACGAGCCATGGCAAGAGTGCCGACATCATTGGCAAGTCCGTTCGCGGCCTCATTCTCAACAGGATCTTTGGTTGTTTTTTCGGTCAGGCCTGGCTCCATGCCACCACCCTGCACCATGAATCCTGGAATTACACGGTGAAAAATTGTGCCGTCATAGAAACCGTCACGACAGTAGCCGAGAAAGTTATCTACAGTCTTGGGGGCTTTGTCGCCGTCCAGTTCAATGGTGATCTCCCCAAGGGATGTTGTCATATTGACTTTCATGTGGTTTTCCTCTGTTTTATGCAAACCTTGTTTGCGCGGATTGTATTCGTAAAAATTTTATTTGGATATCATCTGGATAGACTCGATAACCACCATCTGTTGTGGTGCGTCAGTCCGGAAAGGGCCGCCTGAACCGGTCTCTACCTGCTCAATCTTGCGTACTACATCTATTCCATCTACAACTTTGCCAAATACTGTATAGCCCCAGCCACGTTGAGATTTTCTGGTGTGGTTAAGGAAACGGTTGTTGGCAGTATTGATGAAGAACTGTGCAGTAGCCGAGTGTGGGTCACTGGTGCGTGCCATGGCAATTGTACCTGGCAGGTTCTTCAGGCCGTTGTCCGCCTCATTTGGGATCATGTCATCAGTTGGCCTCTTCTCATAGTCTGTTGTGAAGCCGCCACCTTGAATCATGAAGCCTGGGATAACGCGGTGAAAAATTGTGCTGTTGTAGTGGCCCTTCTCTACGTAGTGGATAAAGTTTATTACGGTGAAAGGTGCACGGGCAGAGTCTAGCTGTAACCTTATATCCCCGTGGTTGGTCTTGATCTCGACCACAGGGGCGTTAGCCGCAATTTCAGGGTTCTTCTCGTTTGCAACTGCAGGTGCTGTAGGTACTACGGTAAAAAGGATTGCACCAACAACAGCAACTGCTGCCCCCAGTTTGATTATATTTTTCTTCATCTGCTTCCTGTCTCTAGTGAAAACTTGGCGCGAATCATAACACTATGAGTGATATTGATCACTTGTGGCGATATAATCTCTCGCCATGTTACAGATCTACAATACTCAGAGTCGCTCCAAGGAGACCTTCAAACCAATCCATGATGGAAAGGTCAACATGTATGTCTGCGGGATGACTGTTTATGACTTCTGTCATGTTGGTCATGCTCGGGTCATGGTCTTCTTTGATGTGGTGGTTCGTTATCTCCGTTCTCGTGGATACGATGTGAACTATGTGCGTAATATTACCGATATTGATGACAAGATTATCAATCGGGCCAATGAGAATGGTGAAGACTTCAATGACCTGGTGGACCGTTTTGTGGCTGCTCTGCATGAGGATGCTGCAGCACTGGGAATTGAACCACCAACCCAGGAGCCACGGGCAACTCACTCGATGGACGAGATTATTGACATGATCGAGAAGCTGATTGCCAACGGCAAGGCATACGTGGTGGAAAATGGTGATGTCTACTGTGAGGTCTCGGAGATTGAGGAGTACGGCAAGCTCTCAGGCAAGAACCTGGAGGATCTGCAGGCCGGTGCTCGAGTCAAGATAGGAGATCTCAAGAGAGATCCGGTGGACTTTGCGCTCTGGAAATCAGCCAAACCGGATGAGCCCAGCTGGGACTCACCATGGGGCAGAGGGCGTCCGGGTTGGCATATTGAGTGTTCGGCCATGTCGACCCAGTGTCTTGGGAACCACTTTGATATCCATGGCGGGGGGATGGATCTGATCTTCCCGCACCATGAGAACGAGATTGCGCAGGCAGAGGGGGCGACCTGCGAGAGCTTCGTCAACTACTGGATGCATGCCGGATTTGTGCGGGTGGATGACGAGAAGATGTCAAAGTCACTGGGGAACTTCTTCACCATACGTGAGGTGTTGCAGAAATATCCAGCCGAGGTGGTTCGCTACTTCCTGCTCACCAGCCACTATCGCAGCCCGCTCAACTACAGCGAAGAGAATCTGCAGAATGCCCAAGCGGCACTCACCCGTTTCTACACTGCGCTGCGTGGAATCGAGACAGGTGGGGTAGAGGCAATTGAGGATAGCGGTTGGGGACAGCGCTTCAATGCGGCGATGGATGATGATTTCAATACCCCGGAGGCACTCTCTGTGCTGTTTGATCTGGTGCGCGAGATCAACCGTCTAGCGAGTGTTCAACCTGAAGCGGCTGCCTCTCATGCATCCCTTCTGAGAGAGCTGGCGGATATTCTTGGGCTGTTGCAGCAGAATCCAGAGCAGTTTCTGCAGGGGGAGGGATCCTCTGAGGGTGGTCTCAGTGATGAGGAGATTGAGCAGTTGATTGAGGATCGCGCAGCTGCACGTACCAACAAGGATTGGGCAGAGTCAGACCGTATTCGTGATCTCTTTGTGGAGCAGGGGATTGTGCTGGAGGATGGTGCCGAGGGTACTACCTGGCGCCGGGGATAGTTTGATATCCCTGCGAAAGTAGTGGTGGTACCGTCCAAGCAACACGCTCAAGTACATCCATGTATCGCTCGACCGTGGCCATCCTGGCCACAGACGGTTGCTTGGACGGTACCACCACCACTTTTGCAGGGATTCCTTAGGTGCCGTGGAAAACCTCGGCCGCCTTCAAGGTGTTTTGTAGCAGGGTGGCAATAGTCATCGGACCGACACCACCGGGTACCGGTGTGATCCAGGAAGCATTTTTGCTTGCACCCTCAAAATCGACATCACCAGTCAGGGTTCCATCATCCAGCCGGTTGATGCCAACATCGATCACCACAGCCCCCTCACGGATCCATTTACCAGGAATGAAGTTTGGTATTCCAACACCAACAACCAGGATCTCGGCACGGCGTACATGAGCCTCTAGGTCCTGCGTCTTGCTGTGGCAGGTGGTTGTGGTGCAGCGGGCAGAGAGTAGCTCCAGGGTCATTGGGCGTCCCACAATATTTGAGGCCCCCACAATTACCGCCTCCTTCCCCTCTAGCAGGATTCCGGTTCGTTCCAGAAGTGTCATTACACCTTTTGGTGTACAGGGACGAAGTACCGGCATCTTTAGAGCTAGCCGGCCCATGTTGTAGGGGTGGAAGCCATCCACATCCTTGTCTGGGTGAATCTCCTCAATAACTGTCTCAGGATCAATGTGTGAAGGTAGGGGAAGCTGAACCAGGATCCCATCAACAGTTGGATCGTTGTTTAACTGATCAACAATTGCAAGTAGCTCTTCCTGGGTGGTTGTCTCTGGTAGATCGTGTTCAATAGAGAGAATGCCGGCAGCTCCACAGCTGTTGCGCTTGTTACGAACATAGACGCCAGAGGCGGGATCACTACCTACCTGGATGACAGCCAGACCTGGCTGACGATGTCCTTTGGCGAGCAGGGAGTCTACCTCTCTACGCACATCCTCCTTGATCTCTGTCGCAATTCCTTTTCCGTCTAGGATAGTCGCACTCATCCTGTTTCTGCTCCGTAACACCATAAATGGTAAAAAAGTTGCAACATTATAGCACTCGATCTTGACCTGCAGACCGTTGATGGTATTATTCGCGCTCGCTGATTTTGTAATCGGTGTTCGGGGTGTAGCGCAGCCTGGTAGCGCGTCTGCTTTGGGAGCAGAATGTCGGGGGTTCGAATCCCTCCACCCCGACCAAATTTAGATACTGCGCCCGTAGCTCATCAGGATAGAGCATCGGCCTTCTAAGCCGAGGGTAGCAGGTTCGAATCCTGCCGGGCGCGCCATTTTTGGCAGGATAATATTTTAGAGCAACGTACAATGGTGACTGTAGCTCAGTTGGTAGAGCCCTGGATTGTGATTCCGGTGGTCGTGGGTTCGAGCCCCATCAGTCACCCCATATTTTGGGACATTAGCTCAGTTGGTAGAGCAGGAGACTCTTAATCTCTTGGTCGAAGGTTCGAATCCTTCATGTCCCACCAATATAAGCAGTTTGTCAATTAAGGCAAGCTGCTTTTTTATTTCCAGCTTATGTGGGGATTCTCACCTTCGGTGGACGTCCTGCGGCCGCCTCGGCTTAGCCGATCGAATCCTTCATGTCCCACCAATACAAGCAGTTTGTCAATTAAGGCAAGCTGCTTTTTTGTTTTTATTGGTCTGAGGGTGCTATGGAGGGTGCTTTGAATCTTTGATTAAAAAAAGGGGACAGATTTATTTTTCTGACCCCACACTTTGCTGGCCACGTACGAAAAAATAAATCTGTCCCCTTTTCCGATTACATCAGTATCACAACAGTTAATATGATCCCGAATACAAGTATTACCTCAATCAAGGGGTTGTTAAGGGTGTTAAGTATGGTCTCTACCGCTCTCTTTATCGTCATCTCATATACTAAATTGATCTGTGTATGTTGCAATAAAAAATCCGATACACAGCTTCGAAATGTGTATCGGATTTAGGGGGAGGACAACTTTTATCTAAAGGGCAAATAGAGCGAACATGAGCATTGAGCCTATAACAATGAATCCTTCGCCCAGTGGATCCATTACAAAATTGATAATATTTTTAGTCATATTTTTCATGGTCTTATTCTCGTTATTGGTAATTGTCTATAAACAAGCTGAACAGACACTGGAGACTATCGAGGAGGAGGGAGAGGCCTCCAGTGTCTGTTCACGACTCTCATCATAGTGGGCAACCATTTCTCTGTTGTTTCACCACTATTTCAGATTGTTTCAATCCGTTAAGGATTAAAAGTTAAAGCCACTTTCCTCAAGAAAGTCGTCGAATGTGTAGCGAACTTCCTGGAAGTTGCTGCTAAGACTCTCTGATGACCAGTTGAAACCATTGTCATTCAGCTCTTCTGCAGAGAGAGGAGTCCCAGAGTAGCTAACTTGCTCGCCACTATAGTTCTCACTCATGTTCTCTGATGACCATCCAGCCTCTGTATGGTCGTCAGCTATAGAGGCCATAGCGGAACCAGAGATCAATAGTGTTCCAGCAACTGTTGTGATAATTTTGTTTGAATACTTCATAATGTAATTCCTTATTTTGTTTAAGTTGTGGACTATTATATGGATCAGCTGTTACAGTAAAATTTCCTACTATTTCAGTATGTTTCTATGGGTTGGTTTAGAGTAACTGGTTGATTAAAAGGGGGTATTGTGGGAGAAAAAAACAAGATTCTGATTGTTGATGATGACCAAAAGCTAAGAGATCTGCTCTCCAGATACCTCAATGAGCAGGGGTATGAGGTAGAGACGGCAGAGGATGGTGAGGAGATGGATAGTGTTCTCCCTGGATTTTCTCCAAATCTGATTGTGCTGGATCTTATGATGCCGGGTGAGGATGGACTCTCTATTGCACGCAGACTTCGTGCAAGCAGCAATATTCCGATCATTATCCTCAGCGCCAAGGGGGAGGAGATTGACAAGATTGTGGGGCTGGAGATGGGGGCGGATGACTATCTGGCCAAACCATTCAATCCAAGAGAGCTGCTGGCTCGAATTCAGTCTGTTTTACGGCGACTCGATAGAGCTGATGCAGGGGCAGAAGATCAAAATACCGTATCATTTGGAGATTATCAGGTAGACCTTAACAGCTACTCGTTAACCAAGAATGGAGAGGCTGTAGAGGTGACCAGTGGGGAGTTTGAGCTGTTGAGACATCTGGTTGAGCACCCCAACCATGTACTGAGTAGAGATCACCTGCTTGACCTGCTGGATGGTGGCTCAGAAGAGGCCTTCGATCGAAGTATTGATGTCAGAATCACCAGGCTTCGCAAGAAGATTGAGGCAGATCCACACCATCCGGTTTTTATCAAGACTGTACGGGGTGTTGGTTATATATTCTCCACCAGTAGCTGATTTGTGCGCTTTCCACTAAAACTACCAAAAAGCCTATATAGTCGCACCATGATTCTGGTGGGGCTGGGGATTTTCTTCTTGCAGTTGATTACCTTCATTATCTTTTTCAAGCAGATGGTGATGCCCAATGTGGAGACCAGGGTTAACCACTTTGTTGATGCCCTGGAGAAGATAAGAGAGAACCCATCCCTTCTGCGTCTTGCTGGTGAGTTTGATGGTACAGAGAGAGAGAATGAGTTCACCGGTTTCATACTGGGCTCCCCAGATCTGAAGATCAGACCGGCAGAGTGGCGTATCCCGTTCTGGCACTTTGTTGATGATGAAATTGAGGAACGTTTTGGTGTTCCCATAACCATGTGGGAGAGTGATCATGATCCATATGGACATGATCATGGCCACTATTGGGTTGATCTGCCGGTAGTTTGGGGAAAGCACAAAACAGGAAAATCAATACGTATAGGGTTCTCCCAAGAGCGCAAGGGGTGTCTAAATCCCTCTGTGCTGTTGTTGGTGTTTTTGGCAGTATTTTTTCTCTCTATGGTATTGGTCTACTATCTTACCCGCTGGCTGCTTATGCCAATTAATAAGTTGCGTGGTGCAGTTGGGGAGATGGCTATGGGATCTTATCCCAAGCCTCTGCCAGAGAAGGGGCCCGCAGAGTTTTCATCGCTGGTGCAGCGATTTAACTGGATGGTAAAGAGCGTTCAGAATCTGACTGAAAATAGATCAACCATGCTGGTGGGTATATCGCATGATCTCAAAACCCCACTTGCCCGCATGCGCCTCAGTATAGAGATGCTCTCCAGAGAGCAGAGTCCGGAGCTGGTTGAGGGAATTATCGACGACCTGGATGTGATGGATCAGATGATCAGTGAGGCGATGGAGTTTGCCCGGGGAGGCAAGCAGGGAAAGCTTGAGCTTACTGATTTGAACAGGGCGATAACGGAGGTGGTAGATAGAAAAGTTCGCGGCGGCATGCGTGTTGGGTGGCGGGCCGACAGCGGGCAGTGCAAAAAAGAGATAGACCTGTCTGCGTTGCATAGAATTCTCTCAAACTATCTCGATAATGGATACCGTTACGGAGATGGAGAGAGTCTGGAGGTGAGGCTGGATTGTTCACCAGAGCATACAATTATCCGTGTTCTTAATCGTGGCATGGGAATTCCTGAAAAAGATCTAAAAAATATCTTTCAACCTTTTTATCGGGTTGATGAGTCCCGTTCAGACAAGAGTGGTGGTAGTGGTCTTGGCCTGGCAATTGTAAAAAATCTTGCAGATGTAAATGGTTGGAAAGTTGCGTTGAACAACCGTACTGCTGGGGGCATTGAGGCATCTTTACAAATTACCTGATTTAAATCAATTTAACCCCTTTTGGGCAGGATAATTAACCATAAATTAAGGGATGTTCAGCTCTGTTATATTGAAATTATTGTTACAATGAGACGGCCACTACAGTTAGTTAATTGTTTCAGTATTGTTTCAATTTGACCTAGGTCAAGTAGCTATAGTTGGTTAAAGGGTATAAATCACTGGCCTAACCTGCGGTGTATCTGTATCCGCTTTGTGGCGGGCAGATAGGGCAAATTAACCAGTTAATATTTTTTATAACATCAG
>JACKQG010000842.1_pt1 | contig 43297 bp, 20 predicted proteins | sample 8237621 | NCBI WGS metagenome assembly JACKQG01 (sample SAMN15677084, study PRJNA649215) | marine metagenome | biome: marine; feature: Black Sea; material: saline water; isolation source: suspended particulate matter (SPM) from the Black Sea western gyre | collected 2013-06-09/2013-06-10 | depth... | reverse complement strand
CATTCCAACATCAACTGCCCGACAATTGCCTCGGGATGAATAGGTCAGGCTAGAAAGCTCGGTGAAAGCTGCTGATTTCTGACTGCGATGTCAATTGCTAAATGATCGTTCAGTTAATCGCCTCCGATAATGCCAAAATTAATGACCAATTCTTTGTCACCTTTATTAACATCCTTCTTTAAAGCACTACCGTCAGGCTTTTGAAGCAAAACTGTTTCGATTGTTCGTTTTAGACCAAACAATTGAACTGGAGATCCCTGGGAACGATAACCACTCAATCCAGATATGGGACGAGCGGGTCCAACTCCATCATCGTACTGAATTCTTAAAACGGATCCAATTCCATCCGGATTACTCGATTTCCCCTTAACCACCACGCGTAAACCTGCATCTTCAGTGTTATTAAGATACAACTTGATCTGCCCATTGTTCTGGGTAACGACAAGATCACTCCTCCCATCCCGATTGAAATCGCCTGTTGCAACAGCCCTCTGATCGCCTTCTATCATTAAACCAGTTTCGCTGGATTCAATCGTCTCTAACTGTTCCGTCCCATTTCCACGGCAAAAAACCCCTCTTGAAGCATCTAATTTGTCTACCCCTGAACGTATCGGGAAGAAATTCTGCGCGAGAAATAAATCCTCAAAGCTATCGCCGTTAAAATCTCCTACAACAATACCATGAGTGGGCGCCCACTGTGCAGCATCAGGTAATTTCACAATCTTAAACTTATTCGTTTGGTTGATAAAAATGCAGGAATCAAGAATCTGAGCAGACAACAGTCTGGCATTTGTTTGGGAGTCTCCGATCACCTGAGCTACTGTTGCCCTGCTGAATTGCCTAAAACTTTTAAATCGCGAATACAGATAAGGCATCGTTTCTGCAAAGTCGTTGAACGGCCGAACAGGAACAAGATTTCCCTCGTAATACTCACTTTCAATTATTTCAATTGTGCCGTCTTCATTAAAATCACCAAAAACAACAGCTAGAGGCTTATTAGTTTTTGACTTATACGGACTATTCAACCCCCAATTTCCAGCGATCAAGTCCATTTTTCCATCTCCATTCAGATCTCCAAGTTGGATGGAATTCCACATGCCAGTCGACTCCATAAAACCCATCTCCTTGCTTGCGTCCCGAAGAACGCCTTTTTCATTCTTAAAGAATCGAACCGGCTGCCAGTGACCAGCTGTAATTAATTCAGGATATCCATCTGAATCGAAATCATACCAAACAGCCCCATTAACAATCCCCAAGCCGAGCAAGATCTTGGCATTTGAGTTGTCCTGCAAGTATTGAGTTCCATCAAACAAATAAATAGCTGACCTTGACGCTTCTGGATATCTCCCAGGATAAGGGCCTGACCCAAAAAACAAATCAAGATCACCGTCGCCATCCACATCTGCCTGAGCAACGGCACCAACCGACTTGATTGGAATATCAATAATTGAATCGCTTAGAATTTGATCCTTAACCAATCGATGACGAGTCAACGCCACCCTTTCCCCTTCATACCCACAATTAACAGTTACAAATTGGTTATTATTGCCCGATCCAGTTGAAAAAATTGATACCACATCGTCTTGAGCCACCTGAGGTCCCAGTAAATGTTTAAAGCCCCCATTTTGCTCGTTTAGGAACACATTAATCCGGCCTCCCTTGCTGCAACCAACGATCAAATCATCCCAGTAATCAGAATTGATGTCACCAACCCATAGAGCGGGGCCTTGCTGACTCAACTTGAAGGGTAAAAGCGGCTGTTTCTGAAAGTCATCATATGCGTTTTCAATGTGAGTGTAGTTGATGCGTTTGCTGAAGTCCTTAAACAAGGGAGAAGATGGCATTTGCTTTTTTATGTTTTTTCGAGGTTCGGAAGATTCCGATTCGTAAATATGATAAAGATGATTTTCCTTCACTTCATTAATGATGCTTTCCTTCCCGCTTCTCCAACGTACGGTCAGGCTCATCCTGCCCTTTTTGCTGCCAACACCAAAAACAACCCTTGTTTCCGATCCGGAAAGAAATCGACCTCCAACCACAACCTCCTTGGACTGCTCAAAGAGCTCATCGCCGGTCAAATATATCTTGCTTCCAATACCTTCAGTATTCGGAGACTCCCCATGCAAAACTACCGCTACACGATGGGCCATAAATCGATTCTCATAAACACCTGGATTTTCGTTCATGTTGTTAACAATCAAATCCATGTCCCCGTCCAAGTCGAAGTCAGCCGTAGCGATCCCATGATGAATTCCTTTGTCGTTCGTTCCCCACTCTGAAGTCGTCTCCTGAAAAACACCGTTGCCTCCATTTCGAAATGTAACAATTGGCAAAGTTAGATTTGGATAGAGTCGGTTATTGGCCATCATCTCTTTCCCAAACTGCATTTTCCTTTGAGCAGGACTCAAAGACCTGTCTCTGGGCTTCTGCCTAGTTTGAATCAGCGCATTGACATCCATATCCTGTGTGTCCTTGTAATGACCAGCGGTGATAATCAAATCTTCATAACCATCAAGATCGATATCCATAAATACAGGGGACCAGGACCAGTCTGAGGCGGGAAGACCAGCAAAATGTGCTAATTCCGCAAAGGAACCGTCGCCTCTGTTATTTAAAAGCGTGTTCCTCATGACTTGCTCCCCGAAATCACCGTGTGTCATCTGTCTATCTGTTTCATCCTGAGCCAGCATCTGTCTTTTTTGCATCGCCAAATCCCTGCTCAACATATCGACCACAAACAAGTCCACATCCCCATCCCGGTCGTAGTCCGAGAAATCCACGCCCATGGAACTTGCAGATGTTTTGCTTAAGTCGTGGGGCCCCACGGATTTGAACACCCCCCCTTCATTAATCCAGAACCTGTCAGGACTCCAAAAGTCATTGCACACATACAAATCTGGAAGCCCATCATCATTGACGTCATGAAAAGCTGCGGCCAACCCCCAATCCAAGGGTGCATTCTCTAACGGCTTTCCATCGGAGTTAAGGAAAGTTCCATCCAGCCAACTTGATTTCCTGAAAATTGCATTCCCATCATTGATAAAAAGAAGGTCTGGTTCCCCATACTCTTTTAGCACGCCACCTGAAACAACCAGGCGATTACGGTGCTCTGGCGGGATTACCAACCTTCCCTTGACGCGCCTTAATTTAACTGAACCTTCATCTCTGATGTCGGTTGATCGATTGTTGGTCACGTACAAATCAACGGTTCCATTCCCATCTATATCCGCCAGCGCCATAGTCATTGGCGCATAACGCCCCATCACTCCTGACTTCTCAGTTGTTTCCTCAAAAACACCTTCATGATTGATAAATACCCTTATCCCCATTCCGACCGTCCCTACAAGCAAATCCAACCAACTATCCCCGTTTAAATCCGCAAACACGGCGCCACGATGTCGATGCCCCATTTTCCCCAAACCCGCATTGACGGTTGTATCAACAAAAACCCAATCACCCTCGTTCTTGTAAAGAACCGAGTTTCCGCCAACAGAACACATGAAAATATCAGGCCAACCATCCCTGTCATAATCCCCCACCGCGACACCAGCGCCGTTATAGAGCACCCTATTTTGAGATGCCTCCCACTCGTCCACTTGATTCACAAAATTAACTCCAGTCTTGTCCGGAGATATCCTCTCAAAAGTATTGATACTCCCTCGATTTTGGATTTTTAAAATAGTGGAGGAAAATCCCTTGCGGGAATCATTTTCAGGATAAACTACAGTAGTTCCCAAACTGACGAGGCCGACGCACAAAACGCGTAATGCCAGTCCAACATTATTATTAATTAGAAAATTACGGCAGAACAAATAAATCATTTATTATCCCAGTTTCCAAGACCAAGGGAAGTGAATCCTTAATCCTTATTCCTTCCGGAAGTAGTTGAATAGGCTTGAATCGGCAGGTTCAGTTGGCTGAATTGCCTGTGTGTTGTCTTGACCGTCAATGAGGCATTCAAGTCGGGTTCAACCCGAAATCCCTCAGGGAAAAAAATGGCGAATTGGACATACTTCCCTGGTTTCCTTTCCGTGACTTCGATCGTGGGCCCAGCAATATTCAGACTGTGCTCCAAAATCTTCACCGATTCTTTTGAGTTAATTGAAAGTTTGAAGTGCCTCCGGATCGGTTTTTTCAGATCTCCGGCCTTAAGATATAGCCTTGAAGGAACGAATGCCACGGGGGGGCTAACGTTGGCGATGGCGCTGATCTGGATTGTTGGCAACCCGGCGTAACTCGTGTTGAAGGTGATTAAGCCTTTGTTCCTCCCGTACTCCAACGGCGGCACAGTGGTAACGACCAATGTGTGCTTTTTTTTATTATTGCCAGGTATCAGCTTTGCGCGAAATTTCTCATTATCGCTAGAGGCCTTGGAAAGGTGTATGTCTTCATCGGTGATGTTGGTGATTTCCACTCTGTATTCCTTCCGTGAATCAACCGTTTTCGCAACCGGGAAATAGATATAGTTAGGTTCCATTTCCAGTGGGGACCAGACATGGCCGATGATGTGAAGGATCTTCCTGGCCTTTCCCGGGTCATTGGAGTAAATCGACACTGTTCGATCCACATTCCCGTGCAACTCCGCAGTCAGCACCCTCGCTTCAATAACACCTTTTTCATTTGCTTCGAGTTTATCCGGACTCGACAGGATGGTCGTGCAGTCGGTGCAGGACGCGGTAACATCATACAGTAGCAAGGTGCCTTTTCCCCTGTTTTGAATGTGGAATCGAACGGGTACTTTCGCACCAACAATCACCTTTCCGAAATCGACTGTTTCCTTTTCCACGTGGAGCGCGGGCCTGTTATTTTTTTCTGCGGGAATAATCGTTTGGATCGCGAAAAAAAATGCAACCATAGCAATGACACTGCATTTGTTTTGCGACCTGTTCATGGTGATTCGATGCTCCCGAAAATGCACATTCGGGTGGCAGTCAAATCTGCCTGTTGCAATCCCGCTAGTCAATCACAATAAAGGATTCGCACCATACTGATCGTCAATTGCTATTGCCCGTGACTGCCAACCGTGGTACGGAGACGTCCATGTCATCTGGGAAAATTCTTTCCGTCATCATCGGGTTTGCACTTTTGCTTGGCAATATACACGCTGCCGACAAGCCGAATGTCGTGTACATTCTCGCTGATGACCTTGGGTTTGGAGACTTGTCGCATGCGGGTGGCAGAGCGCCCACGCCGCATTGTGACCGCTTGGCACGCGAGGGCATGCGGTTCACGGACTCGCACACGACGTCGTCGGTCTGCACCCCGACCCGTTACGGGATTCTCACCGGGCGATACAACTGGCGCAGCACGTTGAAGAAGGGGGTTCTTTGGGGGTTGTCGGAACCGCTCATCAGCAGCGACCGGTTGACCGCGCCGGGATTCCTGAGGCAGAACGGCTACCATACAGCGGTGGTCGGCAAGTGGCACCTTGGCCTTGGCTGGCAGATGCTGCCCAACGGCGAAAGGCGTCAGGCCAAAACCGGCCCGACCAAGGGCGACGGATGGCAGATTGACTACGGCAAAAAAGTCAGCGGCGGCCCGCTGGCGATTGGATTTGACGAGTCGTTCATCATCCCGGCGTCGCTCGACATGTTCCCGTATGTCTATTTGGAAAACGACAAGCCGACCGAGTGGGCCACGGTAACCAAGGCGTTCCATCGACCCGGGCCAAGCGGCGAGAAGTTCGAGGCGATCACCTGCCTTCGTGACTTCGCACGTGAGGCCGGCCGCTACATCGACGGCCGGGCCAAGGCCAAGGGCAAACCGTTTTTTCTGTACCTACCGCTCACCAGCCCGCACACGCCGATCGTCCCGGCCAAGCGATGGCAGGGCAAATCCGGCATCGGCTCGTACGGCGATTTCCTGATGGAAACCGATTGGGTCGTCGGCGAGGTGCTGAAGGCGCTCGACCGCAACAATCTGGCGGAAAACACGATGGTCATTTTCACCGCCGACAACGGCTGCTCCCCTGCTGCGAAGATTCCCAACCTCGTCAACCAAGGCCACAAACCCAATGGCGATTGGCGCGGACACAAGGCCGACATATTCGAGGGCGGTCACCGCACGCCGTTCCTCGTTCGTTGGCCGGCCAAGGTCAAGGCCGGCGTCACCTCCGACCAGACCCTCTGCACCACCGACCTGTTCGCCACGCTGAATGAAATTATCGACCATCGAAAAAAACTCCCGGACAACGCCGCCGAGGATTCGTTTTCATTTCTCCCCGCCCTGCTTGGCCAAGCGGACGCCAAGGCCCGGCGGTTCACCATTCACCACTCGATCAACGGCTCGTTCGCCGTCCGGCGCGGCAAATGGAAACTCAACCTATGCCCCGGCTCCGGCGGCTGGAGCGCCCCCAAGCCAAACGCAGCCAAGATTAACGCCAAGCTGCCGTTGGTTCAGCTTTACGATCTCGAGAGTGATCCGGCCGAGAAAAACAACCTACAGGCCAAGCACCCGCAAATGGTGCGCGACCTCGTGGAGACCTTGGCCAAGGCGATCAAAGATGGCCGCACCACCCCCGGCCCCAAGCAGTCCAACGAAGGCCACCCAAACACATTCAGTAAAGAACTGCTCGCTGCCCACCCCGCGCTTGGCCAGCGTAAGTGACTTACGGCTGCGCGGTAAACTTGCCGGGAAAGGCTTCCCGATACTCGTCGCCCAGCCCGGCGATCTCTGTTTTGACGGCCTGATTTTCCTCCCGCAACCCGGCCAGCAGACTGGCATTGAACATCAGCTTGGCCTCCTCCCGCAGCGAGCGCCAAACGACCCCGGCGTTGATCCAGTAATGGAACGTGAAAATGCCAAGCAGCGGCATGGCCACGACCGACACGGTGGCAATGGTCGTGTCCGTGTAATGGCGCAACGCAAACCAGGCCGCCACGTACCATGCCCCGTAAAACGGCAGCCCCACCAAGATGCGGTAGAGGGAGGTGGTCGTCCTGCCGACACCCTCGAACCGGGGTGCGATCAGGCGAACCAACGCAAACGGAACCAGGTGCAGCAGCGTCCCCACCAGTGCCGGCACCCCGAATAGCACACGCCAAAACTTGAGTGCCATCCGCAAAAACAACGCCATGCCGGTGTGCTGAAACACCGGCGAGCTGATCCGCACGCCGGCTTGGCCAAGCGCCTCGTGATGCGCCGCCACCCGGGCCGTGACCGCCTCGGCCCGTTCCGGGTTCTTTGATTCAAAATAATTGATCGCCTCGGCGATGTTCTTCCGGCGCTGCACGCGCGACACGGCACGCACCTTGTCGGCGCTGGCGTACACCGGGGCGAGCCACTCAAGATCGTCCAGCAACGGTTCCCACCGCGCGTCGTCCAGGTGCACCACGACCGCCTTCAGCCGCTCGTCGAGCGTGAGGGTCAACTGACGCATGGCCTGTTTCTCGTTCCCGGCGTGTTCGGCGAACCAAGCGGTCGCATCCACCGTCTCGCCCACCGCCACCCAGACGCGGCTGCGGAAACGCGGTTTCTCCTCGTAATTGATCCCGAGCGGCACGATCCAAACCGGCTTGCCCCCGGCCAGTTCCACCGCCTGCTGCGCAATGCGCGCCGCGCCGGTTTTCACCTGCTCGACCTGCGTCAAGTCATGGCTTTTGCCCTCGGGAAAAATGCCCATCGGCAGCCCCTTGGCCAAGTTCTCCGCCGCCACGCCGAGCGACTCGACGTTGCGCCGCACCGACGACCTGTCGTCCGACGCGCGGTACGCGGGGATCATCCCGACCGAGCGCAGCAGCGCCCCCAGCACACGGCCCTTGAACAGCGGCGCCTTGGCCATGAAGCGCACCGGGCGCTGGGTCGTGATGCCGATCAGCACCGGGTCGATCAGCGAGTTGGGATGGTTTGCGATATACAGCGTGGCCCCCTCGCGCGGCAGCCGCTCGGCGTTCGTCACGCGGATGACCGGGTAGTAAACCCGAATCAGCCGGCGGATCAGCCGGCGAAGCTGTGTCCCGAAAAATGGAGATGGGTCGGCGGCCATAGGGTTGCAGGCCCAAGCTACGCCCGAACGGGGCGATTGAAAACTGAATAGTCCGGCAATAATCAGTCCAGCAAACCGGCAACGGTTTCACTGCTGGCGAAATTGCCGACCAACGGCTGCGACCGGTCCGGCTGGGATTGCTGCCAACTGGCCATGATCCCGCCGCCGGTCGCCAGCGTCGAGACGTAGCGGCTGCAGCCGGTCCCGTGCGGCGAGATGAACAGCGGGAAATCAACCGAAAGAGGCTCGATCCGCGGGAAAGCCGCATCCCACCCCCAGGCCAAACCCCCGAGTTCCTCGCACGAATAGCCGCGCGGACGCCTGGCCGCGCTGGCGTTTTCGTCCAGTGAACGCAGGCACTCCGCCCCGTCGTAAAAGTAGAGCGACAGCGGCGACAGCGAGGCGAACCGACCGACACACGGCACCGGCAGCCGATCCGTCACCCGTGTGCAGGCGACATCCCAGGCCGCGCCGCGCCGGATCATGCCATGTGTCTGCAATTCAAATGAACCGCCGCCGGCCGGACGAACGGCGAGGCCGGTGTTCGAGCTCGCCCAGCTGAAGGGATGCGAACAAAACAGCAGCGCCGTCCCGCCGGACGGTGCCTCGAACACCACCGGATCCTTGACGTGCAACGTCGCGCCTTCCCTCGACGACTGGGCCTCCGTCAACGTCGCCGGGTCCAGCCCGGCCACGCCGGCGGCCGATATGTGATCGATCGACCAGACGCCGGTTCCCGGTTTTTGAAACGACTCCAATCCGTTCGGATAATTGATCCCCTTTTCCGTCGAGACGAACAACTCCAAGCCGCCCGGGCCGGCGAACAGTTTGCCGCCCTCGATGGAAACGACCGGGGCGTCGGCTTGGGAAAGATCCTGTTTCGTGAAGGAGCGAATCTTGGTGAACGGCCCCTCCGGCGAGGTGGCCTCGAAGATTGCGAACTCCAGCCCGCGCGTGCCGGCCGCCGTGCCGGTTCGTGAATCGCCGTGGTTTCGGTAGCGGCCGCACAGCAAAAACCGGCCCGGCTCCGGCTCGATGAGGTTGCCCGAGCCGAACCAAAAGCCGTCGGCATTTTCCTGCGGAGGCACAAGCACCTTGGCCGCCTGCTGATCAACCAAGGCCTTGGCCAAGTTCAACAAGGCCTGCTTCTCTTGGGGATTCAACCTTTCTCCTGACATCAAAGGGAACGGAATGCAAACCAACCGACCGACAAAATCAAGCCGAACCGGTCATTAATTTTTCCATTTTCGTGTGTCGCACCTCCCCGAACAACGTGTGACCGTCGCCGGTTGCCACGTAACCGTTCCGCAAATAAAACCCCTCTGCGGCCTCCCTGGCGTCGAGGATGACCGCCTTCATTCCGAGCCGCTTGGCCAGGCGCTCGAGCTCGTCCAACACCGCTTGGCCAAGCCCCTGGCCGCGCGTGGCCTCCTCCACCGCCATATAGCGCACTTGGCCCACGCCGGCCTCGACAGCATGCAGGCGGCCGATGGCAACCAAGCGCTTGGCCTCGTCGTATCCGGCGACATGCGATGCAGAGGCGTCGAGCGTGTCGCGTTCGCTGCCGCGCGGCCGGCCCCACGGCGCGCGCAGCACCCGCCAGCGCAAATCGTAGTAACGTTCAAACTCGGTATCCGTCTCGGGTGAACGAATCTCCACGCCCGAATGATCGCTTGGCCAAGCGCTGGGGCCAACCCATTTCAATGCTGAATCAGGGACGAATCTTGCTGGGATTCCCGCAGCTTTCCAGTAACGTCGCCGCGTGAAAATCACCTCCGTCAGGACACGGCACGCGAACCGTTCCATCTGGGGCCACCTGGCTGAACGCGAAAAAACGTTGCCGCTCGTGACGCCGCTCGACATTTATCCGCAGTTCGAGGTGACGCGCGGCTCGTGGTTTTGGGATTCCGGGATGGCCGTGGTCGAGATTGAAACCGAGGGCGGCCTCGTTGGCGCCGGCTGGTGCGAGGACGGCTGCAGCGCCATCCCGTTGATCATCGAAAACCATATGAGCCGGTTGCTCATCGGACAGGACGCCCGCGAGATCGAGGGCCTGTGGGATCGACTCTTTCGTGCCACCCTGCCCTACGGCCGCAAAGGCGTGGCTTTGCAGGCGCTGAGCGCGATCGACCTCGCGCTGTGGGATCTGGCGGGCAAAGCCGCCGACAAGCCGGTCTACCAACTGCTCGGCGGCCCGGTGCAACCGGACATCCCGGTGTACGCCTCGGCCTTGCATCCGGTGGGTGCCGACAAGGTGAAAGCCGAGGCCAAGGCCTACGTCGCCGAAGGTTACAAGGCGATGAAAATGCGCTTCCCCTACGGCCCCGGACACGGCATCGATGGCATGCGAGCCAACGAGGAGCACATCGCCAACGTGCGCGATGCCGTCGGCGACGAGATCGAAATCATGGCCGACGCCTACATGGGCTGGGATTTTCTTTACGCGAAAAAAATGGTCAAACGCCTTGAGCCATACCGCCTCGCATGGCTCGAGGAAGCGTTCCTTCCAGACGACCTCAACAGCTACGCCAAACTGCGGCAGGAAACAGACATCCCGGTCTCCGGCGGAGAACACGAATACACACGTTTTGGCTTCCAGCAGATTATCGAAAAACAGGCGATGGACATTATCCAGCCGGACCTCCGACGTTGCGGGGGTCTATCGGAGGGACGCCGCATTTGCTCCCTTGCGCTGGCAGCCGGCGTCACTGTCATCCCACATGCTTACGGACCAACGCATGTTCACTTCGCGCTTGCGGAGACGGCCATCCCAATGATCGAGTATTTCCCTCTCCCCTGTTGGGACGCCATGCCGGATGCCGAAGTGGAACCGATTTTCCACGATGAGCCTCAACCGGAAAACGGCCGGGTCAGTGCACCGGGCAAACCGGGCCTCGGCGTCATGGTGAATGAACGAATTTTTACCGACTGACCGTCTGATTCACCGACCATGAGCGCCATCGACTGGATCATTGTGCTGGCCCTCAACGGGCCAGTGATCTTGTTTGCCCTGCTCAAGAGCGGCGGCACGAAGGACAGCAAGGATTGGTTTCTTGCCGGGCGCACTTTGCCATGGTGGATTGTCGGCTTGTCCCTCTACGCCACACTGGTCGACTCCACGGATATCGTAGTCGATTCGGGAGCAACCTACGGCATCGGCGTCAAGTTCTACCTCATCAACTGGGTCGGTTGCATTGGCGGTTGGTTGTTGCTCGCACACGGCATTATTCTGCCGATGTACCGCTCCGGAATGTACACCAACGCCGAGTATCTTGAGGCCCGGTTCGGATTGTCCGCGAGGGTCACCAGCGTCCTCGTGCAGGTGCTTTACCGCACGGTCATTCTTGGGATGATCAGCACGACCAACTTCCTCACACTGAAAATCGTCTGCGGCTGGGGTGATGCCACGGCTTGGACGATGGTCGCGTGCATCGCACTGCTTGCGACATTCTACACGATGGCCGGCGGGCTAAAAATGGTGGCGATCACCGACTCTCTGCAATCCGTAGTCATGATCCTCGCAACCGTGGTTTTGTTCTTCATTATCGCAAACGAAGTCGGCGGTTGGAGTGGATTACAGGCCAAGCTGAACGCTGAATCTGCCGAACTGGAGCAACAAATGTTGCATACCGGCACCGAAGCCATCACTCGGTCTGACGCGTCATCGCTTGGCCAAGAGGAGATTGCCAAACAATTACGGCTTGGCGGCACACACGATAAAACCACTCAACAAATCGTCCACCGCAGCCCCGCTTGGCTGGCCTGCATGAGCCTGATCCTCGCCGGGATGGCCTACTCCATCGTCAACCACACCCAGTCGATGCGACTGCTCGGCGCGCGCAACGAACGGCACCTCAAGCATTCAGTCGCCTTCGCCGGCTTGGTTTTAATCGGCGCCACATTCCTCGCGCAAACGCTTGGCCTGTTCGGCCGCGCACTTTATCCGGAAATCAACGCCCTGCCGGTGGACGAAACGATCCGCTCGAAGGATGCGATTTTCCCGGTCATGGTGCGCGACCTGACCTCGACAGGATTGAAGGGCCTGATCGTTGCCGGAGTGATGGCGGCGGCCTTCTCCACATACGACTCCATCGGCTCCACCCTGTCCGCGCTGCTCACGCGCGATGTGTACCGGCGGATGATCGCCCCGGATCGCGAGGACGCTCACTATCTCGCCGTCGGTCGCTGGCTCACGCCGGTGATCATCTTTGGTTCCTTTCTTTATATCCCATCTCTGCTGCCATCGGGGGAAAACAGCTCGCGTGGCATGATTGATTATTATTTAGAGGTGGTGGGCAGCTTTGTTGTGCCGTTGCTGGTGGTTTATCTGCTCGGCTCATTCACCCGCGCGCATCGGAGCTCCGCGCTGGTCGGGTTGAGCGCCGGCGTCGGGTTCGGTCTCTACGCCTTCGCAGCCAAGTCGCTCGCCGAATCAGACGGCACCGCCCTGCTGCCTCCTGCGATGATGGACGGCAACGCCACCGGGCCGGTCACGTTTCTCGTCACCGGCGCGGCCATGGGCATCACCACGCTCATTCGTGGCCGGGAAACCAGTCCGCTCTTTTGGCAGGATCCGGCCACGCTTGGCCAAGCGGAACCAACCGGCCCCGCCCCGCTCGCGCTTGGCCTCGCCGTTCTGGCGATTGGCCTGTTCCTTGGCTTCGTCATTTTCATCTAACCAAACAAAACACAAAACCATGAATCGCCGAGAATTCATCGCCACTTCCGCTGCCACCGTTGCGGCAACCGGCTGCACGTCATTAAGCAGGAACAACAAAAAACAACTCCCCATCGTCGACACCCACCAGCACCTGTGGGATCTCAACCACTTCAAACTTGCCTGGCTCGACGGGGCACCGCCCGTACTCAAGCGCAGTTTCCGCTTGGCCGACTACCTTGCAGCCACCCATGGATTGAACGTCGTCAAGGCGGTCTACCTCGAAGTCGACGTCATCCCCGAACAACAAAACGACGAGGCCAAGTTCGTCACGGAAATCTCAAGGGACCCAAATTATCCGACCGTCGCCGGGGTCATCTCAGGCCGTCCCGAAACCGAAGGCTTTTCGAAATACATCAACCCGCACTGGGACAACCCGCACATCAAGGGGCTGCGCCGGCTGATGGAAACAACGCCCGAAGGCTTCTGCCTTCAACCACGTTTCATCGACTCGGTGCAACTGCTCGGCAAACTCGATAAACATTTTGAGATCACTATCCAGCCCACCCAGTTGAACGACGCGCTGGAACTGGTCAAGCGCTGCCCTGACACCCGGTTCGTGATCGACCACTGCGGCACCGCCGACCCGAAGGCGTTCCTCCCCGAGCCTCAACGCGACGGCGCCACCCCGACGCACGTGGCCAAGCCGTGGTCCGAAGCCATGGCCAAACTGGCGGATCAACCCAACACCGCCTGCAAAATCTCCGGCATCGTTGCACATGCCACCAAGGATTGGTCAGCGGAGCAACTGGCACCGATCGTCAATCACTGCCTCGACCGCTTCGGGCCGGAGCGGGTGATGTTTGGCGGCGACTGGCCAGTCTGCCTGCTGGGTGCCAGGTTCGACCAATGGGTGGATGCCCTCAAGGAAATCGTCTCAGGTCGGCCGGCACAGCATCAGCGAAAATTATTTCACGACAATGCCGTCCGTTTTTACCAATTAACTTGAACCGGAACGGGAATCGACCAAAATGCGCGCCCCGCGGGAAGGGTGCCGGAGTGGTCGAACGGGGCGCTCTCGAAAAGCGTTGTGCGAGCAATCGCACCGGGGGTTCGAATCCCTCCCCTTCCGCCATTTGACAGTTTCGGCCGATGGGGTCTACATTTCCCGGAAGCAAGGCAGGTTCTGAAATGACACGTTGTTTCACAGGGAAGCCCGTATGGATCCTCGGAATGTGGCTCGCCCTGATACCGGGCGTGGCCGGAGTCGATTTTGCCCGCGAAATTCAGCCCATTTTTGCCGAGAACTGCGCGGCATGCCACGGCCCGGACACGCAAAAGGCGGGGCTGAACCTAATGGATGAACGGATCATCCGCTCCCCGTTGAAATCAGGCAAGCGGGCCTTGGCGGAAGGTGACCCGGACGGCAGCGAACTCATCCGCCGGGTAAGCACCCCGGATGCCGATGACCTGATGCCCCCGCCGGATCACGGCAATCGTCTGGAACCGGCTCAAGTCGCCCTGATCCGCGAGTGGATCGCGGAAGGCGGGCCGTGGAGCCAACACTGGGCCTACCGGCCGTTGAGCGATCCATCGCTGCCGAAGGTGAAGGAACCCGGCTGGGTTCGGAATGGGATCGACCGGTTTGTCGCAGCCAAGCTTGAAGCAAACGGGATACAACCCTCGCCACGCGCCGATCGAGGCACGCTGATCAAACGCCTCAGCTATGATCTTGTCGGGCTGCCCCCCTCGCCTGGCGAAGTGGAAGCATTCCGAAACAACACCTCCCCTGAATCCTACCGCAGACTCGTCGAACGGCTACTTGCCTCCCGGCACTTTGGCGAACGGTGGAGCCGACACTGGCTCGACAAGGCCCGGTACGCGGACAGCGACGGTTACGAGAAGGACCGGCCACGCATGAATGCTTGGCGGTATCGGGACTGGGTCATCCATGCCATCAACACCGACCTGCCGTTCGACCGATTTACAATCGATCAACTTGCCGGCGACCTGCTGCCGGATGCCACCGACGCACAACGGCTTGCCACGGCATTCAACCGCCAGACCCTCACCAACACCGAGGGCGGCACCGACCAGGAACAGTGGCGCGTTGCCGCGGTGATGGACCGCACGGAGACGTTGGGCTCCGTCTGGCTCGGCCTGACCGTGGGCTGTGCGCGATGCCACAACCACAAGTACGACCAACTGTCCCAGGAGGAATATTACAAGCTGTATGCCTACTTCAACAACGCCGATGAAACCAACACGAACGTCCCAAGGTCGCGGGAGGCGGTCGTCGACTTCACGAACGCCAAGACGGCACACGCTTCGAAGCTCAACGCGATGGAGGCAACCCTCAAGAACCGGGTTGCATTGTTGAGGCAGCAATTGCCTGCGCTGGAGCGGTCGTTGCGCAATGAGATTGCCAGCCGGAAGAGTGAACCGGTGAAGTTTCACCGCATGGAACTTTTGAACGCCCGCGCCGATGTGAGCGACAAGGTACGGTTCACCCAAAAAGAGGACGGCTCGCTGCTGGTCAGCGGGGAAAATCCCGCGAAAGCAGAGTACGAGTTGTACTATAAGACCGGCCTGAATCAACTCTCCGGCATCCGGCTGGAGGTTTTGCCGGATGACTCCCTCGGCGCGAAAGGGCCTGGCCGGACGCCCCATGGCAACTTTGTGCTGAACGAAGTGCGCGTCTACGCCAGTCCAAGCCCGAATTTCGACCATGATGCGCTAAACTTGTTGGCGCTTGGCCAAGCGAGCGCCAACCATTCCCAGAACGATTGGCCTGCGAAAAATGCCATCGACGGCAAGGGGGGCGCCGGCACGAAAGGCACCGGCTGGGCCATCGGCAACCGGTACGGCATGCCGCACACCCTCGACATCACCTTGGCCAAGCCGCTGGCAATTGAGAGCGGCATCCACCTGCACATTGTGCTGGACCAGGAATACGGATCGCAACACACCATTGGACGCTTCCGCATGACCGCCCGCACGGGGAATTTTCCCACTGACGGCATTCCAGAGCACGTGGTGAGCATTCTCGAAAAAGACCCCCGCCAGCGAACTGCGGAGGAAAACGACTCCCTCCTTGCCTTCCTGCAATCCCGGGATTCGGAAGTCGCCCGGATACAATCCGAATTGGAAACCCTCAAGGGTAAAGCCCCTCAACCGCCGGTGATGAATGTCCGGGTGATGGCGCAACGGCAAAACAACCCGCGGATAACCCACATCCTGCATCGCGGCGAGTTCAAGCAACCCCGCGGGAAGGTCGTTGCCGGCGCCTTTGCCACCCTGCCGACGATCCGCAACCGGGGAGAGGGCGACCGGCTCGATCTTGCGCGCTGGCTGGTGAACGGTCGGAATCCGATGGTGCCACGCGTCGCCGTGAATCAAATCTGGGCCAACCTGTTCGGCGAGGGACTGGTGCGCACCCTCAACGATTTCGGCGTTCGCGGCGATCCTCCCACCCATCCGGCACTGCTGGACTGGCTCGCCGGAGAATACGTCCGCCGCGGCTGGAGCCGCAAGGAACTCATCCGGCTCATCACCCAGAGTGCGACGTATCAGCAAGCATCCATTCACCGCCTCGAACTGGCGGACAGGGATCCCGGCAACCATCTGCTCCACCGGCAAAACCGTTTCCGGGTGGAAGCTGAGATTGTTCAGGATCTCACCCTGGCCGCCAGCGGCCAACTCTCGGGCAAAATCGGCGGAGCCAGTGTCTACCCGCCCCTGCCGCCCGGGGTGGCGGCGTTGAGTTACGCCAATAACTTCAAATGGAACGTGAGCCGCGGCGAGGACCGGTATCGTCGCGGCATGTACACCTTCTTCAAGCGCACGTCCCCGCACCCAAACCTCATCACGTTTGACTGCCCGGACAGCAACGTCACCTGCCTGAAGCGAACCATCTCCAACACGCCCATCGCCGCGCTGGCCACGCTGAACAACTCCGTGTTCACGGACGCGGCCAAGGCGATGGCCAAGCGGCTCCTGCGGGAACGCGACAGTGACCCGGACCGAATCCGGCTTGGCTTCCAGCTCTGCGCCGCGCGGACGCCTGCATCGGACGAGATGAACGCCTTCACGGCGTTGCTTGAGAAGGCCAAGAGGTATTACGGCGAGCACGAGGCCGAAGCCAAGGCCTTCAACGATGGGGTGGACGCCAGTGCCTGGGCGGCACTCACCCGCATTTTCCTCAATCTCGACGAGTTCATCACCCGCGAATAATCATGCACCCGATCCGATCGCAACTGGAGCAGACCCGCCGCAGTTTCCTGGCCACCAGCGCCAGCGACCTCGGCGGTGTGGCGCTGGCCTCGCTGCTTGCTGAAGACGGCCTGTTGGCCGGTGAGTTCGCCAACCCTCTGGCCCCGCGCCGGCCGCACTTCGAGCCGAAGGCCCGGGCCTGCATCAATATCTTCATGGCCGGGGCGCCGTCGCATCTGGACCTGTTCGACCCCAAGCCAGAACTCAACAAGCGCGACGGCCAATCCCTGCCCAAGGAGGTTCTGGACAAGGCCCGGTTCGCCTTTATCAAGCCGGACACCGTCAAGCTGATGGGCACCCAGCGGGTCTTCAAGCCGCACGGCCAAAGCGGCATGGAGTTCAGCGACTACCTCCCGCACCTCGGGACGGTCGCAGACGAGTTGCTGATGATCCGCTCCATGCAGTCGGACGAGTTCAACCATCACCCGGGGCAGCTGCTGATGCAGTGCGGGGTGTCCCGGTTCGGGATGCCCACGGCGGGATCATGGATCAACTACGGTCTCGGCAGCGGCTCGAACAACCTGCCCGGGTACGTGGTGCTCACTGCCGGCCGCGGTTCGAGCGGAGGGGCCACGCTGTGGCAAAGCGGCTTTTTGCCGAGCACCTACGCAGGGGTGCTTTTCAGGAGTAAAGGCGAACCGGTGCTCAACCTCGCCAACCCCGAAGGCCTGCCGCCCCAGTTGCAACGGGCGGGCTTGCAGACCCTGCGAGACGTCAATCGGGGACGCTACGAAAAGATCCACGACCCAGAAATCGCGAGCCGCATTGCCAGCTATGAACTGGCAAGCCGCATGCAGACCGCGGCTCCCGAACTCATTGACTTGTCCGGGGAGACCGCCTCCACACTGGAGGACTACGGCGTCGAACGAAAGGATCCCGGAGGCGGCGGCCGCGGCAAATCCGGCAACACCCCTCAGGATTTCGCGCGCAACTGCCTGCTCGCCCGGCGCATGGTCGAGCGCGGCGTCCGGTTCATCAACATCATTTACGCCTCGTGGGATCACCACAGCCAGCTTGACAAGGAATTGAAATACAACGCCCACGTGGTGGATCAGCCCATCGCGGCGCTCATCCGGGATTTGAAACAACGCGGCCTTCTCGACAGCACGCTGGTGCAGTGGTCCTCGGAGTTTGGCCGCACACCCCTCGGGGAAAACCGCGGCGGCAACAAGAATGCCACCGGGCGGGATCATCATCCGTTCTGCTTCACAACGCTCATGGCGGGCGGCGGGATCCGGGGCGGCCAAGTTTACGGTGCAACCGATGACATCGGCTGGAACGTGGTTGAAAAGCCGGTTCATCCCAACGACCTGCACGCCACCCTGCTCCACTGTTTCGGGCTGGATCACGAGCGGCTCACCTACCGCTTTCAGGGGCGCGACTTCCGGCTGACCGACGTGGCCGGCAACGTGATCGACGCCTGGCTCGCCTGAGCCGGTGCCGTCACTCCGGGAGACGGACGCGGAAATAGTTCCGGGCGTCTTCCGCGCTGAGAGGAACCTCCTGCCACCGGCCGGTGCCGCTCAACTCCCAGCGTGTCTCCCAGCGGAGCAGGTTGCCGGATTGCTCCACGACGATGCGCTTGGCCGACTCGTGGCGCACGGCCAGCCGCAACGGGTTCCGCCACAACTGCAGTTCCGGTGCGCTTGGCCAAGCGCCTGTGTCCACGTTCAGCACGAACGGCTCCCCGCTGCTCAACCCCAGCATGTCGCCGGAATCCACCTGAAACCGCCCGGGAATCTCAAGCCACTTGGCCAAGCCGGAATGCCACAACCTGAACCGCATCGCAGTCGGCTGGGTGGCATGCACCACGACCGGGGCGATCATTCGCCCTTCCTGTATCCACACCTCCTGCAAGCCGCGCAATTCATCGCCGGCGTAGGCCGCCAGCAGGCTGCCGGCCGGGGCAAGCCTGCCGTTGGCCCGGAGTTCGATGACGCAAATCGCCGGCACGGACGGATAAGTCACGAGATGCTGTTTCAATTCGGCAAGTTTTGTCCCGCCATCCGCCTTGGCGAGGCTGCGTCCCCCGTTCGCCCCGTTGCCGGCCGAGACATTCTGGACAGTCAGCACGCCGGCTTCATGCATTTTCACCCAGTAACCGTCACCCGGCTGGAGGTTGCCCAAGGTGTTGAACAGCGCGTTGGAGTCGAACGTGTAGAATTCGCCGGTGCCGATGATCCGCTCAACCTTGTTTTGACCCGACAATGACTGAAACAGAATCGCCGTTTCCTGCGCCCCGGCACTGGGAAAACCGATCAGGTTCCAGCCCTTGGCCAGGCTGATGTCCGTGCTGGTGGCCGGCGCGCCGGTGACCGTGATGCCGGCTCGCGCGGCGGTGGCCTTGATCCAGTAACTGCCCGCCAGGTCGAGCTGCTGGATCGTGTTCAGGAAATCCGGCCAGGAGGTGTTGAACACACCCTGCAATGTGCGCATTTCCTCGATCACGTCAAAATGGCCGCTGAAAATGCTCGACGGCGTCATGTCGTCCGGCTGGGTGTACAGCGAGACTAGGTTCCAGCCCTGCACCAGCGAGATGGCCTGCGTCACCGTCTGGGGCGTCTCTGCGGCGCTGACGGTGATGCTCACGGTTGCCGCATTGGAATCCGCCTGGCCGTCGCTCGCCTTGTAGGTGAAGGAATCCGAGCCGGAAAATCCGGCCGCCGGGGCGTACTGCCGGGTTGCGCCCGACCCGGACAAGGTTCCGTTGGCGGGCGGCGTGACGATGCTGTAGGTCACTGAATCGCCCTCCGGATCGGAGCCTGCGAATGCGATGCTTACGCTGCTCCCCGCAGCCGTCGTGGCCGTCTTCGCTCCGGCCACCGGCGGGTCATTCACGGCGGCGACGGTGACGGTCACCGTGCCGCTGCCCTTGCCCCCGGTACCGTCGCTCGCCTCATACGTGAACGTGTCCGTGCCGTGCCAGTCGGCATCCGGCGTGTATTGAAAGCTGCCGTCTGCGTTCAACGTCACCGTGCCGTTCTGCGGCTGCGCCTGGATGGCCGCCGTCAGGGCCGCCCCCTCCGGATCGGCATCGTTGGCCAGCACATCGCCGCTGATCAATTGATCCTCATTGCCTGATGCGGTATCGCCCACAGCCACGGGTGGGTCGTTCACGGCGACAACTGCGATATTCACGGAAACCGAATCGGCGTCCGGGTACTCTCCCCGTTTCAGCACAACCGACAACGCGTTGATGCTCCCGCTTTGGTTTACCGGGGGCACCCAGTCCACGCTGTCCGCTTGGCCAAGCGTTGCGGCGGTCACGGTGGCGCCGGCCTGCCGGAGTTCCCCAGCGACAGCCGTGACGTGAAACTGGTATCCCAAGCCGTCCGGGTCGCTTACCCCCAAGAGAATGGCCAAACCGGGTGCGGTCACCTGAAATGCCTGATCCTCGCTGGCACCGGAGATCTCCGGCGAAGTGGGAGGCGAGGAATCCGGCGGCAACTGGGAAACCGGCACGTATCCGGCCAATAATTGATAGCGTGCGGACGAAGCCGTGCCAACGGGCCCGGCTTGGCCAAGCGACATCACCACGCCGTACTTGCCGCCGGAGGAGGGTAGTCCCGCCGATGTTGGCGTCCCCGCAACGACGCCGTAGGTCAAGCTCAAGAGTAGATGAAGCGTTGCCTCTTTCTGAATATTGTAATCGCTCAAGGTTCGGCCGTCCTCAAGTTGTTTGCCGGCAAAAACCAATTGCTGTTGATCCGGAGGAATCCCCTCCTTGTCCTGAATCTTACGTTTTATATTATCAATGGAATCGCCCGACTCGACTTCAAGCGTGATGGTTTTGCCGGTCGACGTTTTAACAAAAATTTGCATCGCCGATGCCTCGTGGCAAAACATCACAAACAACAAACCGGCTAGCCAACGTGTAAGAATCACAGTGCGAAACCGATTGCCGACCGGCTTTATCATCATATTATTCACGGATCGTTTTCTCCCGCTTGGCCAAGGCGGCTTCCCCGGCCGGGTTTTCGCCCTCCTCCCAAAAGGTCTGCTCGATCACTTCGCCCATTTTCAGGATGACCTCCGCCTTTTGGCTGCCGTCGGGATGCCACGAGCGCGCCTGGCCGTCGGCCTGGCCGTTGATCATCGTCATCTCCTCGGCGAGTTGGCCGTTGTCGTGCCACTTGCTACACGGGCCGTTGAGTTCGCCGTGCTCGATCGTGTCCTCCGCCTGCTTCACCCCGTTGTTGTGCCACTTCAGGCGGACGCCGTGCGACTTGCCGTCCACGAACATCTCCGCCACCTGCTGTTGGCCATCGGCGTACCAGCCCTCGGAGAGGCCGTTGAGTTTGCCGCTGCGAATCAGGGAGCGAGATTTCAGCCGGTTCGTTTCAGCGCCCGTGTAATAGTCAACGAGGTAACCGTCGAACAACGCGCCGCTCGTCTTCAATCGCATCCCGTCATCGCCCTTGTCCAGCTCCTCCAGCGTCGTGGTGGGCAGCGCCGCTTCACGGCCACACCCCGACAGCCCGAGACCCATCGCGGACAGGGCCACGGCACACAGCCAACTGGTGATTCGCCAACGCATTTGCCGCCGTTACTGAACCATCAACTTGAAGAACTTGACCGGCGCGCCGGCCCCCTCAGTCGGGACGATGATGCGAAACTGGCGCACCTTGTCGGCCCGGACGTTTTCATAGTCGCCCTCCTCGCCGTCGATCTGGAAGGCCAGGTCGCTCCACGCCTTGAGGTCGGGCGAGCCTTTCACCGTGTAGGTGCGCCCCTGGATGCCCATGAACTCCAGCACCGCGCCGCCCTCCACCTTTTGCACGATGTCCAGCCGGAGTCCGTCCTCCTTGTCAAAGGCGTAGTTGCCGGAGATGTATTCGTCGAGGTTGCTCATCCCGTCGCCGTCCGTGTCGTCGCCCGGGTTGATGTCACTGAGGCTCTTCCCCTGCCCCAGCAGCGCGCGCTCCCAGGCGTCCGGCAGGCCGTCCCCATCCGAGTCCTCGCCCAGCGTCAGGTTCAGCAGCGTCTCCCCGGCCGGCTGACCCATCTTGGCCAGGTCCCCCACCATCTCGATCGGCAGATAGACCTGCGCCCCGACCCGAACCCGGATCCGGTACGGCATGGCATAACGCATGGCCGTGGGATTGTAGAGGTCGGCCGTGCTGCCGGAATCCATCGGCACCTTCAACCGGTAGTTGATGCCGGGGACGGCCCCCGGCCCCACCCCGGCCCGGACCACACGGCCGGTGGAAGTCTCGAACAGCACCTCCACCTTGTCGCCCTCGAGGGGACGGCCCAGTTCATCGCGCACCATGCCGAAAAAGGAGTGATGCGGCGCCGGGGGAAATGCAGTGGCTCCAACCGGGAACAGCAAGGCTCCCGCCAGCAGTAGTTTGTTAGTCATGTTCATTTTCATGGTTAAAAAGTGTTCCGTGTTCAGTCTTTAGATAAATATCAAACGCAGAGGGCGCGGAGACACAGAGGGCCGCAGAGAAAAACGGCACGATGCCTCGCACGTGTTCCCGTTCCGATTTGGACATTCCTTGTTCGCCATTCGATATTCCATTTTCAGTTTTCAGTTCTCAGTTTTATTATCCGCAGATTTCGCAGAGGAACACAGATGGTTTTTTCCTTTATCTGCGAAAATCTGCGCCATCTGCGGATTCATTGGTTTTCTCTCTTCGTGCCCTTCGTGGTTCAATAAACGCATTGCCCCGCTTGGCCAAGCGCATTGATTTGCGCCTTCATCCTTCATCCTTCATCCTCGCCATCATCGCCTCCAGCTTGGCCAAGCGGGCTTCCAACTCGTTGATCCGTTGGTCTTTCTCAGCCAATTGCTCGTTTTTCTCCGAGCGCAGTTCCTTCACGGCTTCAATTAGCACCGGGGCAAAGCCATCATAAGTGACCCCCAAATGGGACTCCTCTTGATCATCATTTAGCCCGTCTCCCTCCATCATGGCTTCCACCAATTCCGGAAAATGCTTTTCCACTTCTTGAGCGATGACCCCGATATGGGTTTCGTTGCTTTTGTTATATACATATTTATATTTCACCCCTCTGATTAATTCCAATTTATCAAGCACATTGCCCAAATCTTTAATATCCTTTTTTAGATTAATATCTGAGTTGGTCCACCATGTTCCACCTTCACTCAACGTAGCAGTGTAATGATCCTCCTGTTCATCGATGAAATATATTTTTCTATTTGGCCCGTGAAAACCCATGGCGATTCTTCCCGGGCCAGCGATAACCCCAAGTGTATCGGAATCACTATCGCCCACATATAGACTAAGCGGCCAAGAAGAATACCCCAAGGTACTGCTTCTCCCGTAAACCCTCATACTGGCTCCTCCATTATAACCAACGTATACCGGTTCAGGTGAATAATAGTTCAAATGCAGCGAGGCAAGCTGGGAGGAGGATCCAATCCCTTCAATGATATTGTCTGTTAACGTAGAACCATGCGTGCCAATGTACACACCTGGTCGCCCACTGCCTTTTACCACTACCGGGGAATTGGCGGTGGTGGTGCCTGAGACGTCTAAATCACCCCTTGCAAAGACTTTACCCCCTCCATAGTAATTCAAGTACAAGGAACTATATCCCCCGCTTGCGTTGTAGCCTTCCACAACGTTATCCGATCCGCCACCGCCACCGATCATGACTCCCGGCCGGCCCGGTTGCTTGGCCCAAAATCTGCCTTGGACGTAAGTCTCCCCCTCCACGGTCAGCGGCTTGTTCATCAGGAACGCCGGGGCGGTTGTGCGAAAATCCACCGAAGCCGCCTCTACTTCCACCTTCAAGTCTGCGGCGCCCCGGACATAAAAATTATCCGCGTAGGCGTGGATATCGTCCGACCCCGAATGGATTTTTAAATAGGTGTCGGTGTTGTTGGTGGGGCCGATGATTGTATCGCTGTTATAGCTTCGAATGTTGCCGTTAACCTGCAGTTCCTTGTTTAAATAGATGTTTGGCGATTCGGTTAAGATTTGGAACCCATTGCCGTTCGGGTCGCCGATGTACGATTTCGATGTGCCGGTCGTGATGTCGATAGCCCAACCCCACGTTGGCAAGATCAGATTGAGTGATCCGGTTAAGGAAGCCCCTCCGGCCTCCGGTAATGTCAGCGTCGGGGTGGCGCCCGCGCCAAGCTTGAGCGAGGTGCCATCCTTATAAAAATTGGCGTTACCGCTGCCGTCGGACAACCGCCGGGCCTGCGTGGCGGTGTAGGCATACGGCGAGGTCACCAAGCGCAACCGGGGCGCGATCTCCACGTCGCCCCCGCCCAAACCGCTTACGGTAATGCCGATGAACCGATCCGAAGCGGTCGCCCCATCGAACACAACGGAAAGGCTGCCACGGAGTTCATTGCTGTAACTCGAGCCTTCGCCCAGCAGCACGCTGAAGTAGCCTTTGTCCACGGTGATAGTCTGCTGCTCACTCCACAGCTTTGTGCCGCCGGACTTGGCGTCGTAAATGCGAAAGATCACATCGTAATTCGTGGGGGCCGAATTGCCGAGAGGACTGCCGTTCCCATCGACGAGGTAGCCCTGGTAGGTCACCCGCTCCGGCGGGTTGGCGTCCGCTGCCCGTGTGAGAGCCGCTTGGCCAAGCGCAAATGCCGCCCCAGCCAGCATCCCGAGCAATTTCGTAGTTTGTTTCATGGTCATAAATTCAGTTCTCAGTTCTCGGTTCTCGGTTTTTTTATCCGCAGATTTCGCAGATGAACGCAGATGTTTTTCTTTTATCTGCGAAAATCTGCGGCATCTGCGGATTCTCTAATTTGCGTCCATTCGCGTCCATTCGCGGTTAAAAATTGTCCTTCGTGTTCTTCGTGGTTTAAAAAGTTCTCAGTAAACAATGAAACGCAGAGGGCGCGGAGGCGCAGAGGGCCGCAGAGGAAAACGGCACGACGCCTCGCGCATGGTTCCCGTTCCGATTTGGACATTCCTTGTTCGCCATTCGATATTCCTTTTTCAGTTCTCAGTTTTCAGTTGTTTATCCGCAGATTACGCAGATGTTTTCTTCCTCTATCTGCGAACATCTGCGCCATCTGCGGATTCTCTAATTTGCCTCCATTCGCGTCCATTCGCGGTTAAAAAATGTCCTTCGTGTTCTTCGTGGTTCAAAAACAGACCCATCAATTCCCGGAGTACGAGTAGGTCCGGAAATGAACCTGGATATCCCTCACCGTCTGGATGAACCGGTCGAGGCCCTCGTCCGGGTCGTTGAGCAACGCCCGGCCCGGGATGACCAGCTTCCATTTGCTGTTCCAGACCGAGCGGCCGATCAGCCGGTTGTTGGTGTAATTGTCCGGCAGGAAGTTCGGATTGTCCTTGAACACCCCGGCCGAGGAGACCGCGCGGAACGCCTGGTGCTTCCGCACGCTGAACAGGTCCTCGCTGAGCGAGTCGGCCGACTGCCACAGTTTCTTGGTGCTCAACTCGGAGGCGCCGATGTTGAACGGCAGCGGCACGGCGACGTCCTGCACGTTCCAGGTGCGAACCACGCTGGCGTCGCCGAGCGGCGGACTGCGCATGGAATCCAGCCCGACCGGGACCAGGTAGACGTACGGCGTAGCCGAGAGGCCCTTGGGATCGAGGAACCCGCCGCCGGGTGATGCCGGGGAGTCACCCCCGGCCCCGGCAACGCCGGAGCCGTTGCTGTTGGGATCGGTGATGCCCTTGTAGCCGTCAAAGGCGATGCCAACGGCGTGGATCTTGTTGGCGAAAGAGCTGGGGCTGAAGTAACTGTCCGCCGGCGCCAGCGGCTTGCCGAACAGGTTCAGGCCGTCGGTGATCACCGTGCTGAACTCGATGACGAATCCCGGCACCGGCAGGCCATCGCCATTGTCGATCTGCATGCAGTGCCGGCGCACGTCGGCGTCGCCGCGCAAATCGGCCACGCGGGCGTTCTCGAGCACGTCGCGCCAGTTGTCGGCACCGTCGGCCCCGGGCAGGACGCGGTACTGCTCGTTCCGCATCGACACGGTCGTGCCGTAGGTATCCGGGTTGTTGAACCCGAGCCGGCCCTTGAGCACGCTCCAGTCGGTGTTCATCTCCGCCAGCACGCTGGAGAGGCCCGGGTCGCCGGTGTTGCTGCCGGCGTACTGCGGCTGGCCGTCCTTGACCACGCCCAGCGAACGGGATTGGACGATCCGGCTCAGGAACGCCTTGCCCTGGTCGGTGTGCAGCAGGCCGGTCTCGTAGTCGTACGCCTTGGCGGCGAGATAGGCGTAGCGGGCCGAGAGGTCGTACAGGGTCTTGTACCGTTCCAGTTTCTCGTTGCGGAAGATGCGGAACGCCGCGTCGCGGGTGCGGAAGCCCTGCACCACCGCGGAGGCCCGCTGCCGGAAGATCTCGCGCTCCTTCTGGACACGGTTCCCCTCGGCGACGAGGGTCAGCAGATTATCCTTGGCTTCGGCCAACTCCACCAAACGCTGGTTGATGACGGTGAAATTGCCCCTCAAGTCGTTGAAGGCATTCTCCAATTCCAGAACGACTTCCTTGCGTCCCATGTTCCATTCAGCGTCGCCGATGGGGCCAAGCTCGATTCTGGCTACGGCATCGTCATTTTTATTCGCCAAATTACCGGCAACACCAGACATGGTGGTGATACCCGTATTGAGAGCCGCTTTTGTGACCAGCTTGCCCGCACCAAAAACAGCCTTGATTACCTTCATGAAGTTACCGCCATTGGAGAAACCGAAGATAACGTTATCGGGAGTGCCTGCATCCATGATTTCGAACGTGTCATCGGCAAGTTCCTTTAACAACTCCGCAACGGCGATACTGGTTTCCAATGCCAAGATGGTGTTGTTGGTGTCCCTGTTCATGTCAGCGATATTAGATTTCTGTACACGAATCAAATCATTGGTATCATTCTGAGCCTTAAAAAGTTTAAGTTGTCGATCCAACATATACTTAAACCACTCGTGGTTGCCCAACGCGTCTTGAGCCGCATTTCTCGCTTTGATTATTTGGGAAATCGCACTCTGAATTTTCCCCGGAGATTCTCTCCGGCCGGCCCAAGTGGCCGGCTTGGAGAAGAACCCGTGCGGTCCCAGTTCGTAGGTGATGTAATGGCTTCCCTTCGCGTAAGTCGACGCATCCAGGGCGACTACAGAGAGACCAGAGATCGAGGTCTGTCCCGTTGCATCCCAAGTTGTCGGGACATTCTGCACGTCGAGCCGGACGCTCAGGGTCTCCCTCGGGTTGAGCACCGCGCCGACGCCGGCGGCGGTCGAGGCGGCGGTCAACTCGTCGTCGTCCACGTAGTTGTAATGGAGCAGATCCGGGCCGGTGTAGCCCTGCTTGTAGGTTTTGCCCACGCCGATGTCGTCGGAATACGGCGTGCCGTACAGCTCGATCAACTGGTGGGTGTAGGCCAGTTCCTGCATGGCCACCTGGGCCTGGAACTCGTTGATCGAGTCCTCCTCGGAACGCATCATGCGGGTGACATCCTTGGCGTCATCGAACGCCGCCATGGCGTTGCCCAGCGTGCGGGTGGCCCGGCCGTAGATCTGGTCGAAGTGCGTGTCGGCCTGGATTTCATCCGGGTCGATGTCAAAGGCGATGCCGTCCTCGGGCAGCCCGAGCGGATTGAGCCCGGCCTCGGCGTTGTCGAGACTGATCTGCAGGCTGGTTGCCACGGCCGCCAGTTCCTGCAACTCCGGCACGGTGGTCCGGTCGATCTTCTGAATGCCTTCATGGCTGGGATCGGTGTCCTCGGCAGGCAGCATGGCGTTGCCGACCACCCAGTTGACCATCGTGCCGATCCCGGTGCGGGCCGCCCAATGGTCCATCCCCCAATGCCGGGTGGATTTCGCGGTAGCGGCCCCGTCGCTGTGGGTGCGGCGGTCGTTGGCGCGGGTCTGGGTGAAGTGCCCCCAGCCGGAGGCATCGTCCGGCGTGTAATCCTTGCGCCACGTGAGGTCGAACACCTGCTGCCCGGTCCGCGCTAGGGCGGCGGCGGCGGCGGCGAATTTACGCTCGTCCATGTAATCCACCTGCACCGGCTTGCCGAGCACCGTCACGGCCTCGGTTCGGGGCGCCCAGGTGAAGTCGGCGTCGGTGAGCAGCTTGTAATACCCCTTCAAGGCGGTCAGGTAATGGCCGTAGGCATCGCCGTGTCCCTGCGGGTACATCCGTGCTGCGTCGGCGGCGTTGATGCTGCCGTCCAGTTCCTCGCCCTGGTCCTCCTGGATGTTGTAGTTCAGCGCGTAGATCACCTCGCCGGAGTCGATGCCGCGCGTGTAGTTCCAGAACAGGCGGTTGTAGACCGGGCCGGTCTCGACGCCGGGCTGCATGAAGTCGTCCCGGCCGCGCAACAGGCCCAGTTCCTCCTCCAGCAGGGTGGCCATCTGCCCCTTGAAGGCAAACAACGCCGTGGCGACATCCCCGTAGGTTCGATCCTTGGTCCCGATGCCGATGGTGGGATTCGCGGCGTCGGCGTAGGCCTCGTTGCCCACCATCATGTACAGGTCGTTAAGATACCCGGCCGCCAGCAGCAGGGCGTCGTTGGCCGGCCCGTAATCGATTCCCGGGCTGGCCTCGATACTCAGGTCCTTCCCCCGGTTCAGGACGGTCTCGTAGATGGAGATCAGGCCGTGGTCGTTGATGCTCTCCAGGTTCAGCGCAATGTTCCCCTCCCACCGTTTGCCGGCCGAGGTGAGAATGCTGCCCTGCGTGTTGACGCTGTTGCTGAACATGTCGGTCGTCCGCTGGTTAAATGGGTTGATCCCGGCCAGCACCCGCTTGATCCAGCCCTCCGCCAGTTGCGGCACGGTCCACTCGGACCAGGCGGCCTCCGTCTCGGCGTTACTGAGCGACCCGTCACCGTCGGTGTCCCCAAACCCCGGGTGGGTGGTCCGGGTCGGGCGGTAGCGCATGATGATGTAATTGTCGCTCAAGGTCTGGATGCCGCTGCCCCCGAGGGTGTAGCGGTGGATGCCGGCCCCGCTGCCGTTGTCGAGCAACGTCCAGCCGGCCGCCAGCGCCTTCGGGTTGGCAGCGTCGTAACTGCTGTCGCTGTCGGCGTAATATACCTTGGGCGAAGCCCCATCGACCGGCGGCTGGATCAGCCACTCGTACTCGAAGTCGGCATGCTTCCCGCCGAGGTCGGCCGTGTGCTGGAAGGTCACCTGCTCGTCGAGCGGGTTGCTGGAATACAGCACCTTGATTTCCCCGCGGTACATCGGCTGCCCCACCCGGAGGATGTGCACGCTGACCGGCAACCCGGCCTTGCCGGGATCGTTGCCGTCGTTACTGATGAGGGTGACGTAGCCGGTGCCCGGGCCGCTGGCGCTCAAGGCGTAGGAATCGACCGCCGTGTCGTCATGAACCACCCCGGCCAGGGCGCCGATGCCGACGGTGACCGCCCCCGGGGCGGCGTCACCCGCCACGGTATCCGAGGCGGCAACCTGCGAATTGCCGGTGTTGGCCACCCATTTCCCCGGCGTCGCACTCGGCTCGTAAAACGTCTGCACCGAGGTGGCCAAGCCGGCGACTGCAGCATCCCATTTGCCCTTGTTGTCGTCCCCGGCCGGGCACAACCCCTTGGCCAAGGCCAGCTCCGTGCCGCTGAGCACGTTCAGCAGCAGGTAATCCTCCCCGACCACCTCGTCCACAAACTTGCCCTGAAACACCAGGGCGCCCTTGGTTCCCCGGTTGGGGTCGAAAAACAGGCGCTGGGACAGGTACGGCGGCAGGTTGGGGAAATACGTCTTCCCCTGGTAGGCAGAGGTGTTGACCGAGGCCGGTATCGACTGCAGATCGGTGGCCGCTTGGCCAAGCGGATACGACTTCTCCCGGGTCGGGTCGTGCAGGATCACGCTGGCTGCGTTGCCCCCCGAGTCGACGGACTTCGCGATCGACTGCTGGTACAGCACCCGCAGGCTCGCCTGCCCCCGCACGGCCGGCAGCCCCTTCTTCGCGTCGGTCAAGGTCTCGCTGAGGTTCAGCACCGGCGTGTCGGCCGGCCAAACCGGGCGGTACACAATCTCCAGGGCGGTCGTGTCCCGGTTGGTGGCTTCACCGGTAAACCCGCCGGAACCGTCTTTTGGCCTCAGGTACGGCACGATGCTGCCGACCGGCGGCGGGGAGGCCTCGCCCGGCCAGGCGAACCCGGCCAGCGTCTTGTAGTAAAAACGCATCTTGAAACTGTTCGCCGGGCTCGGCGCCTCCGCGAGCGCGGGCGGGCGGTCCCCCAGGTTTTGGGTCACGTTCCCCACCGTGTAGGAGAGGCTCATCGGCGCTTGGCCAAGCGCGGTATCCCCGCTGTCGGCACTCACCGTGATGGCCAAGGTCTTGGTCACCGAGGCCGATCCGTCCAGCGGCGCGACCCCCAGATCCAGGCTCAGGCTGGCGGTGTCCGCGCCGGCCGGCGTGCCGGAAAGGGTCAGCCCGTTGATCTTCAGCCAGTCCGGGGGCGGTGGGGGGGGGGGGGGGAAACCTCCAAGCGGGGCCCCCGGCGGGGGGGCGGGGTTGTGGTGGCGGACCGCCTCGTTCGCCTGGGCGCCCGGGTGGGCGGGATGGCAAAGGGGGCCGTCCCCGTCCCCGTCCCCCGTGTAGGTTCCCGCCTCGAGTGCCGGCGGCCCGGCGTGCAGGCCGCGGTAAACCCAATGGTTGCCCTTGCGGTCCTCGTAGGTAAACGCATTGTAATGGGCATACGACCCGGTCGCGTCCACCTGGGTTCCCGAACTGTTCGTCGGCCTATCGCCGTCCGTTCCCGTGACGGGCGGCTCCGTGTTGAAGTTTCGCGAGCCGTCCCTGGGCTTGGCCAGCAACGGCAGCGGCATCGGGGCCTGAAGAATCTTGCCGGCCTCGGTGATGTAATCGAACACGATCCGGTTGCCCGGATCGTCGCGCAACACCTGAAAGGCGCTCATGGCCGGCCGGCCATCCGCCTCCGTGAACTCGAGCAGAACAAACGGGTGGGAGGAGTAACCGGTTCCGCTGGTGCTGTTCAGGTCGTCCCGCAGCGCGTAAGCCCGGCCGGCCAGCATCAGGGCATGTTCCTCGTTGGGGTTGTACCCCTCCGCGCCTGGGGTGTTCTGGACGTAGATACTCCCCTTGGCCTGCAGGCTGGTCAATTCCCCGCTTCCCGCGTTGCTGGCCAGGATTATTTCCTTCGGTGCCGTCGGCCAGGCGATCGTGTACCGGCCCAGGATCGACGGCCAATAGATCGGCTTGAACCCCTTGACCGGGTCGGCACTGTTTTTCCGGTACCAATAAACCTCCAGGACATTGTTACCCGGGGCGGCATTGACCGGAATGATCGCCCCCTTGTTAGCCTTCTCGAAACCGTGGCTGAGGGGATCCACATAGGCGTTCGGGTTGAAGGCCGTCCCAGCCGCCTTGAGAATGTATCCGGCCCAGTAGTCGGCACCACCGCTGCCCAGTTCACTCGTTGGGGCGTTGATCCGGTCCCCGACGTTGACCGTCTGGGTGACATGTCTTGGCGCGTTCAATTGGGTGCTGTCGAGAAATCCGCTGGACAGTTGAGTGACCGGGGCGGCATCGCCGTTGGCATCCGTGGCGGCGGCATTGTACGTCAGGCCGGTCGCCGTCCCGGCGGCATTGCCCCAGATCTTGAGGGCGCGCGACGGCACCCAGGTCTTGGCGCCCAGAGCGGACGTCGCGATCGTTCCGGCCTTCACACTCTGGTCCAGCCAGGAGAACACACGCTCGAAATAGACCTCCCCCCCGGCACTGAAACGCAGCAGGGTGCGGTGCGCCGGGTAGTTGACGTCGAGGATCGTGTAAAAGCCGAAGTTGTCCGTGAAAAAGGCCCGCTCCCCGTCCATCGGATCCTGGTACTGGATGGTCGGGGTATTTTCCACCGGCATCGGCACCGCCGTCAGGCTGGCCTCCAGATTGTTGGCTGCGGCCGGGCGGACGTAATGACTGTACCGGGCCGGGTTGTCCGGCCAGACGAACTTGTAGCGGACATGCCGCGACGGCCACAGGATCCCCTCCTGCCCTGATTCCATCCAGTGAACCTGGTAGTCGTTCAGGTTCTTGGTCTCCCGGACAGCGTGGTACTTGATTTGCTGACCTCCAGATTGAAAAACAAACGAATCCCCGCTCATCTGTAGGTTAGGCTGCGGATGCAAGTGCGAGTCGTCCTTGTTTTCCGCAGGAGGCCAAGCGGTGACACGGTCGCCCAGCTCGACGGTCACGTCCGCCGGCGTGGAATGCTTGAATACATCCACGATCTCAAAGCCAAGGTGATAACGGGAGTTCCCGTCCTCGCGCAAATCCCCCAGCAACTCCACGAACACGCGCCCCTCGGCGTTCAACGCCATCAGTGCGTCCCGCTGATGCCACAAGGTTTTTGTGTAAACCGTTTCGCCGCCGCCAGGAACGGTGACGTTCCCCCCCTCGGTCGGGATGTTGATCCCCCCCCCGCTCGACTCCGCTCCGCTCTCGTTGGCGGGAATGCCATTCTCCTTGGCCACGCGCTCGGGAAAACTGCTGTTATAGACAATCTCCAGCTTACCAATCCGCGACGCCGGGATGTTCACCTGCGGGCCGATGTAGCCGGCCTGGTTCCAGTAGATTTTCCTCGGCGCCTTGGCCGCACTGCCGGAGACGATGTATCGTTTCTTGTACAGCCGAAAAAAGTTGCCACCCGACTGGTACCACATGGTGGCGTCCCCGCTGTCGTTTGGCGTGCCTTCGTACGGGGTCGCCTTGCGCCAGATGATCTCCACCGGGCCGGGCTGAATCGCAAACACCGAACGCGCGTGCGGGCTGTAATAATAGCCCTTGGCCGTGTGCCCGGCATTGGTCTCCGCGGCCAGCAGATGCGGTTCCCCCAGCCAGTAACTGCTGGGCAGAACCGAGTCCTCCAGCTTGTTGCCATCCTCATTCTCCTCCGGGGGTGAGATAATGCCGCCAAACAAAAACGACACCGGCCGGTTCAGGAACGGCGCCCCCACCTGCGCCCGCTGGAGCACCACGCGCGCCGTGCCGGTGCCCCCGTGGGGCACGCCAAGGTTTGCCGCGTTTCCGGCGTAGGTGGTGCTCCCGCCGATCTCGTTGATATTCGGGGAGGCCACCGTGCCCGGGGTTGCCGGCGCCGCCACGGCGCCCCACGACAGGAGTGCGCCAAACTGGTTGGCGGTGGGCGGGTTGATCGTCAGGTTCGCCCCCTGCTGCTCCGTGCCGGTCGGCGCGCGCCCGTCCGACCCGGCCGGGTCGTTGGCCGTCGTGGACAACGGCACCCCACTGGCGGACTGGTAATTGTATTTCGTCTTGTTCTGATGAATCTCGAGCGGCAGCGTCTGCCCCAGCGCCTGGCCAAGCGTCAGCAGGCCGATCCCGAGCAAGGCACCCAGGCGGTTCTTCCGGTGGTGGATTGAGGTTTTCATTTGTTGGTTCCTTAAATTCGTTTCTGGTTTCATCGTCTCGTTCCTTTCCGCCTATTCCATGGTCAACGTGGCTATGTCGCTGATCCGGTTCAGCACGAACGCCCCCTTCATCGCGTAGCTTTTCTCGTTGGCCGCCCCGTCCGAGGCCTGCCCGTACAGCGTCATCGTTTCCTCGTAGGTTCCGGCCAACCGCTTGCCGGTTCGCGTTCGCTCGCCAAACCCGTTCCCGGGCGGGGTGAATGTCAGCTGGATCTCCCGCTTGATCCGGTACGACTCCCGCCCCACCGGCTGGGTGGTTTTGAAATCGGCGCTCAGGTTGTCGTGATCCGGGTGGTAGGCGTGCAGGAACGGGTTCGATCCCCGGTCGCCATGCCCGATCTCCACCGTCGTGGTCAAGGTCTGCCCCTGCACCAGGTCGCCGGCGCAGTTCCACGGCAGGTTGCTGCCGCTCACCGGCAAATGGATCGAGCTGATCCGCAGCGCGTTGGCCAGCGAACCGGCCTTGAGCAAACTTTCCTTCGTGGCCACGCCGGACACATCCCCCGGCAGCGTCCCCACGTACACCCGCTGCAGCAGCTTGAGCCGGTTCGCCCCGGCGGTCTCCCCCGTGGCCACGTCTGCCCCGGTCAGGTTCCCGGTCAGCAACGTCGAGTTCAGCGGCGCGTTCGCCGTCAACTCCAGCTGGCCGCCCCCGCTGAATGCCAACGTCTCGCCCGCGTACAGCGGCCGCGCCGTGGCCGCCACCGGGATCGTCACGCCATTGCCCTGCGCCGCCCCGGCGGGCACGGTCTCATCGGCGGCGATGTCGGCGTCCGCCAGGTCGCCGGTCAATTCCGTCACCCCGACAGGGGCATCCGCCGTCAACGTCAGCGTGCCGCCGCCGGAAAACCGCAGCACCCGCCCGGTCGCGAGCGGTTGCGACAAGGCATTCACCCCGACCGTGACCCCAGCGCCCTGTGCCGCCGTGCCGCTCGCCGTCACGCCGGGATCGACCGACTGCAGGCCGGAAAAGCTTTCCCGGTGCAGGATCAGCCGCAGCGGGTACGGGCTGGCCACCGCCCCGAAATCGGTCGTGTCCGTGCTGATCGAGCGGGCCGGGTTGTTCGGATCGGCCGCCTTCATCGTGTTCCGCACATGGGTGACGTTCACGTCCCCGACCCAAAGCCCCTCGTTGGAGGCCACCGAGCCGCTCACCGGGATGTCCACCTGCGAGTGGCCCAGCGAATCGGTGAACCGCAGCAGGCTGGCGTAGTACGCCCCCGCGCCGCCGTTCATCGCCGGGCGGTCCAGCCCCAGCACCACCTCCACCTCCGAGCCGGCCTGGCCAAGCGGCTTGAGCGTCCAGCTCTGCGCCCCGTCCGACAGCGCCGCGAGCGCGTACGACAGCGTGCTCGTGTCCAGCGCGCCGCGCACCAGCACCGGCGCGGCGGCCGTGATCGCCGCCTGGTCGTCCGGCGGCGTCTCCGACGCCACCCCGGCCAGCGACACGGTCAGGTCGGCCGCCGTCAGGTTGCGCAGCCGCACGCGGAAGGCGGCGACATGGCTGCCAAAATGCGCCCCGGTCCCGGATTGCAGCCGCGCCTCAAACGGCCCGAAATAACGGTTGAACCGGGTCCCGGACCGAAGCCAGAACGCCTGCCCCCGCTTGGCCAAGGTGGTGCGCAGGCCGTACACCTGCGCCGGGTTGGCCGTCCCGAGGGTGCCACCGCCGTAGGCAAAGATCTCCGTCACCCGCAGCAGGTCGCCGGCCTGACCAAAATAATCCTCCAGGCTCTTCGGGTTGGCCGCCACCGACGGCACCCCGAGAAAGTTCAGCCCGCTGGTCGTCCATTGGTAACGCGGCGGCACCGGCTTGCCCTTGATGTTCCACGTCACGTTCGCCTCCCCACCCAGCTTCACCAGGTAGGCGGCGTTGCCCGGCATCCGCTTGAGCACGGAGGAGGCATCCCCCAGCCCGGCCTTCCAGCTGGCCCAGCGCGACTTGGCGTCCGACGGCGCGTCCGGGTTGGTCACGTACTGCGCGGTGCTCAGGCGCGGCTGCCACAGCCACACCTCCTCCACCGCCGAGCCGCCGGCCAGCGCCTCGATCGTGGCATGCGTAGCGTCCACGTGCAGATAGATCGCGTTCCAGCCCGGCTTCAGGTCAAACGACTGGGTCTGCCATTGGCCAAGCGCACTCGGCGTCCCGGCCAGCAACAGGCCAAGCGCCATCCATGTGGTTTTGATGATGTTCTGTTTCATGGTAAAAAATTCAGTTCTCGGTTCTCCGTTCTCAGTTCTCAGTTTTTCATCCGCAGATTTCGCAGAGGAACGCAGCTGTTTTTCCTTGATCTGCAAACATCTGCGCCCTCTGCGGATTCATCGGTTTTCTCTCTTCGTGTCCTTCGTGGTTCAAAAAAGTATTCTGTAAACAATTAAACGCAGAGGGCCGCAGAGGAAAACGGCCCGACGCCTCGCGCATGGTTCCCGTTCCGATTTGGACATTCGTTGTTCGCCATTCGATCTTCCTTTTTCAGTTCTCGGTTTTTTTATCCGCAGATTCCGCAGAGGAACGCAGATGTTTTTCCTTGATCTGCGAAAATCTGCGCCATCTGCGGATTCATCGGTTTTCTCTCTTCGTGTCCTTCGTGTGCTTCGTGGTTCAACATCGGCTCACCGCTCACTGCCCGCCGCTCACTGTCTTTGCCACCAACGCCTCCAGCTTGGCCAAGCGGCCCTCGGTGCTCTTGTTCGCGACCAGGCGGCCCTTTAACGCCTCCACCTCGTCCGCCAAGGCCTGCACGGTGGTTTTCAATGATTCATTCTCCGCCCGCAACGCCTGCACCTCGGCATCCTTTTCCTCCTTCAACTCGACGATAGCGGGAAACGCCATCAACGCCAGGCGGCCGTAGTCCAAGCCCAACCAATCGTTCTCCTCATCCACCACCAACGGAAAGACCTTTTGCACATCCTGCGCCATGACCCCCACCTGCAAACGCCTCTCATCCGGGTCGCTCTTCATGTTGTAGGTGTACAACGGCACTAGCCCGATCCCGTCCAGAGCCCCTTTCCTTATCGGTTTGATGTTTTTCTTCAGGCGCCTGTCGCTGCTCGCCTTCCAAGCGCCATCCGGATCCATCCACCCTTTCTGAACGCCGTTGTAGTAGAACACCAAATCATCGTCTCCGGTGCCGCCCTCGTTGTCTATCGTGATATCCCAATATGACCCGGAGCCTGTCAGGCGCATCATCGCGATATTGCCGTACATGACTTGCGTGCTGTTTATATGGAGCGGGGAACTCGGCGAATCGGTGCCAATGCCGACTTGGCCGCCATCCCGGTTGATGTAGGATTTTGTGCCGGATGATCCACTCAAGAATGTCCTCGCATCCCCATCGGCCGCCACATAAAAACCCCAGCCACTTGCATTACCCGTGATAAAACTGGCCCCCCCGTCCGTATAACCAATCCCATACATACTACCCAGAGTCGTTTCATTCGGCTTGTAGTTTGACCCGATGATATAAATCGGGTTGGTCTTTAAGCCATTAGCTCCAACATTATTATACGCCCCCATCAACGCTCCGTTGTTGTGCGCGGAACGGCCGAGCCAGCCGTTGAAGGTGACATCATCACTGTTGTAACTGTAGTTGAACACCTCGGAATGGATTCCGGCACTCGTCCGGTAGAACGAAATGCGATCCGTCGAACCGCCCGCGAATGCCGGCGTGCCATCCCCGTTGTAGATCATGCCCCCGCCATAGTTTGAATCCTGCCCCACGAAAATCCGCCCGGTTCCCTGCGAGGCCCCGTGCAGACTCAAGACCGCCTCGGCGTTGTCCGGTTTCTGGATCGAGACGTCGCCGGTGAAGTTGGCCGAAGTGACCGACAACGGCTTGTCAAAGTAAACCTCGGAGGCGTCGGTTCTCAATTCCACCGCATTGGAGGTGAAAACGGTCTTCAGGTATTTGCTGTCGCCCTGCACCCGGAACTCGTCCGCTTGGGCGGTGATCTTGTCGGTGTCATCATACACCTGAAGGTAGGTGTCGGTGTTGTTGCTGGGGAGGAGAACCAAGTCTCTGTTGTGAGCCTGAATCTCCCCGTTCACAATTAATTGCTTGTTGAAATAAAAACCGGGCAACTCTGTCTGAAAATGAAACACGGAACTGTTCTCCGCCCCGAAAGTGGTTGATAACGCGCCATTGTCGATCTGCAATCCAATCCCATTCCCGGCCAAGTTTGCGGTAAATTTGCCAGCCAATGTGCCCCCCCCGGCCTCCGGCAGCGTCAGCGTCGGCGTCGAGCCGGCCCCAAGCTTCAGGTCGGTGCCCTCCTTGTAAAAGTTGGCGTTGCCGCTGCCGTCGCTCACCTTGCGGGCCTGCGTGGCGGTGAAGGCGTATGGCGAGGTGACCAACTTCAGCCGAGGCGCGATCTCGACATCACCGTCCGTGCCGGTGACCGTGATGCCGATGAAGCGGTCGGAGACGTCCGTGCCGTCAAAGGCCCCGGACAGGGCGTTGTGATTCTCCGACCCGTACTGCGAGCCTTCGCCCAGCAGCACGCTGAAGTAGCCCTTGTCCACCGTGACCGTCTGCTGCTCCGCCCAGAGGGCCGTGCCGCCCTCCTTGGCCGGGTAGATGCGGAAGACGATGTCGTAGTTCGTCGGCGCCGAGTTGCCCAGCGGGCCGCCGTTGCCGTCGACGAGGTAGCCCTGGTAGGTCATCCGCTCCGGCGGGTTGGCGTCCGCTGCTTGTGTGACATCCGCTTGGCCAAGCACAAACGCAGCCATGGCCAGCATCCCGATCCGTTTTGTTTTGGTTTTCATGGTCATAAATTCAGTTCTCGGTTTTCAGTTTTTCATCCGCAGATTTCGCAGAGGAACGCAGCTGTTTTTCCTTTATCTGCGACCCTCTGCGCCCTCTGCGGATTCTCTAATTTGCGTCCATTTGCGTCCATTTGCGTCCATTCGCGTCCATTCGCGGTTTAAAATTGTCCTTCGTATTCTTCGTGGTTCAAAAATCGCATTGCCCGCTTGGCCAACCGCCGCGTTCATCCTTCCTTCCCGGCCAACCCCGCCACCAACGCCTCCAGCTTGGCCAAGCGCGCTTTTAGCTCGTTGATTTCCTCCTCCTTTTTCGCCAGTTCGCGGTTCTTTTCCGACCGCAATTCCTGAATCGCCTTGATGGAAAGTACGCCGAATGCATCGTAGCCTAGGGACAGGTAGCCGTCTTTATCCTCCACTAACTCGGGAAACTCCTTCTGAACGTCTTGCGCGATGAATCCGTAACTCTTCTCGCCTTCTTCCGACTCGGTCTTGAACCGATAGCGGCTTGGCTGCAGCCGACCCACCTTGTTTAGCACGTCGCCAATCGGCTCAATATCCGTTTTAAGCCGCCTGTCCGAGGCTGTTACCCAAGCTCCATTACCGTCATTAACGTACGCCTTGTAACTCGTGGAATCATCCTGATTAAATCCGAACACCAGGTCCCCAACATAATCAACCCCGATCGCCCAATAGTGCCCCCCTTGGCGCTGAATCCTCAATCCCTTGGCATAATTACCATTGGTTCCGTGGACAATGTGCAACTCGTCTAGCGGGGTGGCTTGATTGATCCCGACTTTGTCACCCTGCCAAATAGTGAGTGGCCGGGTTGAATCCCAACCTGCATCACCTTCCCCTCTCAAAATGTAGAATCTATCTTCATTCGCATGCACATAATAATCCTTTTCACCGGAATCCCTCAGCGAGACGGTTGGGTTGGTGCCGCTGATCACAAGTCTATTTCCATCAATGCGGGCGTCCCCTCCTACTTTCAATTTGCCACTGCCCTCGATCTGCACTTCATCGAATCGCTGGTACAGCGTCCCCTTTTTGCCGGTGGCATTGTGCGGGATCATCCAGGCATTGCCATCCGCGTTGGTAAACCGTATGTCGTCGAGCATATATACGTCCCCGCCTGACTTCAGATCAGAGGATGCCTCGATGATCCCGGTAACGGAGAGGGGTTTGTTCAAGTAAACCGACCCGGCGTCGGTGTGCAGCTCGACCTTGTTGGAACTGAACTTGGTCTGCAGATAGTTGCTGTCGCCCTGCACCCGGAACTCATCCGCTTGGGCGGTGATCTTGTCGGAGTCATCATGCACCTGAAGGTAGGTGTCGGTGTTGTTGCTGGGGCCAAGCGTCGCGTCGGTGTTATACGACAACAGCCCCCCCTTCACTGCCACCGGCTTGTTAAAGTAAAACTTGGAGGCGCCGGTGGAGATGTCGAACCAAATAGCGTCGTTCGCCTCGAAGGTGGTGGTTTGCCCGTTGGCGTTGATGATCAAGCCGTTGCCCCAGTCCGGCAGGTTGAGGGTCAGGGCGCCCGACAGGGTGCCCCCGCCGGCCTCCGGCAGCGTCAGCGTCGGCGTCGAGCCGGCCCCAAGCTTCAGGTCGGTGCCCTCCTTGTAAAAGTTGGCGTTGCCGCTGCCGTCGCTCACCTTGCGGGCCTGCGTGGCGGTGAAGGCGTATGGCGAGGTGACCAACTTCAGCCGAGGCGCGATCTCGACATCACCGTCCGTGCCGGTGACCGTGATGCCGATGAAGCGGTCGGAGACGTCCGTGCCGTCAAAGGCCCCGGACAGGGCGTTGTGATTCTCCGACCCGTACTGCGAGCCTTCGCCCAGCAGCACGCTGAAGTAGCCCTTGTCCACCGTGACCGTCTGCTGCTCCGCCCAAAGGGCGTTGCCGCCCTGCTTGGCCTTGTAGATGCGAAAGACGACGTCGTAGTTCGTCGGCGCCGAGTTGCCCAGCGGAGCGCCGTTGCCATCGACGAGGTAGCCTTGGTAGGTCATCCGCTCCGGCGGGTTGGCGTCCGCTGCTTGTGTGACATCCCCTTGGCCAAGCGCAACCGCAGCCATGACCATCATCCCGATCCATTTTGATCTGTTTTTCATGGTTAAAAAGTGTTCAGTTTTTTATCCGCAGGTTTCGCAGAGGAACGCAGCTGTTCTTCTTTGATCTGCGACCCTCTGCGCCATCTGCGGATTCATCCGTTTTAATCCTTCGTGCCCTTCGTGGTTCAATAAACGCATTGCCCCGCTTGGCCAAGCGCATCGATTTGCGCCTTCATCCTTCATCCTTCATCCTTCATCCTTCATCCTTCATCCTTCATCCTTCATCCTTCATCCTTCATCCTTCATCCTTCATCCTTGCCACCAACGCCTCCAGCTTGGCCAAGCGCGTCTCACTTGTTTTGTTGGCGGCCAAGCTCGCTTTGAGCACCGCCATCTCGCTCTTGAGTGTCTCCACTTCCTGCTTGAGCGATGCGATCTCAGCATCTTTTTGCAGTTTCAATTCCTTGATGCCACCGAGAGCGACCACCCCGAAGGAACTGTAGCCAAGGGACTTGACCTTAAAATCATAACGGTCGTCCTCCTGCTCGGACACCAGCGACGGGAACAGTGGCTCCACTTCCTGCGCGATGAAGCCCAATTCCTTGTGCTCCTTTTTCTTTTCGCTGATGAAATCGTAATTCACCACGTCCAACTGCATGATCCGATCCAGCAGATGGTCCTCCTTGACGATATTTTCCTTCAGGCGGCGATCGGAGTAAAAGTCCCAGTTTAGGTCCCCGTCGTAGGAGGCGTAGCGGGTGCCGTTGGTGTGTTGCAAGTTCAACACCAATTCCTCGTTAAGAGCCACCCGGTATCTCCCCCCACTGACAACCGCCTTCTCATAAAGCGTAACCCAACGGTTATCCACATCATTATAAATACCAAATTGATCATTATCCCTAGACATGAATACATACCGGCCACCAATGCTGTATCCTGCCCAGCCGCCCGCACCGCTCCCAGTGGTTTGCACAGTGCCGTAACTACCCGTTACACTCCGCAAGCCCATGTCCCCATACACCAGAAGCGATCCACTCACGCCGATGTCGCCGTTAAACGTGACTGTATTGCTGTTATATGGATACCTGAAAACTTCACTATGCACCCCGTTTATAGTTCTATAAAAAGAAATATTATCGGTTGTACCACCCGCAAAATCAGGGGTTCCATCACCGTTGTATATGATGCCTCCGCCGTAGGTGGCGCTTTGTCCCAAATACAATCTTCCCGTACCTTGAGCACTTCCGTGCAACGACAGAACAGCCTCGCCTGAGTCTGAACTTTCAATGGTCATATTGCCGCTCATGCTCAAACTTGAGGCAGTTAAAGCGCCGTCCACTGTAAGGGGTTTATTCATGTAAAATCCGCCGGCGTCGGTGTTGAAATCGACCGACGAAGATGTTGGGTTGATTTCCAGATATTTGCTGGGATCCCTGACGTAAAACCTGTCCGTATAGGCATCGATGGTGTCCCCCTCATGATTTACATTAAGGAAGTTGTCTGTGTTGTCGGAGGGATAAAGCCGGGCATCCCTGTTGAAGGAATAGATGTCCCCATCCACATAAATTGACTTGTCGAAATGAAATCCACCCCTGGCTGTACTCATGCTAAAACGATCACCATTTAACCCACCAAACTTCGTGCTGGTTCCCTGCTCCTTGATTTCCAGTCCTACTCCGGCTTCCGGCAGGTCGATGGTTAGCTTGCCGGCCAATGTTGCGTCGCCAGACTCCTGAAGCGTCAGGGTTGGGGTGGATCCGGCACCCAGCTTAAGCGAGGCGTTGTTGTTGCTATCCACCTCCCTGAACAGGTTCCTGTTTCCACTTCCGTCGCTCACATTCCTGGCCTGAGTGGCGGTGAAGGCGTACGGCGACGTCACCAGCCGCAGCCGGGGCGCGATCTCCACGGTGCCGCCACCGGTATCGACCGTGATCCCGATGAACCGGTCGGAAATGGCCGCGCCCTGGAACACCGTGGAGAGGGCGGGATCGTTCTCGTTGTTATACTTGCTACCCTCGCCCAGCAATACGCTGAAGTAGCCCTTGTCCACCGTGACGGTCTGCTGCTCCGCCCAGAGCGGCTCTCCGCCGGTCTTGGCAACGTAGATGCGGAAGACGACGTCGTAGTTCGTCGGCGCCGAGTTGCCCAGCGGGCCGCCGTTGCCGTCGACGAGGTAGCCCTGGTAGGTCATCCGCTCCGGCGGGTTGGCGTCCGCTGCTTGTGTGACATCCGCTTGGCCAAGCGCCAACGCAGCCATGGCCAGCATCCCGATTATTTTCGTAGTTTGTTTCATGGTCAAAAAGTTTTCAGATATCAGCTCTCAGTTTTCAGTTTTTTCATCCGCAGATTTCGCAGAGGAACGCAGCTGTTTTTCCTTGATCTGCGCCCATCTGCGCCATCTGCGGATTCATGGTCTTTTCTCTTCGTGTTCTTCGTGGTTCAACATCGGCTCACTGCCCACCGCTCACTGCTTCCTGTAAAGGTGCACCGGAGGCGCCGGATTGATCTCCATCGGCTGGCCAAGCGCCTGGCCGTCGCTGTCGCCGCCGAACAGCAGCATCTGGCTGCCGCTCCAGGCGGCGGCGGCCCCGGCGCGGGCGCCGACGCTGCCGTCGAGCGTGCGCCAACTGGCGGTGGCCGGGTTGTAGGCGTGCGAGTCGGCCAACGCGCCGGCGAGGCCGTCGCCGCCGGCGATGACCATCTCGCTGCCGGTCCAGACGGCGGCGGCCTGTTCGCGGGCCGCCGGGGCACCGGTGGTGGCCAAGGCGGCCCAGCTATCGGCAGCCGGATCGTAGATGCCGCCGTCGTTGAGATGGGTGCCGCCCTGAATGCCGCCCCAGACGATCAGCTTGGTTCCGGTCCAGACGGCGGCATGGCCGCTGCGGGCACCGGGCGCGCCGGTCGCAGTGATGGCCGACCAGGCAGTAGGAACGCCGCTCGACAGGGCCAGGCGCGCGCCATCGCCGAGCGCGCCGGTGGCGCCCTCGCCGCCCCAGACGAGGACGGAGGCGCCAGCCAGTACGGAGGCGGGGGCGTACCGGGCGGCGGGGGCGGTGCCGAGGCCCAGCGCGGCCCACGAATCAGCGGACGGGTCGAACAGGCCGCCGGAGTTCCGGACGACCCAGGTGTTTCGCACGCCCAAGAAGGAGCAGCAGCTGCCAGGCCCAAACCCGGACATGCCACAGCCGGCGGGCGG
>JACKQG010000841.1_pt1 | contig 43338 bp, 42 predicted proteins | sample 8237621 | NCBI WGS metagenome assembly JACKQG01 (sample SAMN15677084, study PRJNA649215) | marine metagenome | biome: marine; feature: Black Sea; material: saline water; isolation source: suspended particulate matter (SPM) from the Black Sea western gyre | collected 2013-06-09/2013-06-10 | depth... | reverse complement strand
CAGGACCGATTTTTTTCGTGTACTCTGGACGAAATACACTTCTGGCGGGCGTTAGTGTATATAGAGCGAAACCCTGTACGTGTCCGTTTGTGTCGTAAGGCATGGCGCTGGCCCTGGAGCAGTGCTGCTGCACACTGCGGTTACACAGATCCAACGGATCTAATCGACATATCTGGGTGGCGCAAGCAGATGGATACGGAACGCTGGCGCAACCTATTGACTTTGGCCGATGATGAGCAGCAGATGGCCCGGCTTCGTCTTTGTACCAGCCGGGGTCGACCGCTGGGCAGTGACAAATTCGTGGCTAAACTGGAGATCCTTTTAGGTCGTCGCCTTCGACCGTTACCTCGTGGCCGACCGAAAAAATCTTAACAATAAGACAAAAAATAGGGTGCATGGTGCTGTTGAAAAAGCCATCCCATGATTTTAGCAATGGACAGCCATCGACTACTGATTATTTCCAGCCCTGACAATTAATAACCAGCATATTTCATTATTCGGGCGACAGGCATACAGTGTCAAGTCATGGACATTTTTATCGAATATCCTTGATTTTTCGATTAAAATATGGTATAATACGCAATTGTTAGGTAGAAACCTAACGTAGCACGCCAGCAGGCCCAGCCCACAGGGCAAGATTGCCCAATTTAACATTTAGCCGATCACAGTAATCGAGTATTCAGCTTCGAGAATCGATGTTTGTTTTGAACCTTTATATTTCGATATTTGAATTTGTTTCGGATTTCGAACTTCGGATTTCGAATTTGTGCTATATAAATTCTACGAATTCTTACGTACGAATTTATAAGCAAATTATGCAAAACAAACCCAATTTTAGAAATGATAAAATGAACATAAATATAGATACGACAAGCAATTACAAAGAATTTGACCCGCTGGGGGTGTCAAAAAACAAAGCCAATTCAAACCCAATTCAAACCCAATTTAACCCAAAACAAACCCAATTTAACCCAATTCAAAGCCAATTCAAACCCAATTTCTACTCTTGCCATCGAGGTAGCGAACAAATGTTTATGAGCAAAACAGTAAAAATCCTTGTGCCAACCGCCGAGAATAAGTATGGTCTTTGGCCGGACGCTGAAATCCGGAAAAATTGCTGAACTGATAAAATGAATAAAAACAATCTTCCAACACATAAAGAGTGCCTGGCCATAATAGAGGCCCATCACGTTCCGCCGCACATCGTAAATCACAGTATGGTCGTTGCCAAATTAGCGGTTTTTCTGGCGCGAAAACTAAAAGAAAAAGGCGAAAATGTAAACCTCAATCTTGTCGAAAGCGCCTGTTTACTGCACGATATTGTACGAGTTTGTGATATTAAGGAACTGGATTACAGCAGGATTGGACGCCCCGTCACGGCCGAAGATAAAGAAAAATGGCACCAGTTGCAGAAAAAGTACGAACAAATTCCTCACGAAGAGGCCGCTTATGATATCTTAAAGGAAAAGTATCCTGCCCTCGCTCTAACCATTAAAAAACACAGATACACGGCCTTGCTTGACGAAAAGGAAAAGCCGATTACGTGGGAAGAAAAGCTGGTCTATTATGCGGACAAGAGAGTTATGCACGATAAAATTGTGCCGCTGGAGGAAAGACTCACCGAAGGTCATAAAAGAAATGCTCTCTTTGATGAATCACAGTCCCAAAGACCGGCTATCATTGCTAAAGTTGACCCGTTAATCTATAAAATGGAAAAAGAAATATTCGACAAAATAGGCCAAAATCCCCTCGATATTACGGACGGTTTTATCGATTCGAACTGAGAGCCTGTCCGGATAATCGTTCAAAGCCCCGGCCCATAGTATAACCCGAAATCGGAAATAGTCGGGCAAACACGGGAATCTAAAATCCTGATTCGTACCTTGTCCGTAGTAACACTGGGTATCCGGCAAATTCGCCTATAGCCGACCGTTTTGCCCTCGGCAACTTGTTGCCATTTACCGTCTATAAAAACATCAACGGCAAATTCGGCAATTCGCTGACCATAATCGCGGATTTGTTCCTGGAACACTATGCAATTGAATCTCTTTGCTCCATCCAATGTAACTACTAATTCGGCCTGCGTAGTCCAGTCGGGCCCCATCCAGCAAGTCGCAGTGTCGCCGTCGAGAGCATTGGCCTCTTCAAAGCCCATCCCGCGTCCGGCTGAGGCGATTGCAGTGGCTCCCTCGGCAAGGTTGGTCTTGAAAGTTTCGCGGAGGTTTTGCCCGACTTCTGTTAGTACCTTGCAGTCGCGCTCTGCAAAAAGCCCATCCCGATTAGGCGGGATGTTCAGCAGAAGCACAGTATTGCCGCCGATTGAGCGATACCAGATATCGAGAATATGCTCTGTTGTTTTGACTTGCTGCTTTTCGTCTCGCCAGAACCAGCCATGCCTGATTGATGTATCGGTCTCGGCAGGGTACCAATGCAGGTATCCGCCTTTATTGAGAACTTCACGAAGTTTATCCAGACTACCCAAATCCCGCGCGGTCATATCCGGCCAGGTAAATTTGTCCACCGGCGCATCTATGGGAATAACGCTCCACTCGGCCGCTCTTGTATTCCCGGCCTCATTGCCGCACCACCTTAAATCCGGCCCTTTACCGAATATCACCGCCTGCGGCGCCAGCTCGCGAATCATTTCATACCACTGGGTATATGTGTATGTCTGCCCGCCTTTGCGTTTGGGATGTGCTCCGTCAAACCAGACCTCATGGATTGGCCCGTACTCGGTCAGAAGCTCGAACAACTGGTTAAGGAAATATTCATTGTAATCGTCAACGACATATTTAAAAGTTCGCCTGTCCCGGAACGGACGGCCCGGCACAGGTTTCGGTATGACCCGCTCGGAATATTTGCTCAGATTACCGTACAGGCCTTCCGGATTTTCGATTTGATACAAATCTGCAGGAGACAAATACACTCCGACCTTCAGCCCGTACTTTTTGCAGGATTTAACCAAATCGCGCAGCACGTCGCCCTTGCCATTGCGCCACAAGCTCGAAGCCACCGAGTGATTTGTATAACGCGTCTGCCACAGGCAGAAACCATCGTGGTGCTTGGCAGTAAGAATCGCCTGGTTCATCCCGGCCGCCTTCATCATCCGGCACCACTGGTCAGTATCCAGATTCTCCGGATTGAAGATTTTCGGATCTTCCATACCCGTGCCCCATTCGCGGGCGGTGAACGTATTAACGCCAAAATGGATAAAACCGATGAACTCACCTTTCTGCCAGGCAAGCTGCCGCGGCGAAGGTTTAACATTTGCCGCCTTGCGAATCAGCTCTTTCTGTCCGATTGTTGTGCTTTGCTCGACCTCGTCATATACCCGCACGTAATCGACCACGAAGTAATCTGGAAGCTTTGCTTTTTTAATATCACCACCCCAATCACCGATTTCTTCGGTCAGTTTCATATACTCCGGCACCTGCGAGACGCCACCTGCGCTGGTGCGCCAGGTTTCTTTGCCATCGACGTAGAAAACATATTCATCGGCTTTCCAGTGCAGGCCGAACGTATGGAAGCCCTTACTGATACCAGGTATCATACTGAGTTTGCCTCCTGCGTTTTTGTGGGCGGCGCCATAGCCGTCCCAGTGCAGGTTCTGCGTTATCTTATCTTCGAGCCAGGGCTTTTCCATTATGTCTATTTCTGTGCCGTCTCTGCCTTCGTTTCCGACTTTACCGACGCTGCCGATATAAAGCCAAAACGCCGGCCAGTGACCGACCTGTTCGGGAAATTTACACCGGCACACCCAGTATCCGAACTTATGCTCGAATTTGTTCCTGGTTCGCACTGCTCCGCTGGTATATCGCTGGCCGTCTTTTTTCGTGCGGATGAGCAAATTACCCTTACCGTCCAGATAGGAATCCTCTTTTACCCAGTAGCCGTCACGCCGCTTCGAGTCGCCGATGATTTCCCATTTGGACGTATCAATCTTTGTCCCGTCGAATTCATCACTCCAGGTGAGTTTCCAGGTCTTTCCATCGCCGGCAGGGGGCATAAATTCTTCTCGAACCTGTGCCTGTGTTTTGGAAACCACACTTACCAAAGCAAAAATGCCAGCACAAAGAATTGCCAGCTTCATAATATTGGATGATTGATGTTTCATATTTCGCTCCTCGTAATTTCGATGATACTCAGTATATGGCCGGTTGCTGATTATTTATTTTCCGGAGATGCTTCTTTCCAACTACTTCGCCGGGTTGCCAATAAGCCTGAAATAACCGTGGCCACCAGCATAATTAAATACGCGATAGTGGTGAACCAATATCCCCACGTTGCGGTCTGGATATGGGCCATTTTTATAACCACTGTACCGATGGCAAAGGACTGCAGGAACATTTTAATCTTGCCGGATACTGTCGCGGCGAAGTTGACACCGCGGGCCTCTGCGACGTGGCGGAGTATTGTTACATAAGCTTCTCGTGCAATTAAAATACCCGCTACCGACCAATGGATAACCGACAACGCATCCGGGCTTAAGCTGAAAAGCTTCGGCTGACCGATTATTGCAAAGCAAATAAAAGTGCCGCAGACCAGAATTTTGTCCGCCAGCGGGTCCATCATTCGGCCGAACTTGCTGGCGACGTTCAGCCTGCGAGCGGCCAGGCCGTCAACCATATCGGTCAGGCCGGCGGTAACAAAGATAATGAAAGCGATGTCGAGAAAACCGGGAAACGGCACTTCGCCATCGGCGTAATATGGCGGAGCCAAAAAAAGCATAACCAGAAAGACAATGGTTAAAACAAGCCGACCAAAAGTTAAAATATTCGGGATAAGATTCAGCATAATAAGGAAGTTTACCCCTTTAGAAATTCCATAACAAGAAATAATATTTCCAAAAAAGAGAAAATTTCTTACGGCGAAACGATGTAATTGGCAACTATATTGTAACACAACAAGAAAAACTACAGAAAGCATCTACGTTCATCTGATGATCTGCCCAATCAGAAATGTAACTCTCAACAATACAATAAATCGTCTCTGGCTCGGCCTGGGGTATTACAGTAGTGCTGCCAAAAGCTATCATTGGATCACAAAAGTATAGAATACTCGTCAAATACTAATATTTTGAAGTTTGTAATTACGATTATACGATTTTGGGCTCGAATGAGGCTTCACCATTTAAGGAGAACATGCTTGACCTTTTGATTTGTAAAAGATATTTTATAGTTCAATAAATATGAAATAGCGAACTTCGCGAAGCATTTTAGGGAGATATATCATGAAAACGTAAGACTTCATGTCTATGTCAATCGGGAGAATTCTGGACAGTACCTTTTAAAGATTTATAAGGATAGCTTTATTCGATTCATTACTATTGTGACAACCAGAGCTGACGCTACTGGTTTGAAGAGTTATTTACAGATAGAGCTTTATAGAAAAGGATGAACTGTGCGTGTATTATCCATCCTCATTAAAAGACAGATAGTTGACGATGCGCCATTCTTTGTCTCCGCCCTAGTTGCCTCAGGGATTATAGTTCTTATACTCGGTTCCCTTGCTTTCATTTATCCCCGTGACCTTCTGTTACAAATGATCGTTCTTCTTATTTCTCTACCTGCTCTCATTAGTATTTGCTTTTTTTCTTTAGGGGTGGCACAAACGCACCTTGACCGAAAGAATGGGATTTCAGCGTTCTTGTCGGTTTTACCTGTTAAACGGAGTCAGATTTTCCTGATGCGTTTTATCACCGGCATACTGATTACTTTGACTGTTATGTCCCTCTTGGCATTAGCTATTACAGGTGGCATACTATCAGGTCTTCTTTTGTGGCCCGAATCGCTTTTACCAGATGGCCTTTATTACTTGTTTATAGGGATGTTCCTAACAGGATTTGCTTGCTATTGTTTCGGTCTTTATGTGGCCTGTAAAGCCCAGACATTTACAGGTGCTATGTGTACCCTACCGTTAGTAATGATCTTTATTTCACTAATTATTGTTAAAGGCTTCGGATTAACTCTAATTGTAATAACCTTGCTATTTATTGCTGCTTCTTTATTAAGCTTGATTAAAACCTCTAGAGATAACCCTATCACATTTCTCGCCACGGGATTAATAGTTCTGGTTTTGCTTTCTATTCCCTGTTACTGGGCACGTTACTTGTGCGATGTCGTATTTGTGGCAAATATGCAGAGAACAGTGCTGGGTGTCGAAATCAATCCTTCTGGCCTACCACTCTTCACATATAGATTTTATCCAGACTCCCCTTCCCACTTAATTGCTAATGCTAGTATTGACAGTTTTGCCTTACCGACGCGTCGCCGTGAAGTCCATTACATCTTGAGGTCCTTGGGTATACTCGACTATCTCAAATCCAGAGGGCCACTCGGCCAACGCATTCGCTTAGGTGACCTTGGTACTTCTCGGAGTCCATATTTTGATAAAATAAAAGGACTACTTGTCGACCGTAACAGCAGTGACAGCAGGTATATACTCTACATTGGCCCTAAAGGTATGTCGACTACTCCAGACACAGGTCTCGGAAGATTTCATTCTCCAATCATAGGTAAAGGGATTGTTTACGATATGTACTATAGATGTTTTTTTGTACTTGACCTTAAGAACCAGACTATTCGAAAGGGTCCTGTGCTACAGGATCTGACACGTCGTCCTGTTGAGATTATTGATGTTTATAGATCAAAAGCCTGTTCTGTATATTTCACTCGACCTTTCGGTGCATTGGAACAAGTAGTGTATCAAACTGGCGATTATTTGCCGGTGCTGGATGAGTCGGGACGTATTGATTTGCTGGATCCAGAAAAATTGGAACTCGTTAGATATGCTGGTGTCTTACCCCGTCCTCAAACACTCATTGGTTGGGGCTCTCGAAAACCGAAAGATCTTTTGGCCTATGATATCGAGATTGTCTCGACGATGGACCAAAGAGAATATAAGTATTTTGGAATGATAGCTGCAAGTGTTTCACGTCAGGGTACATCGATGTCTCTCGCCGTCTTCGATATGGATGGTAAACAAGTCAGGACTACGCAAACAAGAGCGGTACCCTATGATGTACGTGTCTCGGGGACAGGACCATATACTCCACGCATTCCATCTGCGAAGGCTGTTCTATTTGATGTCCCTCTGGGCCCTGAGATGACCATCATGAAGTACCTGTTGGAGTGCCTTCACCCTCCAGTTTTGACGTTGGCATCTTTCTTCACAGCTCATAGCTTTGAGGCAAACTCAACTCATAGGGCGCTGTTCTTTATGCCCAACTCCTTTGTAGCTTTGTTAAGAGACCGTCAGGGTAGTATCTTGATTACATTCTTGATTGCTCTGTTGATTATGATTCCTGCGATTCTGTTTGCATGTTTTCTTAGTTGGCTTGTTGTGAGAGATGCTCTACTAATTGGTTTGTCGCGTAACTCCAGGCGAATTTGGCTGCTGGGGATACTAACCTTTGGCTTAATTGCCTATATTGCTTACCGGCTGACTCGACCGAAGATTACTTTAGTAACCTGTCAAAATTGCGGCAGACCACGAAGGCCGGATATACCTAAATGCTACAACTGCAAAAGTGATTGGCACATGCAGGACCTAACACCGCCGGCCTGGAGGATTCTCAATAGGGTGGAACTGGTTGATGAAATCTCGACAATCCATGAGGAAGAGACCACCGTCGAATAAAAAGCGGTGGATTTTCTGGACAAATCTTGTGGAGATGACCTCAATCATTGGAGATATAAGGCTAAAGGCTTCTTACTTACCTTATACCGATAGGATTCCTTGAATTTGTTAGATGAACACAGTTTAACCACGGACTAAATTTGCTCGACGATCAAATCGTAATCTTTTGTGCCGATGACTTTCGTATTGATAAATTTACCGGGCCGGGCTTGACATTTCTTTATTATACAGATGCTGTCGATATCGGGGGCCTGGCCATAGAAGCGTCCCCGTCCTTCGTTTTCACTGTCAACGGCATCGACCAGGCAGGTAAGCTGGCTGCCGATTCTGTTTTTGTTTTTGGTAAAGGCGATTTCCTGCTGAGTGAGCATCAGCTCTTCGAGGCGCTGCTGTTTTATTTTCTCGGAGACATGGTTCGGCATTTTCTCAGCGGCGGTCCCGGATTCAGGATAGAAACTAAAACAACCCAGTGCATCGAATTTTGCCCATTTGATGAAATCCAGAAGCTCGGTGAACTGATGTTCGGTCTCGCCGGGGAAGCCGACTATCACTGTTGTCCGCAGTATAATATCGGGCATAGCTTTTCGGAGCTTTTCAATCAGTCGTATTAACTGGTCTTTGGAATCAGGGCGACGCATGGCTTTTAGGATTGTGTTATTTACGTGCTGGATTGGGATGTCCAGATAGTGAACGATTTTTTCACTTTTTGTGATAGTATCGATTAGTGTGTCATAGATTTCTGTCGGGTATAGATACATTAACCGAATCCATGACAGGCCGGTAATCTTTTCAAGTTCGCTGATAAGGGCGGCCAGAGAGTTTTTAATTTTCAAATCCCGGCCATAGGATGTACTGTCCTGTGCGATTATATTAAGCTCGACTGTGCCTGATGAAACTAATTCGCCCGCCTCAGACAGAACGAGTTCCGGGGGTTTGCTTCGGAATCGCCCTCTGATTGCCGGTATTGTGCAAAAAGAGCAGCGGTGGTTACAGCCTTCGCTGATTCGCAGGTACGCCCAATGTCCCGGTGTAATAAGCAGCCTGGTTCTGTCGTCTAATATTGTCTGTGCCGATTGATTCAAATAAGCTGCCGGATGCCGACGAGAAAGCGTTTTTTTTATTATCCCGGCAATATTATCTCGCTGGCCAAGACCGACAACGGCATCGATACCTTCGGCCTGGCTAAACAATTGCTCTCCTTCTCTTTCCGGCAGGCAGCCGGCGACAATAACTTTTTTTACGGCGCCGCTGAGTTTATGTTCTAAGGTGTGCCTAATTGCTTCGAGCGATTCGGCTTTGGCCGGGGCAATAAAACCACAGGTGTTGATGACAACGACATCGGCGGTATCAGGGTCGGCTGTTATTAAAAAACCGGCCTCGGCGATTTCTGCCAACATTCTTTCGCTGTCAACAGAGTTTTTTGGACAACCCAATGATATAAAGCCAACCGTGACTTTTTGTTTTTTTCTCTTCATAACCTGCAAAAAATAGCAAAAAAGAATGGTTTAGTCTAATATTTTTAATTTAGGTAAGCCTGGAGGGGAAATTATTTTTACTCATTCTTTCAGAATATACTTGACGATAAATGATATATGCAATAGAATATTTTTTAAGGTTCCGTCAAATTCCGGGTTTGAACCTCAGGAGAGTGGGAAACATCGTTTAGTTGGACTCGGGATTATGAAGACGGGTATAGAATTATGACCAACAGCGGCCAAAATATCAGCCGCAGTCGATGGCTAATCACAGCTTTGACTGTAGGGTTAGTGGTTTGTGTGGGGGGTATTTGTACCCTTTTTGCCCAGACAAATACCGAACACAACGCCGAGAAAGCTATTAACGATTTACAAATCGACACTTCTATTAATGATCCAAATATACCAATTCCTGAAATCTACAAGACACCACCCAAAATCGTCGAGCAAATAGTTGGGGGAAAAGCGGAGTTCAAGCTATTCTACTTTTGCAAGCAACATACATCCGATGAGCTTAAGAAAATTGTCCACGAGCAATTTGCAACACAACTTTTTGACGAAAAAGGTAAATCAACTAACGTCTCAGATTATAACGTCAGTAGTAACCCTGCTACCAACCAGTTGATAGTAAGATGCCCGCTTCGCGAAGACGTCGATGCTGTACTTGAACTCCTGGAAGCGGTGGATGTCCCTCCGATTCAGATCAAGATAGACTGCCTGATATCAGAGATTTATTCAGATTTTACATTCGACCGGGAAACTACTATTGAAATTCTTGAGCTGTTCGGTGAGGATATTGCGATGAAACCTGGTGGTATGCCCTTCGGGTCCAGCGTTCAGGATTTCATAAGCGAAGGAGGTGAAGTCCCTCCTGCATTTCCGGGAGCTTCATTGAGGGAACTTATTCGCGCCAGAATGGGTCTTAATATCGGATATTTGAGCGCAGCCCACAAATTTACGGCCCTGGTGGACCTGCTTGAATCACGGGGTTATATGAAAATCCTGATGAACCCGGTACTCGAGACCATCAACGGTAAAACAGCAGTAATTAAGTCAACTGAACATATACCGCTGCAAACGGTAACTAAGTTCATACCTGGTCTGACTAATTACCTTCCCCAAACTGAAATACAATATATGGATGTCATTGACTCGCTTGAAATCACTCCCCACGTTTTTGCCGATGGTACCATCGCCCTTGAAACCGACATCCTGCTTGGTGCAAGAAATACTCCTGATGGTGTAAAGCAGGTTCCAATCGTTACCAAAAGGGAAATCACGAGCAAAGAAACTCGCATTCGTCCGGGTGAAAGTCTCATAGTCGGCGGAATTAGAAAGACCTTAGAGTTTGGTGTTGTCCGCGGTGTCCCGATACTAAAAGATATACCTCTGATTGGCTTTTTGTTCTCCGGCGAAGATACCGAAAAGCGGGCAGTCGAGACTGTGTTCATACTGACTCCTACCTATTCGACCGGCGGCAGACCAAAACAGGAAATAATGGGAGAAATCAGAAAAAAGCATGCACCGGCTTCTCCAACCGCTTTGCAGGAAGCTATTACAGATTTCTTTGGAGATAAGTCTTCAGAAGAGCAGCAACGACGTGACGTTGAAGCTGAGCATTCTCGTCTCGAGGCTGAGGCGGAAAAGGTGGAAGTCAGAAGCACTGCTCGTGAGTCAGAAGCTCGGGCCGAGCGTCTTACTGCCGAAGCTCAAAAAGCAACATCCGATGCAGCAAAAACCAAAGCCGATGCCGAGGAGCTAATGGCTGAAGCGAAGAACATTATGGCCGAGGCTGAAGCAAAGGCCAAGGCGGCCGAAAAAGCACAACAAGAAGCTGAGTCTGAAAAGACAAAAGACAAAAAAGATAACACAAAACCTGAAGCCTAATAAAACTAAAGCACACAAGACAAATGAGATATCCGGCTAAATATGCCATTTTTCATTTAGCGGCAAGTCGTTTAATTCCCATATGCCATTAGGAGAACTATTTTTTATATTAAAGGGGAACAGTCTATGGATAATTTCAACGGCAGTGGTTTTAGTGGGCAAAATATCAACGATCCTATCCCGCTTGACCAAGACCTCGACAAACCTATTCCTTTAGAAGAGATCGGTATCGGAGGAGGTAGTATTTCACATGCGCCCCTGGATTTGGGCGGCAGCAGTCCTGTGGAAATACCTAAGATTCAGGTCCCCAAGCCTGTTGCACAAAAGCCGGCAGAAAAAGCAGCCTCAAGCGATAGAATAACGGGCATAAAGACCTTTTTTACAAAACTGCATCCCGGTGCAATAAATTTCCTTGATGAACAAATCACCAAATGGCTTGCAGAAAATCCTGAAATTGTCATAAAACGAACAAACATCATAACAGGTGAGATCCAGGCTAAAAAGACCGACCCGAACATTATTATTTCAGTCTGGTATTAAATAAGCTGTCTGAGAATTATCACGAGTGATGCTATGTTTGCAGGTGGGATTAGGGGTCTCTGTCTGCATTTTTCAATGAATAAGCTTTTTCAACACTCTGCTATTTCGGCGGAAATGGTTGTTTGCATATCAAAACAGGCAATTTTATAATTCTATGCACCGAGTAAATGTTCTGTTGTTTGACGGTATGACAGGACATCCATACTGCGGCTGACCGGAAAAATTAACCAGCGACGCATAAAAAATCTTGATATAATTTCTTGACATATAATACAATTTCTATTAGTTTGCTTGGTTTATCTGTTTGTATATAGTAAATGAGACTTGTTTTGATAGATTGTTTGGAGGTTTTTTGTGGCTAAAGAGCTGGCTCGGAAACTAATAAATGCAGGTGTACATTTTGGACATGGCGTGAGCCGATGGAATCCCAAAATGGATCAGTTTATTTTCGCAAAACGCGGTAATATTCATATTATTGATGTCAAAAAAACCTTAAAGGGATTATTGATTGCAAAAAAGCTTCTTGCTGAAGTGGTCTCTTCAGGAAAAGATGTTGTTTTTGTAGGCACGAAACGGCAGGCCCAAAAAGCCGTTGAAGCTGTCGCTGAGAAGTGTGGAATGCACTATGTCTCGCAGCGATGGCTTGGCGGGATGCTTACAAACTTTCGAACCGTACGCTCGCGGCTGCAGAGATTGGAGCAGTTGGAAGCTATGGTCGAAGATGGAACCCTTGAAAGAGAAAGCAAAAAGCAGGCATCGAGACTCAAGCGGGAGATGCGAAAGATAAAAACTAATCTCCAGGGTGTTCGGAATATGTCTCGTTTGCCCGGCGTTGTTGTTGTGATCGATGCTAAAAAAGAATATCTTGCTCTGATGGAAGCCAGAAAACTGAATATTGTAACTGTCGGATTTCTCGATACCGATTCGGACCCTGACACAGTAGATGTGGCGATTCCTGCTAATGACGATTCTATCAGAGCGATTGAATTGATACTTAACGAATTGGCGGACGCCGTAGCGATTGGCAAAACAATGGTTTCTGTTCGACAGGAACCGGCTCAAAGACCCAGACGCGTCCGCTCCAAAAGACCGGTTCTGGCCCGTGCTCGCGAAGAAGGACCTCAAGCATTGCCAATTGTTGAGCAAAAACCAACGCAGAATGTTGATACTGCCTCCCAGCAAGCGCAAACCGAACAACAGGAGTCTAATTAACAAGGCACAAGTCTGCGATAGATAACTTATAGTATTCAGCCGGCGATATTTTTTCCGGCCGACGTTGTATAAATTTCAAATTCCAAATAGAGAGATTTCCTTTAACACAATAGAAGCAGTACAAGAATAGGAGTTTTAATATGGCGGCAATTTCAGCAGCAATGGTGATGAAGCTGAGAAAGATGAGCGGACAGGGAATGATGGATTGCAAAAAGGCCCTTCAGGAGGCTGATGGTGATATCGAGCAGGCTATGGATTCACTTAGGAAAAAAGGTCTCGCCACTTTGGCCAAACGCGCCGAACGAGACACTACTGAAGGTCTGGTTGTCTGTAAAAGCAGCCAGGACGGCAAAACTGCAGTTCTTGCAACGCTTTGTTGCGAGACTGATTTCGTGGCCAAGAGTGATGGATTTGTGGCAGCAGCGAAAACTCTGTCCGACTATGCCCTGGTGTGCCCGGCCGAAGAGGGTGCAGAAAATATCCTTGAAACTGTTGTTGACGGCAAAAAATTCAGTGACGTTTTAACCGAAACCGTCAGTAAGACCGGCGAAAAAACACAGGTGGGGGATTACGCAAGATATCAGCTTGACGGCCCGGGTCTTATCAGCACTTACATACACTTCAACGAAAAAGTAGGCACAATGGTTCAAATTGAGACCAGCGATGACAATGTAGCAGCCGCAGATGTGCTAAAGCAGACGGCTTGCGACATAGCGATGCACATTACTGCAACAAAACCGCTGGCATTAAATAAGGACGAGATTGACTCTGAGATCATCGAGCGTGAGAAAAATATTTTTGCCGAGCAGGTTAAAAATAAACCGGCCAACATCACAGACAAAATCGTCGAAGGCAAGATGAGGAAGTTCTTTGCTGAGAATTGTCTTCTCGACCAGCTTTTCGTTAAAGACGACAGCAAGTCGGTTGAACAGGTCCTTGCCGAAGCCGCCAAACAGGCTGGAGGCGAGGCTACAATAAAAAGATGTGTCCGATTTGAGGTTGGTTAAGAAACGTTCTTTGTGAGCCGTGATATAGGATGTGCACGACGAAACTCGCAAGTCCGCTTCTGTCCAGACGGGAGATAAGGAATAAATGGCAGCGAGCAAATATAGTCGCATATTGCTGAAACTTTCCGGCCAGAGTTTTTGCAGGCCCGGTGAATTCGGAATTGACGGCCCTTCACTTGAGTCAATTGCCGAGAGGATATCACAGATTTGCAAAAATGGCCCTCAGGTCGCCGTCGTGGTGGGTGCCGGTAATTTTCTTCGGGGGGAGACTTTCTCAAAGGCCAGTCACATCCCGCGAAATACAGCAGATTATATGGGGATGTTGGCAACCATTATTAATGCCTGTGCGCTGCAGGAGACGCTTGAGAAGCTTGGTCAGCCAACGAGGGTGCTCAGTGCAATAGAGGTTCCCGCGATGTGCGAGTGCTTTATTCGCAGAAGGGCCATTCGGCACCTTGAACGCGGAAGAGTTACGATACTGGCCGGCGGAACTGGAAATCCTTTTTTTACTACCGATACCTGTGCTGCTTTGAGATCTTCGGAGCTTGATGTGGACCTGCTCATAAAAGCAACAAAAGTCCAGGGCGTTTACAGTGATGACCCCGAGAAGAATCCGGATGCTCAGCTTTTTGAACAATTGACTTACGACCAGGTATTGGAGAAGAAACTCAGAGTGATGGACCATTCGGCAATAACTCTCTGCCGTGACAACAATATTCCGATAATTGTTTTAAATATTTTCGAAAAGGGCGACATAACAAAGGCCATTTGTGGCGAGCCGGTCGGCACTAAAATAATGATGCAACAATAGCGAATTGAAATACCAGGTGAGGAAAGAAGATGTCCGTTAATGAGATACTCTCTGACAGCGAATCCAAAATGAAAAAGGCCGTAGAAGTGCTCCATGATGAGCTAAAAACCGTTCGCAGCGGAATGGCTTCTACCGGACTGGTTGAAAACATAAAGGCCGATTTCTATGGAACGCCGACACCATTGAAACAGATGGCAACGCTTGCAGCACCACAGGTCGATATGATTGTAATTAAACCGTTCGACCCTGGTTCGATTAAAGAAATTGAAAAAGCAATCAAAGCCAGCGACCTCAGCATCGCGCCTATTGTCGATGGCAAGGTAATCAGACTTAATATCCCGGCACTTAGCGGGGAAAGAAGAAAACAGCTTGTTCAGCAGGCCAAACAAGCAGGTGAGCAGACAAAAGTTGGGATTCGAAACATACGAAGAGACGCCATTAAACATCTCGAAAAACAGCAGAAAGATAAACTCATCACAGAAGATGACCTTAAAAACGGCAAGAAGCAGGCTGATGATATTACCAAGAAATACTCCGACAATGTTGACGTACTCATCAAAAGTAAATCGGATGAAATAATACTCGATTAGTTTTGGTAAAAGTGCACACCTCATAACGGCGCGAGGTTTTGTTGAAGGGCCTTGTGTTTATGTGTACGAACCATATTTTGGGGGATCATAGTGATGTCGGTTGAAAAGATATCAAAAGCTAAGCCGCCCAAAAAATCCGCTACGAAGATAATCAAGCTGATTTTGATATTTATCGTTATTGTGATTGTGCTGGTATTCTTTTTTGTACCTGCATTCATTTCATCCAATAAGGGCAATCGTTTCGTATCAGGTAAAATCAACAATTCAATTGACGGCCAAATAGATTTCGCCGATCTTTCAATGGGCTGGTTCAAAGGAATAAGTATTGCAGGGCTTAGTTTCGCCGATAATGCAGACACGATTTCCGTCCAGGTTAGGCAAATCACCACGAAGCCCCGCTATGGTTCAATTTTAACAGGCAACCTGTCATTCGGACAGACGACAATTGACCAGCCTAAGATAAGCGTAAATCTCAATAATCAACCTGAGAGCAGGCAGGAATCTGTGAGTGTGTCCGAGCCGATTCCCACCAAAGCCGGATATCTTGCCCTTGTTATGGATGTAGTCGTTAACGACGGCAATTTTAAATTGACAGATTCGAAGGCAAAAACCGTTGAACTCTCGGAGATAAACTCAAAACTGAGTCTGCGGCCGCCGGGCAGGCGTACAGATTTTGATATCAATCTGGCTGTGGTTAACAGTAAGGCTGAGAAAGCACAGATTCACGCGGAGGGCAAAATTAAACGTGATAAGGCGATAAGAGGCTGGTCTCTCAAAGGTACTACCGGCGATTTGATTGTAGAAGTTAATGACCTGGATCTCGAATCTTTGGGTTCGATTCTGGAATTGGCTAAAATAGATGTTCAAGCCAAAGGACTGGTTTCTGCTGATTTAAATGCCGTAATTAAAGATGGCAACTTCGAGAATTTGAACGGCTCAATCAAAGCAAAGAATCTGGATATAACCGGATCGGCGCTAAATGGCGACAATCTGAAAACGAGCCTGTTGAATGTAGCTGTGAAGCTTACAAGCCAACAGAAATTGATAAACATCGAACAATTTCAGTTCGACAGTGACTGGCTTGTGGGGCAAATCGGCGGAATGGTTCCCACTACATTTAGTTCATGGTCAGACTTTTTAACATCCGAGTCGGATGTGAGCTTGAATGCCGATTTCGAGCTTGATGCTGCCGCAGTTCTTTCTCAAATGCCGCAAACATTCGGCATCAAAGAGAAAATGAAGGTCACCTCAGGTAAATTGAGTGGAAATATTACGGCAAATCGCGGCAAGCTTAATGGCGAGGTAAATCTCGACGAATTGACAGGCACCTTCGAAGACAAAAAGCTTGCTCTTTCCCAACCGGTTACAGGCAAGCTTCAGATTTCAACGGATAAGAAAAAAATACGTTTTGATGAGCTTAATGTAACAGCTTCGTTTGCGAGAATTAATGCCGGCGGGCTTCTTGAACAACTTAAATATGATGGTTATGTTGACCTGAAAAAACTGCAATCGGAATTCGGACAGTTCGTGGATTTAGGTAAATACGAGATAGCCGGCGAGATTGTTGAGCAGGGTACTTTGTCGGTTAATAAAAGCGAGATTACGGGCAGAGGTGCATCGCAGGTTAAAAACCTTCGCATAATTTCAGATGGTATCTCTGCGCAAGAGCCGGGGGCAGATATTAAGTTTGCTTTTGCTGTGGACAGAAAAACTAACGTACTGACCTTTAATTCTATTGAAGCCAATGCGAGCCTGGGCCAAATCAATATAAACCAGGCCGTTCTTCCAATAGGTGGAAATACGCAAGTACCTGTAAGCATGGATATTGTCGCCAAGAATATTGACCTTGAAAAAGTGAAGCCATTTGCTGTTTTATTTGCTTCTTTACCTAAAGAAACCCAGCTTGCAGGTATCGCCGAATCAACAATCTCCATAAGCTCGGATAAAAACATCTACAAAGTAAAAACCGACTCGACAAAAATTAAAGCTCTAAAACTCACTTATCCCGGCGAGGAGCCTTTTGAGCCGAATGAAGTATTGCTTGTTTTTGATGCTGAGATAAATCCCGAAGAAAAAACTGTTAATATTAAAAAATTACAACTGGACAGCCCGCAAATAAAAATTCGCAAAGGCGAATTTAACAAGCTTAATAATTCTGGCAAGACTAAATTAACCGGACAAGCGGAGTTGGAGTATGACTGGTTGGCGGTCAGTACTTTCGCTGCTCCATTTCTTCCGGAAGGTCTGACTCTTAAGGGTCAGAGAAAAGACTCTATTAATTTCCTCAGTGAATATCCTTCCGGGGAGTCGGACAAACTCATGTCTAATCTTACCGCCGATGCCAAACTGGGATTTGAACAGGCTGGCTATATGGGATTGGATTTTGGCCCGACCGACGTAGATATTCAAATCCGTAACGGCCTGCTCAAAATTGTACCGTTTGAGACTACTGTCAACAAAGGCCTATTTAATTTTGTCGGCCAGGTGGATTTCAACCAAAAACCAGCTCAATTGAAAATGGCCGAACCTCTCCAGCTAATGAAGAATATCAAAATCAATGACCAGACGACCAAAAAGCTTCTGATGTACCTCAATCCAATTTTCGCAGACGCCGTCAACGCCAGCGGCATTGCTTCTTTTAGCTGTGAGCAGCTCACTATTCCGCTTGATGCTGCCGCCCAAAATCAAGCTGAAGTTGTTGGTACGGTTTCAATGGACCAGGTGCGCTTGCAGGCCTCAGGTTTACTCAGCACGATTTTTTCAGCGGGCGGTACCAGTGCCCGCGGTGCGGTTATTACTATCCATCCTACGAAGTTCGTTTTGCGGGATGGATTTCTCAGATATGATGATATGCAGATGGATATCGGTGACAATCCCGTCAATTTCAAAGGTGTTATCGGTCTGGATAAGAGCCTGGATATGACCGTAACTTTACCTTACACCGCAGATGGCAGAACAGTACGAGTCGGTCAGGAAACAACCAGCAAAAGGATTAAGGTATCACTCAGGGGTACTGTCGATATGCCCGAACTTGATATTGGTAAACTCCTTGAGGGCCAGTTACTGCAGCAACTGGAGGAGCAATTGCCAAATCTTCTTGAACAATTATTGAAATAGCATAGATAGACCTGTAAATCTTATCAATTCCATTGTGGCCAATATTCTTTATTTAGCCTGTTGTTTTCCCGCAGGTTCCCACCTGAATTTGCCGATATAAGCTTGAATTGAAAGGGTATAGAGATGTTATCGCTTACAAAGCTTTTATCAACGCCGACGACTCAGCTTGGCAAAGCCGGGTGGTTTGCGGTCTTTCAGATTAAACTGTGGTCTCATTGTATCAGACTGCTGGAGAAAAACCATGCAGGCCGCCAGGCGGCCGCCCTGTCGTATCATACGGTTTTCGGGATTGTGCCCCTGGCTATCGTAACTCTTTTGATATTCCAGTCATTCCCGGCTTATAGTAATGTTGGTGAAAATTTGAAGAGTCTTGTTTATGAGCAGCTTAACCTGTCAACTATCGAAATAACACCTGATAAAGAGAAGCCGGAAGAGATAATAAAGATCACGGAATATCTCAATGACATAGTCAGTGAGTTTTTTTCCGGTGTAAACAAAGGCTCTATCACCCTGTTTAGCGTGGTAATTGTTGTTTGGGCGGCTTTATCTCTGTTGGCGACAATAGAAAAAGCATTTAATAGTATCTGGCACGTTCCGAGGGGCAGAAATTTTCTGCATCGAATTTTCAGCTACTGGGCGCTGCTGACTCTTGGGCCTTTGCTTCTTGGGGCCGGCATATATATAGCCAATCCATATACTACTATTGCGTGGTTTCAGAAAACTTTTCTTGCAGATATCGCGCCAATCCTCTTGTCTTATATCGTAGCCGCCGTTGCCTTCTTTTTGCTCTATTTTGTTTTGCCGAATACAAAGGTTAAGACAAAAGCCGCCATTTGGGGTGCAGCGGTAGGCGCTTTGGTCTGGATAGCCGCCAAAAGTGCCTTCGGGTACGGTATCACGGAATTAAAGCTGTACACCACGGTATATGGTGTAATGGCCCTGGTTCCGATGACGGTGTTCTGGATTTATATTACCTGGCTGACGGTGCTGTTCGGCCTGCAGTTGACGTTTACTACTCAGCATCTTAGCAGTCTCGACGCTGCTGAGATTGCCGCCGCCAAGGAAAACGAAGAATATTTCATAGCAAACGACATTACCGCCATAAACATCGTCAGAGAGATAGCCCTTGCCTTTGTGAAGAATCGGGCACCGGTTTCGCCGGAGGTTATATGCAGTAAATTAGATATCCCTCCTGAGTTCGGAGACAAGATTCTCGACCATCTCGTCAGGAGAGGATTGATAGCCAAAACCTCCGAGCCTAAAGTGGGTTTTCTGCCTGTAAAAGACCCGGCAAATATCAGGTTGTCCGATATTGCCGAGGCCGTATCTGTAGCGGGCTTTGCACAGTCAACACCCGATCAGTCGCAGGCTCTTGAGCAGATAAATCAATCACAGCGAAACATCCTGGCTCAGTACAGCCTGAAACAAATACTCGATGTCACACGAGATAGTGAAAAATTACTTAAACAAAATCATGATGGCATTGTAAATAAAGAACAGGCCGAAGAAAAATAGAGCTATCGCACAAATCATAAGCACTATTCGCATTCCTTGCGGGCCAAGCAATACCGAGCCCTTGAAACTCGCCCACGACAAAGCACTGAGCCAGATAAGGTCGCACAGCCAATGAACGATTGCGAATATCACAAAGGCCGATATCCCAATTCCGGTAGCAGTGGTTGCAAGAGTTAATCCGACGGTCGCCCACCAGACAAGAAAATACGGATTACTTGCCGACAGTATTATCCCTGTAAACACCGGTGTGCTTTTGGTGGTTTTGGTTTGCTGTTCTTCTGTTACTCGCAGACTCTTGAGCATTTGAATTGCCATTATCAGCAAAAACGCTCCGCCGGCCAAACCGATGATAATTTGTGCGATGGGCAGTTTTAATATTCTGCCCAAACCCAACACAATCAGCACCATCAGCGGAAATTCGACGATGCCGTGCCCAATGGCTAAAAGCATACCGGCGTAGCGCGAACGTGTCCCCATCCCAATCGCCGCGGCCGTCACCGGACCCGGCGCCATTACGCCGGATAGCGATATTACAACAACCTCAATTAAAAAAAGTATCAGTTCCAGCAGGTCACCAATTTATTCGCCGAAGATTTTTACTAACAGACGTTTTTTGCGTTTGCCGTCAAACTCGAAGTAGAAGATGTGCTCCCACGGCCCGAGATGAAGCTTTCCTTCCGTAATTGCGACCACGACCTCACGTCCCATTATTTGCCGTTTCAGATGAGCATCTGCGTTGTCCTCATACCCATTATGTTGGTATTGGCTGTGTGGTTTTTCCGGAGCGAGTTTTTCAAGCCAGAGCTCGTAATCGTGATGAAGACCCGATTCGTTGTCGTTGATAAATACAGATGCTGTTATGTGCATTGCGTTAATAAGTACAAGGCCATCCTGAACGCCGCTTTTATCTACAAGCCGTTCTACTTCATTATGGATAGATACAATCGCTCGCCGCTGCGGTATGTCCATCCAGATTTCTTTTGTCAATGTCTTCATAATAAGAATCTCCTGTATAGATGCGGCAATTATAGATTCATTAACGATATAAAGCAAGCCGCTAAGCTATAGGAGGCAGGTTCATGATGAGCAGGTAATATTAACCAGTTTTCAGATTTGAAAATTTCAAAGGAAGTGCGGGTGAGCCGGGGCCTGACGTAATCAACAAAAGACCTTTGCCGAGATAAACACTATTTTTTTCCTATACGAGTCATAATTTTCTCTCCCATCATTCAGCCAGACTATCGAGAACCTGCCTCATGCTGCGTCTGTATTCCTGAAATGCCTTCCTGCCTTCTTCAGTAAGGCTCAGAAGCGTCCGGGGTATCTTTTCCACAAACTCCTTTTTAATCTCCACGTAACCGGTGGCTTCCAGCTTACTCAAATGCGCAGAAAGGTTTCCCCGTGTAAGGTGAGTCTGGTTCATCAGAAAGAGAAAATCCGCACTTTCAACCACGGACAGATACGCCAGGATTAACAGCCTGGCCGGCTCATGAATTACCCTGTCGATTTCTGCCAGCGGCTGGAGGTTTTCTTTATCTATTTCATTCTTTGTCACTATTAACTCCTATGCTGGCTTAGGATATTTGCGCAGGAAAAGATTAAGCCTGATTATGCCAATAGGTATTAAAAGCCCGGCTAGGGCCCAGCCTTGTATAGCGGTAGCTATCCTGGGTTCGTAATCAAGCGATATTAGCAGAAGCCCCGCTAAACCACTGGCCAAAAACAAACTGATAATAAAATAATCGTAAGTGTGTGCGGCCCGCCAAACCTGGGCTAAGGTTATACCGGCCAGCACTATCCCAAGGTAGGGCGGCAGCAACCATCGAAGCTGCGAAACAAAAAATAAGCCAGCACCGATTAAAATAAGCACTATGGCAAGGACGAATATTTTTCGACTTGTAACTTTATCCTTTGATTCTGCCAGCTTTGCGTACCCCACTCGCGGATATGTTATTCGCCTGCGGCAGGCCGGTTTCAAGAGAATCTGTATCGCACAGCCGGCGATCATCGCTATCGAAAGTCTGAAATCAAGAAAGAAGATTGCCATGATACCCAGCGAAAGCCCAACCAAAATTTCATCCAATCCATCTTGATGAAGGGCCATGCGGGTTTTTATTTCGATATCTTGCAGATCAATTTTCATCGTCATTGGATACCTCCATTTCAGGTTGGGGGTATTTCTGCAGGAAACGGATTAACTGAACCAATCCCACCGGGATAAAAATACCGGACAAACCCCATAGCTGATATGCCGTAGCGACTCCCGGGGCATAGCCGAGCTGTATGAGTAGTAAACCGATAAGACCGCTTGCCAGAAGCACTGCAGCAAGTATGTAATCGAGAACGTATCCGGTAATACGAGCGCCGACTAAAGCAAGCCCGCCCAGAAATATACCCAGACAAAGAGGCAGTAAGAACCATACCCATATACCAACACATATAATCAATGCGACTATAATAAGTGGTAATGCAATATCCCAAACTATCAGGCTTTTAATGTCTGCTCGCCCGGGAAACTTAGCGTAGCCGATGCGCGGATAAGTAAATTTTTTTCTGCAGACAGGCAGGATGATTGTCTGCATTGCACAGCCGACAATCAATGCACCTGCATATTTGAAATCAAGGAAAAACACTGCCATTATTCCGAGCATAAGTCCGGCACAGATATCGGACAGCCCGTCCTGTCGAATGATGCGATACGAATCTTGTTTAATTCTTCTGATGTCGATTGAAAAGACCATTTTATACCTCCTCTGAAAGCCTGGAGTATTTTCGCAGGAAACGGATGAATGTGACCAGTCCCCATGGAATCAGCAGGGCACCCATAGCAAGAAAGTACAGCAATGTGCCGGTTTCAACAGTTTCGAAGCGGAGGACCGACAGAACAAGCCCGCTAATTAATGACCATATGGCAAAAATATAATATCGTATGCAACAGGATTTGGAGCCGAATGAACTAAACATGCCCGCCAGCACAACTCCCCCCCAGACTGGAATCCATTTCATCCAGAGGTTGAAATCTCGCACATCCCCGAAAAGGACAAAGATGACGGCTATAATTACAACCACGATAAGAGTTATGAGAAAAATGGCTCCAATAACTTCTTTCGGCTTATCGGGAATGAGTTTAACATAGCCTATCCGCGGATATGTATATCGCTTCCTCAAGGTAACAAGTACCGGACCGAAGAGAATCACAGGAAGAACCAGCATAACGACCAGAACTCGCGAAATAAGACGTGTGGATATAGCGGCCATACATATGCCCATCACAAGCTCCAGAAGTCCGTCCTGATTGCTTTCTCTGAAGGTCTTCTGTTCGATTTCTTTCAAATTGATTTTTGATTCCATAATTAATAATCCTAATAAGAGCTAATTTGTCGTGCATATCAGTTTGTAACACAAACTAATCTATAATATAGACGCCTGGATATCAAGTTTTGTTTCATCAATCTTTTGATTATTTTAAGAAATGTCAGATTCTTCGTGGCTTTTCTGCGCCACAAGAGCTTATATAATAAGTGTTTATGGGCAATACTGTATTCGTGAAAAAAGTTGAAATATTTTAACAAATTTTCTTTTTTTGAGTCTAAATAGAGCTAAAGCCTGGTTTTTATGGTATCTAATCGTTTCCTGGCATCCGGGTCAGTGGTAAACAGCTTCTCGAGCTCCTGGCAGGGATAATCCTGGCAATATGCACAATTTTCGATACGCTTTTGACCTGCACACTTTCTCATATAGCAGTTGTGGCTTCCTGAGAATAGTATTCCGCTGTCTGCCTTACAGCCATCGCAGTCGGTGATATCCTCCGGCTTTAATTCCTGGCCGTAAAGCTCTTTGATTTGTTGAGCAATTTCAACTCTCATTTTATATTGTTTCTCTTCGTCCTTTTCCCTCGCTGCCAGATAGATCGGGCAGCCTTGGCAATTCAGACCGCAATAACTAATTGTCTCGTTCATTTTTCTCTCGCCGTTTAGGTGGAATTATTTCTGATTCAACAATTTCTCATACACCGCCTCGATGGTATCGACCATCGTTTCCGGAGCGAATTTTTCTTTTACGGAATTTCTGCCGTTTTCGCCGAGTTTCTTTCTTAAGTTCTCATCTTCAATCAATTCGGCACAGGCCTTTGTTAATTGCTCTATGTTTTCAGGCTCAATAAGCCGGCCGGTGTTTTCATTTACAACTTCTTTTGCGCCGTCAACGTCGAAGGATATGGCCGGTCTGCCGCAAAGCATTGCCTGCGGCAGAGTACGCGCAAGTCCTTCCCTCAACGAGCAGTGAACGAGTATGTCAGATGATTGTATGGCAAGGGGAATTTGGCCCGGCGGCAATAGGCCTGTGAATTTGACCTTTTCGGTTAATCCGAGCTGAAGAACCTGTTGTTTGAAATGGTCGGACAGGTTCCCGTCCCCGACAAACAGCCAAACGCACTTTTCAAACCGTTTTGAGAGTTCTTTGGCTGATTCGATAATATATTTATGTCCTTTGAGCATAAATAATCGTGCGATTGATACCAGCACAATCGAATCTTCATCGATTTCATACTTTCGTCGGAAATCCTTTTTGCGTTCCTGCGATATTGGCTCTAAGAAATCATCCTCTTCGATAGCCGAATAAGCGGTAACAAACCGCTCACCCCTGCCGATACCTGCATCCGTTGTCTTTCGGGTCATTGCATCAGCGACGCTGATAAAAAAGTCCGTTCGCTTTGCGGCGGACTTCTCGGCAGCGATATAAAACCTGTTGAGCCACTGGCTTTGGTACGGATGGAAAGCCAGTCCGTGTATTCCGTGTACGACTGCCGGCAGGTTCTCCGCCCATTTTCCTTTTAAGCTATGACCGGCAAACCTGCCTAATATACCCGCCTTTGCCGAATGAGTGTGAACAATGTCCGGCTGTAATTTGTTAAGTAATTTCTTTATCCGGAAGTAACTGATAGTATCGTTAAAAGGATTTATAGCCCGGCGAAGCTTATCGACGACTATTACTTCATAATTCTGCTGCTTAGTCTGATTAAAAAGCTCGCCCTCCGGCCCGATAGCAGGCCCTGTAATAAGGGTGACATCATGCCCCCTTTGGGCAAGAAGCTTACAGGTGATAAGCGTATTTTCCTGCGCACCACCTAAAATCAACCTGGTTATAATATGAACAATCTTCAATATTTAATCCACATAAGACAAAGGCCCTGAGCCGGTGTCGGGCAACACTAAATGTCCTACGTCTGAGATATTAATATTTTCGACTCCTTCATGGACCCGCGTTCAACAATATATTTCGTGAGTACCGCCCCGACAACAAGAGCAATCCAAAGAAACGAATACAAGAATGTTGTGGCGAGCACTTTATCTGCCCCCGGTGTATTTTGAACAAACAGCACAAAAATGTCGTGTATATAGTGAAAGACAATCGCCGGGAGAAGAGAACCCGTTTTGAGTACAATATAGATGAAAAGCAATCCCATAAAGAAAATACTGACCAAATCGACTATCATTTCCAGAGTTAAAGCTATTGACCTCAGGTGAGCCATTGCAAACAAAAAGGACGAAAAGAATATCGCTTTGCGCTTTGAAAATACTCTCATAAATAACACCAAGATGATGCCGCGAAAAAAAACCTCCTCCCAGATACCACGTGTGAGACCTTTTATCAACCGTGATGCATGTACGGTACTCCAGTCAAGTATAAAGTGCCTTGTCAGCAGCGATGCCAACAGAATACCGGACAATGTAAGTGCGGCCATCAACAAGCCAATGAATACGTTCCGCCCCAGAGGCCTCACCGGCAACAGGCGAATGTCCCGGCAGTAGTCTCGAAGCGACTTGCGGCCATTAGGCAGCCCCAGAACGCGAGGCATAAGATACAGAGCCAGTATAGCCAGTGCAAAGAAGTAAAACAAAGACGGAATAATAGTTCCCGGTAGAGCCTCCAAATAACCCAGCAGAAGGTAGGTGACAGCTGTTAGCGCAATTGCCGGTCTAGGATAGCGTGCAAGCATAGAGTTATACTGAGTTTGTTGATTGATATTCGTCATCTCGTTTCTTTCCGATTAGACGATACTTTCAATTAGGCTATCTAACTACAGCTTATATGGTCTCCAAATATATGTATAAATTTTTATAATGCAATCTTTGTTTTGAAATCAATATTTAATCCACATCAGGCACAATCCCTGAGGCGGGGCGAGCTGTCCTGCTGCGGTACGGTCTTTTGCTTCGAGAATCTCATTTATCTTTTCAGGTCTCCATCTGCCGGTGCCCACATCGACCAGGGTACCAACGATATTCCTGACCATATTATACAAAAAGCCGTCCCCCTCTACATCAACATATATCCAGCCTTTTTCTTCCTCTTTACTAATATCAACATCACAGCGAAAAATTGTTCGAACGGAGCTTTCTCTTTTATCCGCTGCGGATGCGAAGGATTTGAAATCTTTTTTGCCGACCACAAGTTTCGCTGCTTCAGTCATAGCTGTAATATCGAGTTTAGCGGGCAGATGCCAGCAGTGTCTGATTTTCAAAACCGGCCGAACCTGCCCTGTAAAGATTGTATAACGGTATAACTTGTTTGTTACCGCGCCCATCAAATCAAAGCCCTGTGGGACTTCCACCGCTTCGGTAACCGCGATGTCTGCGGGGAGTCTGCCCGTAATTGCCCTGGCCAGATTTTCCGTTGGTATTGGCGAATCGATTTGAATAAGACCAACCTGCCCCAAAGCGCTTACACCAGCATCGGTTCTGCTCGCTCCGAACAGTCTTATCTCAGAGCCGAGCAGGTCCTGTATTGCTTCGGTAATCACTCCCTGGATTGTTCTTTGTCCCGGCTGAATTTGCCAACCGTGATATTCGGTGCCGTCGTAGGCAATTGTAAGTTTTATATTGCGAACGGCCATTATTACCGATTAGAGCAACTTTTCCGCAATCTGAATGGCGTTTAGAGCCGCACCTTTTCGTAACTGGTCGCCGGCGACCCAAATATTTATACCGCGATTCTCAGGTATGGACTCATCCTGCCTAATTCTGCCGACGAAAATGTTATCTTTACCGGAGGCGTCGATTGGCATCGGGAAGCGGTTGTGTTCACGGTCATCCAATAGCGAAACGCCCGGCGCCGTGCTCAAAAGGTCCCTGACCTGGTCTGGCGTAATCGCCTCGGTGAACTCAAGATTAATACTCTCGCAATGAGCGCGTAATACCGGGATACGAATACAGGTACAGGTAATTGCAATCTCAGCACAGCCAAAAATCTTCCTGGTCTCGTGGACCATTTTCATCTCTTCCTGGTTGTATCCGTTCGGCCCGAGCGCTGCGTTATGGCTGAAGCAATTAAACGCTATTTGGTACGGGAATGCTTTGCAGGTCGGTTTTTTTCCGTCGAGGATTTCCTGCGTTTGCTCTTGCAGCTCGACCATCGCCGAATGTCCCGCACCGCTGGCGGCCTGGTATGTACTTACGACCATTCGTTTGACTGGATTTGCTTTATGCAGCGGCCAGACCGGTACAATACCGATAATCGTTGAGCAGTTCGGATTGGCGATTATGCCTTTATGCTCCTTGATTGCCTGCGGGTTTATTTCAGGTATAACTAAAGGAACATTCGGGTCCATCCTGAACGCCGAGGAGTTATCCACAACGACTGCACCAGCTTCAACTGCTGCAGGCCCAAATTCTTTACTTCGCGAGGCACCGGCACTAAACAAAGCAATATTAACACGGTTAAAGCTCTTCTTTGTTAATTCTTCAACGGTATATTCTTTGCCTTTGAATTCTATTTTCTTACCTGCCGACCGGCTGGACGCCAACATTTTCAAAGAATCAAACGGGAAATCCCGCTCTTGAAGGATTTTCAAAAATTCCTGACCGACCGCACCGGTCACACCTGCGATTGCCAGTTTGCAACCCATAACTTAATGCTCCACAAAATCTTCTATTACAGACAAACTTAAAGGCAGCCGAACCGGCTGCCCATCGAACTTGCTTGTACCAAAACTAAAGCCGGATTATACCTTTATATCGGCACAATGCAATAGTCTTCCGCTAATATATAATATTTATTCTGCTGCTGTTACTGTTTCTACGGGTTTTTTCTGCCAGATTTCCGCCATTACGGATGCTGTGATAATGCATATAAAAACGAAAATCGCCGCCGGTATGGCTGCCTGTTCGCCGAAATGTTCCAGTGCTAAAACCGTCCCTAAGCCGGCATTCTGCATTCCAATCTCAATCGCCAGTGTCCGTTTTCGACGCACCTCCATTCGAAAAGCAGAGCCTACGCCGTAACCGCATAACATTCCGTAAAGATTCAGTATCACCGCCGTTATCAAAACAAATCCCGTCACCTGTCCCAGGCGATTCTTATTAAGCGCTATTACCATCGAGCAGATAAAAATGATAAAAGTAACCGATATTGCCGGGAATATCGGTAGTACCTTTTCTATTTTTTCTTTTAAATAATGCCTTACTCCAAATCCTATGAACAAAGGCAGAATCACCATTTTGATTACACTTAATACCATTTGCCAGAAAGGAATTTCCAGCCTCGACCCTGCCAAAAGGAAAGTTAATCCCGGCGTTAATAGCGGACATAACAGCGTCGATACGGTTGTCAGCGAGACCGAATATGCCGTATCCGCTTTGGCGATGTAACTCATCACATTGCTTGCCATCGCTCCTGGCGCCGAGCCGGTCAGTATTAATCCAACTGCAATTTCAGGCGGTAACCCGAACAGCTTAGCCAGAACAAACGAACCCAACGGCATAATACTAAACTGCGCAGCCGAGCCGATTAATACGATAGCCGGCTTTTTTGCGATTCGTTTGAAATCTTCGATATGAAGAACCGCCCCTATACCGAACATCGTGAGGGCGAAGAACCAGTTCATTCCCTTTTCCAGTCGAAGGGCACGAGGCAAAATGCGTTCGATGGTTGCCGCAAAGAACCAGGTCATCTTCTCTTCAAGCGTCAAAAACGCTTCAGGCCAAAAATACGCCACCACCCCAAAGGCAACCACCCACACCGCAAAATACTTCGTATAAAAATTTAATACCTTCTTCAACATATCGAGAAGTATAAATCCCTGCTAATCATTCATTATTGGAAAATATTTTCAATCAAACCAAAATGTCTTTATAGTCTGCGCAAAATTGTTTCCGTTTGCAGGTTCTACAGTGAGTTCCCCTCCAGATATTATCAAACTGCTCCATAACTTTACCGACTATTATTTGATCGTCAGTGATAATACCGGCCTCGAAATTCCTTTTGTGTTTGCTCTTGGCCCCCATACCCGCGCCGGTAAGATTTGCACTGCCGCTGTAAGCGAATCCGCCGTCGATGATAACGGCTTTAAGGTGAACTCTCGGGCATAGGATTCGTTCCATCCCATCTATCAGGTTCGGGTATTTATCGAAATCCTTTCGAAAGGCCGGCCCGGGCTCTTTGGCATGGAGGAGTCTTATTTCGACGTTTTTTTTGATCAGATCGGACAAAATCTCGAGAAAAGGCACCATCCGACCCTGCTTTTCCACATATAGGTCTTTCAAATCGGACGTTGCTATCCAGACGAACCTGCGGGCTTTATCGATTGGCCCGCAAATAACTTTTTCGTATATGTCCCTGTCTATGATGAATTCAAGCATTTCTTTATTCTCAGCTCGATATCTTTAATTCGACATACTATATTCGATATATTAAATACCGGATACGAAATTTATTATCTGGTTGATGTTTTGGCCGAATCTTGTTAAACAAATACGCCTATGCCGGACAAAAATAAAAAATATCGCATTTTTATCAGTGCCGCCGAGCCAAGCGCTGACGCCCATTGTGCGGGCCTGATAACTGCTTTGAAGGATAGCGGTTATGACATTGAGTTTGTCGGTGTGGGCGGCCCTAAAATGGCTGAGGCGGGCTGCGAGCTGCTGGAGGCCACCGTCGGCAAGGCCGTAATGATATACAAGGCCTTCACGCATATCTGGCGTTATTACAAATTGATAAAGCGCTTAACCAATTATATCAAGAGCAATAAGGTGGATTTGGTTATCGTCTGCGATTCCCCCGCATTTAACTTTCACATTGCAAAGGCCGCAAAAAGAGCCGGTGTAAAGACGCTTTTTTACGTTGCTCCGCAGCTTTGGGCCTGGGCGAGCTGGCGAATTCATAAACTTCGCAAATGTTGTGATAAACTCTGCTGCATACTTCCTTTCGAGCAGGAATGGTTCGGTCGAAGAGGTATGGATGTGGTTTTTGTGGGCAATCCATTATTTGATAAGTTGGAGATTGGTTCGGACCATTATGAAAGATATGAGGATTTTGAGCCCGAAAAAGCCCGATTTGCCCTTATGCCGGGTTCGCGTAGAGCTGAGATCGAATCGCTCTGGGGCCCGATGCAGCAGATTGCTCTGCACTTAAAGGGGCAATACCCGCAAGCATGCTTTATTACGGTAGCCGTGGATAATAAGCGAGAACAGTTGCTTAGAAAAACGCAAATCAGCGGTTTTGAGTGTGAATACAAAATTGGTTCAGTTAACGAGACTGCCGGCGCTGTAGATTTTACGATTGTTACAAGCGGCAGTGCAACGCTGGAGGTTACGGCGGCCGGCTGTCCTATGGTGATAATGTATCAATCAAGCAGGATTCTATGGCAATTGGTGGGTCGATGGCTGATTAAAACGAAATATCTGTCTTTAGTCAATATCCTGGCGGACAAGGAATTAGTGCCGGAGTTTATGCCTTATTTTACCTCTGTTGAGCCGATTGTCGAAAGCATTGAGGGGCTTTTGCACGACAAGTACAAACTGACTCAAATAAGCTGTGAGCTGATACAATTAGCTGAGCCGTTAGCTGTGAAAAAAGCCTGCAAGGAGGTAACAAAGATAGTTCTTGAAATGCTGGATTAGGCCTGAACGCTAAAACAGCTTTGTAGCAGAACCACACTCCGGACAGACTCTCGTTTGGTCAGTGACGCTGGCTTTTCCTGAGAGGCAGTTTCTGCCGCAATCGTCACAATAGATCAGACCACAGTCGGTACACTCATGCCACATGTTAGCAAATCCGGACAAAGTTCCATGAACTTTTCCATGAACTCCGTTTCGGTCACAGGCATGTTTTTCATCGGCGCACATACATGTTTCTCCAGCCATTCTGTTATCTCCTAATAAAAAACAAAGAGAAGGCGATTATTTTGCGTTTCTTAATTCGCTCCCTGGGCGTTACATGCACCTGCGAATAATGCCTGGTGCACAATAAGAAAAAATAACAATATACAAACTATATCGGATGAGAAAGTGGGGAGATTTAATTAAATTCGGCGGTTATTGCAGCATTAATGAAGACTCTTTCCGGATGGATAATCTTTCTTTAACGTGGATTTATATATCATAAACCCACAAAAAATCTTTAATTGATGTGTAACTTTTTTGGAATTTTCCCTAAGTACAGAGCGTGTAGAGAAGCTTAATGTGAATCTTTTTAGGAGATATCTGTTATGTTTAACTGGTTTAGATTTCCATTCTGGCCAATAAGGCCGATATTCGGCTTTGAGGCTCTGTTGGGTGTATTGGCTGTCCTGGGAGTAATTTTTTCTGTGATAATGCTCATCGATTGTCTAAAGCGGCCGGCGTCGAAGTTTTATAATCCGATAACTCATGAAGGTAAGTATGACAAATTAATATGGGCCGCTGGAATCGCTTTGTCACTTAGTTTTTATTGTGTCGGGGCAATTGCATATTTCTTTGTCATAAAAAGGGCCAAACCTGAGAACAAAGAATAGCAAACAATAGTATTGACCGATACTTCCCATAAGGGTTTTTCGCTGTGAAGTTCAATTGAGCAGGATGATAGTCAGAAGAGGAAGCGAAAATGTTTGACTGCGTTAACTATAGTTGCACGCATTCTCAGCCAATTTGTTGTATATTATGTTAATGAATGGAAAACACGGCCACTATTCGTCTTCTTCGTCGTGGTAAAAATCGTTTTCGTATTCAAAAACATCACTATTTTCATTTTCATCTTCGTCGGCGGATGGGTCCAATTCCGGGTACTGAAAATCATCAGTACTTTCGTCGTCCGGGTCGTACTCTTCCACCTTGTCTAAAATCTCGAAATCTTTTTCTTCGTCCCACATACTACATTCTTTCCATTAAAGTACGAAAACAAAGCTTCACAAGAGATGTTTATTGTTCGAGGTCTGAAACAGCCCAATATTTTGTTAGTAACCGCTAATATGTACAATTTTGATAAGAATTACGATTTTTCTTAAGATTGGTTCATAATTTTGTTTGCGCTGTGAGAAAATATTTTTCCTTTCTGAGAGGCTCCTATAGAGAATCCTTATAGCGAGCATTTATGACACCAAAGACTATCTTAGAAGCCCAAATCGGTTGACAATCAGCGATGGATTTCGTAAATTGGCCGGAACATAGGTCTTAACAGGTTGTAAATTACATATTGGGAGGTTTAAGTGGCCGAAAGTTTGCGGATGCAGTCTGTGCAGTCGCCGATAATCCCTATAGTCGGTGAACTGATTCGTAGTAATCCCGGCACAATTTCGTTAGGCCAGGGAGTTGCCTATTACGGCCCGCCCCCTGAAGCCGCAGGAGCTATCGAAACATTTCTTGCCGATCCGGAAAACCACAAGTACAAACTTGTCCAGGGCATCCCGGAACTACTCAATACCATTCAGGCGAAGCTTCAAACAGAAAATGACATATCCATAGAGGGCAGTCGGATTGTCGTAACCGCCGGCGCCAATATGGGCTTTGTCAATGCGGTTCTTGCCGTTACGGACCCTGGCGATGAGATTATTATCCAACTGCCTTACTACTTCAATCATGAAATGGCCATCGTTATTGCCGATTGTAAGGCCGTCTGCGTGCCTACCGATGACGATTACCAGTTGCAGCTGGATTCAATTACCGCTGCCATTACCGACCGAACGCGCGCCATTGTTACTATCTCACCGAACAATCCAACCGGTTCTGTGTATCGCGAATCGGACCTTCGGCAGGTCAATGAGCTTTGCAGGCAAAAGGGTATATACCACATCAGCGATGAAGCCTATGAATATTTCACCTATAATGGCGTTGAGCACTTTTCGCCCGGTTCAATCGAGGGCGGTGCAGAACATACTATCTCGCTGTTTTCCCTTTCCAAGGCCTATGGCTTTGCAAGCTGGCGGATTGGCTGGATGGTGATACCTGAGCATCTTTATATGCCAATCAGGAAGATTCAGGACACGATTTTGATTTGTCCACCGGTAATCTCACAGTGGGCCGCAGTCGGAGCAATGCGTGCCGGAGCTGGCTACTGCCGTCAAAAGCTGCGTATGACCACTGAGGTCCGTGAGATATTCCTTAATGAATTGAGCAGCATCAGAGATTTAGTAACCGTTCCTCGTGCCGATGGAGCATTCTATTTTCTCCTTCGAGTACACACAGACCTTGACTCGATGAAACTTGTCAAACGTCTGATTGAAGAGCACAAAGTAGCTGTTGTTCCAGGTACGACTTTCGGAATGGAAGATAGATGTTACCTTCGGGTTGCCTATGGAGCACTTCAGAAAGAAACTGCCGCCGAGGGCATTGGCCGCCTTGTTTGTGGTCTGAAAAAGATTTTATAAGCTTCTATTTTTGTATGACATATTGGCTTTACGGTGCCCATGCAAGCGACCGAACGGGATGGATAAGAGAATTGAAAGACTGCGGAAAAAAGAGATTTTATGCTGGGATAATCGACTAACTCGTATCGTTGGGGGTAAAATCCATTCTCCGATAGGTAGATTTATTGCCATTTAATCAGAGGGCATATCCTCGGTATTATCGGTAATAGTAGGCAAAACAGCACGCTCAAAATATTCGCATCGCTGACCCTTTTGCACTAAACACTCATCTCGGAATAAGCAACTGTCGTAATGGTAATCGAAGTTTGCACATCCGGGATTTCTTGTTTTTGAGTCAGTATCGTCGGTTTTAACTTTTTTGTGCTGACTTTTAGTCGTTTTCATCTGGGTATAATCCCCTCGCAACTGAAGTAAATTATGTCGTTTTTCCTGCTTTTAATCCCTCTTTGCTAAGCTCAATCTATAAAAAATATAAGTTATTTATGACCATATGCAAAAATTATTAAGAAAGTTTCTTTTTTTTGTCTATTTTCAGCTTACACCTCTATAGCCTCCAAGTTTTTAAGGATAGAAATACAACAGGTGGACTTTGAAATAGAATCCCGCCTTAAGGCACAATAAGATTGATTAGGCGTGGCCTTACGCTTATATTGTGCCAAAATCCCAACTGAATAGATGGAGTTTCTTCGTGAGTGATGGTAGCAATATCCGAAAAGTAGATTTATCAGCAACCTTTGCCAGCATTGGTGCCCTGACTTTCTGGTCATTAGGGCCGATTTTTATAAAATATCTTTCGGGGTATCTGGATTCCTGGATCCAAAACCTGCTGCGATATTCGGTGGCATGTCTGCTATGGATGCCGTTTCTTATCTTTTCCATTAAGAAAGGCCGGGTGAATGCAAGGGTCTGGCGAAGAGCTGCTGTGCCCGGTGTGGCAAATGTTGTTATGCAGAGTTTGTTTGCCTGTGCTTTTTATTATATCGGACCTGCCTTTATGGTTCTGTTGGCGAAATCTTCTCTTGTTTGGATAGCGGGTTTTTCTTTGATATTCTTTACCGAGGAAAGAGCATTAGTCAGAAGCAAACGTTTCTGGTCGGGGCTGGTGCTTTCGGCGACCGGAGTAATCGGCGTGATGTGTTTCAAGGAGGATTTCTCGGCAGCCGGGACTTTAACCGGTATAGTTCTTACTCTTTCCATGGCGTTTATGTGGGCGGTGTATATAGTTTCTGCGAGAATCGCCTTTAGAGATATTGACTCCCGTCACGGTTTTTCAGTTATCAGCATTTATACGGTTGCGGGACTTTTCGTGCTTGGGCTGTTGTTCGGTGATCTGGGAGATTGTGTTAAAATGGGCCCCTGGCAATGGGCGTGCGTTGTGATATCCGGGGCCACGGCCATAGCATTATCCCATACACTGTATTATTCGGCGATGAGACGCATCGGGGCGACAATCCCTGCGCTCATTATGTTGGGGCAGCCGTTTATCGTCCTTGCGATTTCCTATGTCGTTTTCAAGGAATCTTTAAATATTCTTCAGTTGCTTTTCGGAGTTGTTTTGTTAATTGGCTCAGGACTTGCTGTCTGGGCACAGGGGCACCTCAAGCGTGAATCTTAATTGGCTGATTGTGAAATTCTGAAGTTGCAAGATTGAAATAATCTGTCGGGTCCATTAAGATATGTTGTCTGGTTTAGCAACTAAGAATGGTAAAGATGTTTAATGAAATTTACTCAACGGGAAGACAATTATGAACAAAGCTCTAAAAGTCATTATTTTATTGATGACAGTTATTACATTTTCGCCGGCTCAGGTTTTAGCTCAAACTCGTGAAAGAGCGGAAATTTCAGATAAATACAAATGGAATCTGGAAGACCTTTACTCATCGGTCGAGGCATGGAATACGGCCAAGCGAGAGCTCGTTGCTAAGTTTGACCAAGTGAGCGGATACAAAGGCAAATTAGCAAATTCTGCGTCCGAATTATTAGCTTGCCTGGAGTTTAACAGCGGGGTATCGAAAGACTTTGGACGTCTGTACAGCTATGCTAATATGAAATCCGATGAGGATGTTGGCAATTCTAAGTATCTGGCAATGAAGCAGGAAATCCAGCAGCTTAGCACTGATTACAGTTCGAAGGCTGCGTTTATAAGGCCGGAAATTGCCGAAATGGATAAGGATAAAATCGATGAGTTTATTGAGCAGGATCGCGGCCTGAAAATCTATAAGATGCCGTTATATGACATACAGCGGACGAAGGCTCATACGTTATCAGATAAAGAAGAAAAGATACTTGCCGAAGCGAGCTTGTTGGCCGGCGGGCCATCCTCAATTTTTTCGGTCTTCAGCAATGCGGAGCTGCCTTATCCTGAGATTACGTTAAGTGACGGCACTACGGCCAAGCTGACCAAGGCCGGATATGCACAGCATCGGGCCTCGCCCAATCGAGAGGACCGCGAAACCGTATTTCAGGCGTTCTGGGACACATTTACAAAGTTCAAAGGGACTTTCGGCACACAGCTTTATGCGAATGTGAAGAAGGACATGTTTTACGCCCGTACGCGCGGCTATGATTCTTCGCTTCACAGCTCGCTGGACGAAAATAACATTCCGACAGAAGTGTATTTGGCACTTATCGAAAATGTAAGCAATAATCTTGATTCATTCCATCGCTATCTGAATCTGAAAAAACGAATGCTTGGTGTAGAGACGTTAAAGTATTCGGACATATATGCTCCGGTTGTTAAAGGCCTTGATTTGAAATACACATTCGATGAAGCAAAAAAGCTCGCAGTTGATTCGGTAAAACCGTTAGGAAGCAGCTATGGCCGTGTTGTAGAGAAGGCCTTCAAGGATCGATGGATTGATGTTTATCCGACGCCGGGCAAACGCTCGGGCGGTTATTGCAACGGCAGCGCCTACGATGTTCATCCTTACATCCTTTTGAATTATAACGGCCAGTATGATGATGTAAGTACATTGGCTCATGAGCTGGGTCATGCGATGCACAGTTATTATTCCAATAAGAATCAGCCCTATCCGACAGCCGACTATTCGATTTTTGTCGCAGAAGTGGCTTCCACTTTTAACGAGGCCCTGCTGATTCACAAGATGCTCGAAGAAATAAAAGATGATGACACACGCTTATCTTTGCTGATGAATTACTTAGATGGAATCAAAGGGACGGTTTTTCGGCAGACCCAGTTTGCGGAGTTCGAGCTGCGTATCCACGAGAAGGCCGAACGTGGTGAGCCGCTGACGGGGGATGTTCTGAGCGAATTATACGGCGAGATTCTTAAGAAATACTATGGCCATGATAAGGGAGTCTGCCATATCGATGACCTGTATGCGATTGAATGGGCATACATCCCGCATTTTTATTATAATTTCTATGTATATCAGTATTCGACATCTTTTACTGCTTCTACTGCTTTAGCGGAAAAGGTTTTGGACAGAGAAAAAGGCGCGGTCGGAAAATTCGTTGAATTTATATCATCCGGCGGCAGCGATTATCCGATTGATCTTTTGAAAAAGGCGGGGGTGGATATGACGAGCGCCGAGCCGTTTAATAAAACGATGGAAGCAATGAATCGCACTATGGACGAAATCGAGGCTATTTTAGATAAAAAGGGAAAATAGTTTGAAATGTAAATTTTGAGAGGAAAGGGTAGAGAAATGGAAAAACATGTCACTCTTGTAGCAGCACTAAATATCGGATTTGGTATTATTGGAGTATTAATTGCCTGTTTTGCTTTTGTGGTTATTGCCGGGGCGGGAGTTATCTCAGGAGACCCGGAGGCAATGGCTATCACTTCGGTTGTTGCCACTGCGATAGCTGTATTTTTTATTACATTATCTGTGCCGGAGATTATCGGTGGTGTCGGGCTTCTTAAACACAGGAGCTGGGCGAGGGTTCTGGTTCTGATAATTGCCGTTTTGGATTTATTCCAAATCCCATTTGGAACAATGATTGGTATTTACACTATCTGGGTTTTGCTGAATGACGAGACGGCAAAATTATTCACAAAAGACTCAGACTGAAAGATAGGCTGGTTTGAAGAAGCTATTTCAAAGAGGCGAAGAACCTCTTGAGTCTGGGCTGATATTTGTCGGTAATATCGAATGAGGTGATTACTCCCTTTGCTTTTCCGATGATGAATTTTCTTTCCACAAATCCGAAATATCTTGAATCCTTGCTATTGTCCCTGTTGTCACCCATAACAAAGTAGCTGTTCTGTGGTATCTTGATTGGTCCGAAGCTGCGGATAGCAGTAATTGAAGGGATGCTCATTACCGCGTGAGAAAGTCCATCCAGGTCTTCCATCGCCAATGTGCACTTTTCTTTCAACTTGCCGGGCAGATATTCTTTGTATTTTGAGTCGATTTTTGTATAGCCGGCTGGTTCTCCATTTAGAAAAAGCGTATTGTTTCTTAATTCGATTATGTCGCCAGGCTGTCCTACTACTCTCTTGACTAATCGAGTTCCCTCATCGGGAGAAAAACAAACTACTATGTCACCTCTTTGTGGATTCGCCCATTTTGCGAGCCGATGCAGAGTAAGAGGAAAACGCAGATCATAGGCGATTTTATTCACGTAGATCAAATCACCTTCCAGTATGGTGGGATTCATAGAGCCGGTTGGGACCCAATTCCAGTCAGCTAAACTTGATTTTGCAGGTACTATAACAAAAACTATGAAAAAAATGGTCACTCGCCATTCTTTCCAGAGCTTGTAAATCAATCTTGTAACTTTTTGTTTATTCATTTTAACCTCCATAAAATATTATCGACAGGGTGAGTGTAATACTATACGTGAAAATTTAAGCCTTGTTCTTTATTATGCTTGAGAATATGTTTCTTGTTACGGTTGCGTTTGTTGCGGGAATTTGGTATTTTTGTGTGATATCGAGGCTTGGCTGCGTGGCTAAGTACATCAAAGGGAAAATTTCGATTGAAAAATGGATTATTGGAGGCAAAACCATGAAGCGAGTAGCAGGAAGATTGTTGGTATTGAGTGTTCTGGTAGTAATTTTGTCGACATTTATGGGCTGTCAGGGAGTGGCCGGGCCGATTGAGCCGGGCAAAAAGACAATGCTCTTCAACGGCAAAGACCTTGCCGGCTGGAAGTTGTTCATTCCGGATGAAACAATCGATGTGAACAAAATTTGGTCGGTAAGAAACGGCGTTGTACGTTGTGAAGGGAAGCCCAATGGTTATATGCGGACCAAAGCCGAATATAAAAACTACAAGCTTCACCTGGAATGGCGATGGACGGGCGAACCATCCAACAGCGGTGTGCTGCTGCATTCCAGTGGGGAGGATAAAGTTTGGCCCCGATGCATAGAGTGCCAGTTAAAAGGTGGCAGTGCCGGTGATTTCGTCCTTATCAACGGCACCGGTATTACTGTTGACGGCCGGGACAGGCAGGATGTTAACAGGCAATTCGTTAGTGTAACCAAGAAACAGCAGAGCAGCGAAAAAACGCCGGGACAATGGAACCGCTATGATATCGATTGTGACCAGGATGTTATTCGCTGTTATGTCAATGGTGTTCTCCAGAACATAGGTACCGATCCTTCGGATACTTCCGGGTGGATATGCCTGCAAAGCGAAGGTGGTCCGATTGAATTTAGAAACATATATATTGAGCCGCTGGATTAATAACGAGCAGGCCTTGCCCGCAAAAGAAACTGTTTGATAATACCAACTTATCTTTGTGAAAGGAGAGATAATGGCTAAGCAAATTGTGTCTTGTATTTTACTGTTTGTGATTATGTTGGGATGCATATCCTGTCAGCGAACAGTGGACATCGTCACTGAGCCGTATTTGTTGGATACGGGCCTTGTATCGCATTCGATTTGTTTTGAGAATCCTACAGGTGCTCCGGGGCAGGGGGGTAAGGCGGCGAGCAAACTCGGCGCTGGGCGAAAGGGTGCTCCGGCGATAACATTGAAAGCCGGTCAGGAGGTGCAGCTTTGTGATATTGAGGGGCCGGGGACGATTCGGCATATCTGGATGACGACACAAAGAAGCCCCCTTAATCTGCGGTCTCTGGTGATTCGCGCCTGGTGGGACGGGCAGGAGCATCCGAGCGTCGAATGTCCGATTGGTGATTTTATGGGATTTGCGCATGGAAAGGTGATGCCGTATCATTCAGCAGTGCATTCTTTGGGTCAAAATGCCGGTATGAATATATGGCTGCCAATGCCTTTTAGTAAACGAGCGAAGATTACATTGACCAACGACGGCGAAAAGGATGTTCCGTTGTTTTATCAGATTGATTATACAATCGCAGATAAGCACCCGACCGATGTAGGCCGGTTGCATGTGTTGTTCCGCAGGGAAAATCCGACAACGATAAAGAAGGATTTTGTAATGCTGCCGCAGCGAAAGAACAAAGGCCGCTTTATGGGTGCGCTCATCGGCATACGCAACCTGACACCCGGCCAGTGGTGGGGTGAAGGAGAGATAAAGATTTATATGGACGGCGACACCGACTTTCCTACGATTTGCGGCACAGGAAGCGAAGATTATGTGTGCCTGTCCTACGGTATGCAGCAGACGCCGTTTCTTTATAACGGCTGCAGCCTGGATGAGAAAAACTTCGTCTCGATGTATCGCTGGCATCTGCCTGACCCGATTTTGTGGCGGGAGGAATGCCGGATAACGATTCAGCAGATTGCCTGGAAAAACGGCCTGGCCGAAACGCAGGATGACTGGTCGTGTGCGACGTTCTGGTATGAGCCTGTCCCCAGCGCTACGCTGCCCCGGATGCCGGATGTAAAAGCGAGGACAGCGGATATCTGGAAGGATTAGCGGATGGATAACCAAATGAATCGCAGAAAGTTTCTTGAGGTTTTAGGGGCCGTCACTGCAGGGGCTACAGCTTTGAGTGGCAGTGTTGCATCAGGCCAATCAGGTTTTAGCTCAAAGCGGTGGCGAACGGCAGTGGGACTGAATGGTTTTATGTCATCTCGAAGGTCGTACGGCTACAAAATGGATATAACTCAGGTTTTGAAGCTTATCAAGAGTTGTGGTTACGAAGGTGTTGAGCTGGTTCCATGGCCAAAACCGTATCCCAAAACGCCGACAGAGGCCCTTACACTTAAAAAGCAGTATGATGATATTGGACTACAGATAATGTCACTTCAGGGGATGTCTCGCGAGGGCAGTTGCGGCAGTGCCGAAAAAAGCCTGCGTCAGAAGTACCTGTCAGATCTCAAGCGGCAGGTTGATTTGCTGGCCTCGTGGGGGTGCGAATTCATTGGCGTTTGGTCCGGCGGGCGGCCCGGTCCCGGAAGCGAGGAATACTGCAAACGGACCGCCGATACGTGGTTTCATCTAACCCAATACGCTACAGAACGCCGGATGTATGTAGTTACCGAGCCTGAACCGGTAATGGCGATTCATACGCTGGAGCTATTGGAACAGGTGGTGGATTCAATCGGTTCGCCGAACTTCCGGCTGATATTTGACCCGAGCCATTCGACGGTGCTTGGCGGAGGCGACCCGTTTGTCTTTTTGAAAAAGTTTCGCCGCAGAATGGGTCACGTACACTTTACCGACACCGACGGCACGCTCCGTGGAGGCAAGGGGACGAGCAAACATCTGACCCTGGGGGATGGGACTGTGGATTTATTAGGGACGCTGCGTGAGTTGAAAAACCAAAGCTACGACAAGTGGATTATGCTGGACCTGTGGAATATTCCGGATATCTACCGTGCGACAATTGTAGGCAAACAGAAATTGGATGAGATGCTGGATATTCTTTTTCCAGTATAAATTCTATCGGCTACGTGTTAATAATATAGCCGCGATATTATTAGTGAGCTTGAATACAATGATTAGAATACAGGAACCTGTACGGCTGATGACTCTGTGTTTGTTGGTTGTATTTGGCTTTTGCACGGCGCTTTGTGCGAAACAGAAGAGTCCGGTCTATTATGACGTCAAAGACGTTGGTGAACCTAAAGATAAAGCGCCCTTGATTCAGCCCTGGAAGGTCATCTCTCTGGATGCCGAATACGCAGGGCAATGGATTGTGGCCAGTGACATGGACAGTGACGGCCAGGTTGAAATCGTCAGCTCCAGGAATGTGAACAAAGGCGACGTTCATTACACCAGTACCGCTGTGACACAGAAGCTGGACGGCTCAGTTTTATGGAAATGGGGCAATTCATCTATCGGCCGTAAGATTTGGCACCACGATGTGGCCTGTCAGATTCACGACTGGGACGGTGACGGCCTGAATGAGGTTGTGCTTTGTACGAAAGGATACTTAGTAGAGCTTGATGGGATTACTGGTCGAGAAAAGAGACGTATTCGCATTGCCGATGATGCAACGGATTGTCTGGTGTTTTGCAATTTGAGTGGTGGCAGCCGTCCGAGTGATGTGCTGGTAAAAGACCGATACCATCAGATTTGGGCTTATGACCAGGCGGGCAATCTTCTCTGGACCGTTAAGGACCCTGGGGGCTATCGCACGGCTCATCAGCCCCGGCCTATCGATATTGACTGTGACGGACGCGATGAGATTATGGCAGGATATGCGATGCTGAACGCAGATGGTTCTGTGCGATGGGTGTATAAGTCGAAGACTGTTGACCAGACGCGCGGGCATCTTGACTGCGTTCGGATTTTTCAGCGGGGCCGCAAACCGGAAGAATTTAGATTGGTGCTGACTTGCTGCGGGGCTAACAATGTAGCTATGATTAATGGGATCGGCTCTGTCATCTGGGAAGTTGCAGGATATCATTTTGAGTCGGTGGATGTTGGTAGAATCTTTCCCGGTGTAAGCGGGCAACAAATCGTTGTTGATATTGACCATCAACCCCTTGGTAATAGCCCGATTTGGACGTTGGATGAAAAAGGTGAGCTTCTGGGCCGGATTGTAACAGACTACAGCCGACATCACTGCCTGCTGGACTGGACGGGTGATGGCATTGATGAAATCTTAGTTGCCCACAATGGGTGTATCTATGACCATCATGGCAGGCGTATTGGTGTTTTGGCTGTGCCTGGAGGTGGTTTGTTGGGTAAAAGCAAGGGGGAACGGAGTATGCTCATCGGGGACGTAACGGGTGATGGAGTGCATGATGTGATAATGGTAACTCCGGAGAAGGTTTATATTTATATAAATAGGAAAGGGAAAAAGAGCAATGGGGCAGTCCGGCTCGGAACCGAATTCAATTTTACTTTGTATTGAAATAACAATAACACAGATTATGGTATAAGGAGATGATTATGGTGCGCAGATTGTTGGTTGTTTTATGTTTGGCAGTAATGATGTTATTAGTTGGTTGTAGCGAACTGAGCCAGAATAAGGCCGGGTTTGTAAAGCTGTTTAACGGAAGGGACCTGACCGGCTGGGAAACGAGCGGAAACGCAAAGTGGTTCGTTGAAAACGGCAACCTTGTGGGGACACAGGGTGCTATTAACGCGCCGGGAGATTTGTTTACAACGGAAACATATGGGGATTTTCTTGTAACACTGACTTACCGTGCTGAATGGCCCTGTAACAGTGGTCTCTGGTTCCGCTACCAGTCACCGCAGAAGGCATACCAGGCCGATATCCTCGAATATAAGAATCCGGTTTGCTATTCGGGCACTTTGTACTGTCCCGGCAAGATGTTCCTGACAATGAATGAAGACAAAAGCATAGTTGACCGCGAAGGCTGGAATACGATAAAGGTTCGTACCGAGGGTGACCATCTTCAGGTATGGATTAACGGTAATCAGGTCGCTGATGTGCATGATGATACCACTGATTCCGGCAAGATTGGTTTCCAGGTTCATCCGGGAGACGAGTTCGGGCCGATGAAGATTGTTGTCCGTGAGCTGCTGCTCAAGCCCCTTTAAAAAAAATAGCGCCTTGGTAATTGTGAACTTTCGCACTTTTAACGATGTGTTAACTTGGGCAATTTGCATCAATAGG
>JACKQG010000333.1_pt1 | contig 43362 bp, 42 predicted proteins | sample 8237621 | NCBI WGS metagenome assembly JACKQG01 (sample SAMN15677084, study PRJNA649215) | marine metagenome | biome: marine; feature: Black Sea; material: saline water; isolation source: suspended particulate matter (SPM) from the Black Sea western gyre | collected 2013-06-09/2013-06-10 | depth... | reverse complement strand
GATGCGCGGTCACGGTGGCGAACATGGTGATCATGGCGGATCTCCCCCAGAAATGCGAGAGCACATGATGCAGATGATGCGCGGTCACGGTGGTGAACATGGTAACCACTGTGACATTCGTAGCCAACAACCTAACCAACACGAAAAGCATGGCGAATGGAGTCCACATCACGGCGAACGAGAGGCTCCAGAAGTAGTTCAGTTTATACAAGAGCTTGGCATGCTAGGGGAGGTCTCTGCTCACCTAGAAGATGGTCAATCGGTTGCTTTGATGGGAATTCACATGATTCGCGATACTCTTGATGGCGAACTGCAGATGGATTCGCTGACCGCAATTATAGAAGATGCTGAATCTGGATCACCCTCTAGAAACGCAGCACTTATTGTTGCAATTCAAGCATTACAAGATGAAGGTGACGACGAAGCGGCAGCAGAACTTATGGTAGAACTTGTTCTTTCTAACTAAGGAGTTTTTTATGCCACTTAAGCCGTGCATCTAATGCTCGACGCAACGTGGCTTTTCTTGGTTTATCTAAATCGCGACAGATAATTTTTAACATGTCGACAAGCCTGTGAAAATCGTTTACTGATATTACTTCAGGAGCGATTTTCGCGGGTTTGTTTTTTTGTAAAACACCATCGATATCTTTCATGTTGTGGTAGTTGCCCAGTGCTAAACATAAACAGGTTGAAAGGTAACCAAAATCGCAGAAAGCAGTGGACTCGCACGTTCCACCAGGCATAAGTTTTCGTTGCCACGAAAAATTCTTTTGTGCGTTCATGATTTCAGTAGCAGCGTTCGTAAGTTCAGGACCAAACACGCTTGTTTTATCACCTACACGAAGAATTGGGCCGTCGCCAATCGGTGATTCTGGAAAACTTCTTGATGTTTCAAGGCAGAGTAACCGTGAAGATTTTGGAACTGAGCGATGTTTAGCAGCGGCAATTGCCCCAACGAACCCTATTTCTTCTGCACGAGTTAAGAGAACACCAACATTTCCAAGTGCAGGAAGTTTTTTAATATTGTCTAACGCGCAAAGTGCCGCCGCGACGCCAGCAAGATCATCACAAGCAGGTGCGTGGAGCAATCCGTTTTTTACAACGGGCGGTTTGAAATGCCATCGAGCAACATCGTCTTTGAGCAAAATACCCGCAACGCCCTTTTTAAGTTTTACAACAACCCGCTTAAATGGTTTTGCCTTCGCATCAAGTGATTGAATTGTTCCAATGTAGCCATTATCATCGTTATCAAAGACCTCAACCCTTGCACCAACAAAGTATGCGTCGTTGACACCTCCACGAAACTCCATCTCAAGGTGCAGTTCGTCGATTTGTTTGCGGACGACGAATGCTGGATGGTCGAGATGTGCAGTTATATAGATTGGCTTTTTTGTTGATTTTCGAGTTTGCGTAATAAGCAAATTCCCAAACCTGTCTTTTTTAAGCGTGATGCCACCCTGCCGTTTAGCCCACGCTTCAATCCAATCAACCACTCTCCACTCTTGTCCAGCAGCAGTCGGAATATCAGTAATTTCCATTAACCATTTCAAATGCTTGTTCATAACTTTATTTTACTGCGTTTTTGGGGACAGTCCCCAGGGGACTGTCCCCAAAAAAACTTGCCTAATTCGCTTTTATTAGATTTGTATTGCAGATTTCATGGGGACAGTCCCCTGGGGACTGTCCCCATGTAAAATACGGTGATGGCGTTAGCGACTATTGAAGAAGTGTTGGAAGATTTGCGGCAAGGCAAGGTGGTTGTCCTTATTGACGATGAAAATCGTGAAAACGAAGGTGATTTTGTCGTTGCTACCGAGCATATCAACACCGAACTCATCAACTTCTTTACCCGAATCGGTGGTGGGTATCTTTGCGTTGCAATGACTGGTGATGATTGCGACCGACTGGAGCTTGGGCCACAGGTTTCGGACAATACGAGTGTTCGTGGTACACCTTTCACGATTAGCGTCGATGGGCACCCGCGTCACAATGTTTCAACTGGGATTTCAGCGGCTGACCGAGTAAAAACTCTTGAATTACTAGTTGACCCAAACTCTAGACCAGACGATTTCGTCCGCCCGGGGCATATCAATCCTCTTCGCGCGCGTAACGGTGGTGTGCTAGCAAGAACAGGTCAAACCGAGGGTTCAGTTGATTTGTGTAAACTTGCAGGGTTAAAACCATCCGCAGTTATCATCGAGGTTGTTAAAGAAGATGGTGAAATGGCCCGTGTGCCCGATCTTGAGAAAATTTGTGAAGAACACAATTTCAAAATGTGCTCCGTTGAACAAATTATTGAATACCGCCTTGCCCGTGAGAGTTTGGTTAAACGAATTGAGCCAACGTGCGGCACTCCAATTGAAACCCCATACGGCACATTCAATTTATTTGCGTATCACAGTGCTATTGATGCTGTTCCTCACCTTGCGCTGACTGTTGGCGGAGTTGGAGACATGGATGAATATGGCAGCGCAAAACCAATCGAAGAACCAACGCTTGTTCGAGTACACCGACGTAATTTATTGGGCGATATTTTTGATGCTACGGATCATCCTTCTGGCAAGGAGCTTAGGGCTTCGTTGAGAATGATTTCTGAAGAAGGCCGCGGCGCGCTCATTTATATGCGGCCCGAACAATACGGTGACGAATTTATCGACCGCCTGCAAAAAATTCAACGACCAGAATCAGATGTCAACGTTCCAGACCTTACCGTTTCTGAACAGCCGATGGATCGTCGCGATTACGGCACAGGCGTACAAATAATTCGCGACTTAGGTTTGAAAAAACTTAAACTACTTACAAACCACCCCAAACACCTCACCGCGTTGCATGGTTTTGGTATTGATATAGAAGAAGAAGTTCCGATTGCAACAAACGGCGATCGTTAGTCACGATTCCCAAACAAAACAGCTAATCGGAAGCAAAGTTTCACGGCTTCGAGATAAATCCAAACAAGCGTGACCATCAAAATAAATGCACAAAACCACTCCATTTGTTTTGGTGCGCCTGATTTAACCTGTTTTTCAATCATGCCAAAATCGATGATGAGCCAAAGTGAAGCTACCCCAAGAATCAAAACATTTAGACCTATGCCAATTAGGGCCGCGTTGCCACCTTCCATCGCAGATCCAATCGAAAGAAACGGCATCTGAGCACCAAAGAAAGACATCACGAATGAAATCATGTATGTAACAAAAATACCAAGAGTGAGTACGCTTACCGTAGCAACAAACTTTTTGGTGGGCTGCAAAATGCGAAAATAATACAAAGCAAGCATTGAAATAAGAACGCTGATAGTAATAACGAACGCTTGCAAAGCGAGACCGCCCATTGCGGTATATCCCATTTGTTCAAGCGCGCCATCTAGCGCATGAGTGAGAACTCCAAGAAATGCCCCTTGCACCAAAGCGTAAATCCAAGCGGTTTGTTTTGCACGAAGCGGATTGGCCATAATCATGAAATACACTACAAAGATGGCGATAATGCCCGCAATGGCCAGTGGCCAAGCAAGCCCCGGTTGATTTTGTGTAAGCCAAATGCCAAACATTCCACCCGCTATTGCAACGGAAGTCAGCATTCCTGTCTTATTAACCACACCACCAACAGATGCAGTATCAACGCCACCAGCCGCTAGCCCCTCATCCCAGACATTGTGGTTCCTTAGCGCGGGATTACTGGTTTCTAACATGTTTTTTCCGAGTCTCATAATGGTTCCTCTAATGGTTGTGCGATGGTATTCTACCCGTATTCACCTATGAAAACAAAAGAACTCATAAAAGCATTTGAATCCTTTGCACCGACATATCTCGCCAACGATTGGGATAATGTTGGGCTCCTTGTTGGAACCCCCGACTGGGAAGCAAACAATATTTTGTTAACAATTGATTTAACCGAAGCGGTTTTAAAAGAAGCAATTGAATCAAAAATAGACTCAATTGTTTCCTACCACCCACCAATTTTTCATCCATTGAAATCTGTAACAGACCGTTCCTTCAAAGAACGAGTAGTACTTGATGCAATTGCACATAAGATTGCAATATATTCACCACATACATCACTTGATGTTGCGAAGGGTGGCGTAAACGATTGGATCGTTGAAGGAATTGGAAAGGGTGACGTTAGAGCACTAAGACCATTTGGCAACTTGCCTCCAGATGAAGAATGCAAACTCATTACATTTTGTCCCGAAGATAAAGTAGAGGAATTGCGTCTCGCATTATCGAGTGTCGGGTGTGGTCGAATCGGAAATTATGAGCAATGTTCTTTTGCAACTTCTGGTATAGGAACTTTCGTTGGTGGTGATGGATCTAACCCTACTCACGGTGAAGCAGGAGTTTTGCAAGAAGTTGCTGAATGCAAATTTGAAATGGTCGTTTCAAGGGACTCACTTTCACTTGCAATTCAAGCAATAAGACAATTTCATCCTTATGAAGAACCAGCACTTGAAGTACATGAACTTGGAGAACGACCCCGAAGAGAAATGGGAGTTGGAAGGAGAGTTCACCTAGATCAATCTTTGCAAATTGACGAACTTGCCAGAAAACTCAAGAAGCACCTTGGTATTGGATATGTTCGTGTCGCCCCCGCTGCAGGAAAAGATGATCGCTCAAAGGTACAAACAGTTGGTTTGTGTGCTGGGGCAGGTGGATCAGTTTGTTCACTTGCAATAGACGATGGATGCGATGTGTTTATTACTGGCGAAATGACACATCACAATGTTGTTGCCGCGAATGCACGCGGATGTGCGGTAATGTTAACTGGGCACACAAACAGCGAAAGGGGTTATTTACCTACGCTTAAAAAACAACTTTCCCAACGTATTCCAAAAGCGAACATCTCTGTGAGTACTGCCGACATTCCGCTTTGGACGTATTTTTAAGAAAGCAGTTTTTTATATTGTGGGCAAGTTATAACATGGTCATTCACCATGCCGATTGCTTGCATGAAGGCATAGCAAATTGTTGGGCCGACAAATTTGAAGTTGTGCTTCTTTAAGTCTTTTGCCATTGCCTCGCTGATTGGTGTTGAGGTGGGGATTTGAGAATCAGTCTTCCACTTGTTTAACATTGGTTTGTGATCGACATGTTTCCATAAAAACGTATCGAAAGAACCCTTCCCGTTATCCATAATTTCAAGCCACGCCCTAGCGTTTGCAATAGCGCCATTGATTTTGGCTTGGCTTCGAATGATGCCAGCATCTTTGAGTAACCGATTAACTTGCCGTTTACCATATCTTGCAACCTTTTCAGGGTTAAAGTTATCAAACGCAGCCCTAAAATTTTCGCGTTTTTTCAACACGATAATCCACGACAATCCTGCTTGAAATCCATCAAGGCAGAGTTTCTCATATAGCGCCTTGTCGTTGTGTTCAGGAACTCCCCACTCATCATCATGGTACGAAACATAGGTGGGGTCATCACCACACCACGAGCACCGTTGCATTATTTATCCCCAAACAATTCTTCAAGAAGATCCATTGGGTTTGGACCCTCTTTATCATCACTGTTAAACACATCGTCGATAGCATCACCAATTGCAGTAATCGCCACACTTTGCAAAAGTTTATTGAGATCAAAGTTTGGGTCTACTTGTGTGACTGGGTTATCAATTGTTCCAGTAATCAAAATTGGCACATCAATATCGGTCGCAAGATTGCGTAATTCTTTGATACTGTATCCAAGACCAGTAAGCGGAACAGCCGATCGAATATTGAGTTGACGATTCACAAAGTTAATAGTTCCTGAATATGGAATAGAATATTTATTTACAAGGGTAAGGTTGAACTTTTTATATGTTGCAATCCCTTTGCGGATTTGAATATGTATCGGATCAAAAAAAGCTGGGACGATTTCAACATGTTTTGTGTTGAACATAGGTAACAATTTCATAGTGACAGAACTGCTGTCAAGAGCGACTTCGCCAATGTTAATGACAATATCTGCGTTAAGGGAAGCGATGTCGCCATCGAGAGATGTTGAAACATTAGACGCATCCATTTGGACAGGACGCCTGACTGTACGAATATCAGACAGAATTGGCCCGAGATCCTTGAGAAGGTGTTGAGTGAGTTGAGGAGATAGTTGTAATTCACATTTTGTTGTAGTATTTGGAAGAGTAGAGAAAGAGTCAGGCAACAAACGGAACGAAGATTCAAAAGTAGCATTGGGCGAAGTGCCACTAGAGTAGATGACAGGATTATTTAAAACATCCATTGCTTGCACTTCAACTGACAATGGTGAGCCAAACGAACGGACAAGTAGTCGATCACAGTTCCACAAAGTGTCAAGAAGAAGTGTGTCAATACCAGTTGCGATTACATTGGCATCAAGTTGTCCAGCGCGGTCTCCAACTGATTGGCGAGTTGTTACTCCACGAACAGTAATGTGTTTTTCTTCCACATCAAGTGAAGAATCAAATGTTGAGTTTCCTTCAAGGTCAATAGAACCTATTTTTGCTTTTAAAATAGATTTGCTCTTAAACATCCCATCAAACAAATGGGATGTTTCGGCTTCGCTTAAATTAACTTTTAAAACAGCATCTTTTACTCCAATAACGTTTGTCCCATCAAGTTGCACCGTTCCAATTACTTGCGACTTGTCGCTAATAAGTTCAACATCTATGTTGTTCAATTCAAGAGAGATATTTGTTGACAGAATTGGACCTGTATATTGAAGATATTGAGATTGCTCTTCATCTACAAACTGTTTAACGGTGCTAACTGGAACGTTTGAAGCAGTAATAGTTCCCCAGCCCCGAGGTAACTGTCGCGTTACCGTTTTCCAAAGGTCGTCAATACCATCAAGCTTGTTTTTGTTTTTTGAAAAGAGAGAAATTGAAAAGGTAGAATCGGAATCGTTTAGACGAATGGAACCGTTTGCTGAAATGTTTCTATCACCGATAGATGCAATAACATCAGATTGTAAAGATTGAATAGTGGTACCTGTTGGAACATAATCCAACGCACCTTCCAAATCAATGTGACCAACACACTCTGGCGTTTCGGAGGAACTAATACCAGAAGGAACAAGTTGGTCAAGATGGATAGTTGCTATCGCATTTCCTTGAAACACATCTTTGGTTAGAGTTTGTACTAGTTTGGTATGAAGATCAGCAACAACATCAAGGTCGTTTATAACTCCAAGATCTGGATCATAAATACACGCAACCTGTAACCTGTCAGAAGTAAAGGTTACACGAACAGGAGGGCCTTCAGATAATCGATCGACACGCAAATTCATGGTGTTACCAATGTCTCGAACAGGATCAATGTCATAGAAATGAAGAATCGGCGAGAGGATTGTTGTGGGAACCGAGGTTAAATTAATGGTGCCAACAATCTCTTTGTCATTGAACACGAACATATTCTGGGTGTCGGTGGTTGAAAGTAATTGAGTTTTGATGGTGATTGTTCCCCGAGGCACATCATATTCTGACAATTTGCCAGCCATTGAAACATTTATGGAATCACTTAGTTTTGGAGAAGAAATCTGTCCATACAACTCAATGACAGACCATCCTCCCTGACCCTCAATTGTTGGAAGGTCAGCATTTTCGATTATAAAATCAAGCGACGCACTCGCGTCCCAATTAATAGCGCCCTGCTCAGTGAGAAGATCTGGTGATTCCAAAGAGCACGAAATCGTGCCATCTACATTTGTTGAAGCATCTAGGAGTAGTGAAAAAACTCTTCCTGGATCAATTCGAATGGAACCATTAACGTCGTGATACTTAAGAGGCTCTTCACCCTCAACTGTGAGTGAATCAAGGTCTAGAGTGAGAACGATGTTTGGAATCGTAATGTCTGTGGTTGTAGCAATGGGGACAGTATTTTTTGGTTCAACCACTGCTGGAGTAGTTTCTTTAGGTTCATCTGGTTTTTCTGTGAACGGAGTAATAACCAAATCTCCACGCACCGCTACGTTGAACACGAGGTCTTTTTGGATAAAATCAATAAGAGTATGGGAGATTTCAACATCAACATCTGCTGTACCAAGTTTATTTTGAATATGTAGCCCACTTATTGTTTGTGGACCCGACCAAGTGATGTCGACAGATGCCGCAGAGTATGAAGGGTTCTGAGCAATTTTTTCGGCAATTAGATTTGCAGCAATTATTGGGATTCCGAAATATGCTCCCACCGCTAAAGCAGCAAGCGTTCCAAGGATGATTGAAATTACCTTCTTCTTCATAGAGTGTGCATGATACCCGTCTGGTATCCTGAGGCGAGATGAAAAAGAAAACGGTTCACTACCAAGCATTTGCAAAGGTCAATTTATCCCTCCAAGTTGGCAAGCCAATGGACGATGGGATGCATTCAATACTCTCTAAGATGTCCCCAATTGCGTTTTTTGATGAACTTGAGCTCACTAAGCTCGATTCATATGCTCTTTCAAGATATGCAATTATCTGGAATGAGAATGCTCCGGTCAAATCAGAGATTGATTGGTCGGTATCATCAGACCTTGCTGTTCGAGCTCACCACCTTCTTGAGGAAAAAGTAGGGACCACACTTCCTGTACAAATGAAATTAGAAAAACGGATTCCAGTTGGAGGCGGTCTTGGTGGTGGCTCAGCAGATGCTGCGGCTATGTTGCAAGCGGTGAGTGAAATGTACAGTTTAGATGTAGATTTGAAGGAAATCGCTATGGATCTTGGTTCAGATGTTCCATATTTTCTTCATGGTGGAGCATGTGTAGTTCGTGGAATTGGAAATGAAATAGAACCAATTACTCTTGAAACAATTCATTTGGTATTAATCATCCCAGAGTACGGCTGCTCAACAGCGGCGGTCTACAACGCTTTTGATTCGACTACAGAGCCAGAAAGCAACAGTGGAAACGATCTTCTTGCACCCGCGTGTGCTGTTGAGGACCGGCTGTCTAAAGATATTGACCACCTACAAACGTTGACTGGGCACGAAATACACCTCTCTGGGAGTGGCTCAACAATGTTCATAATCTGCGATAATGCACAATACGCTACGGCGCTTGTTCACAAGATTGAAGAAAACACCAACCTCGTTGCAATTGCAACGCACACGTGTTGAAACGCACAGGAGAATGCACCATGACCACAATGATGATTACAGATTTTGTCCCCGCAGATATTGATGCCACTACCTGGGATAACTTACAGCCCTACTACCAACAATTACTTGACCGCGAATTCAAGTGTTCTGGTTGCCTAGAGCAATTCCTACTTGACCGCAGCGAACTCGACGCAGCCGCAGCCGAGGCAGGGTCTAATCTCTATATCGCAATGACATGCAACACTGAAGATGAAGGTGCAAAGAATGCATTCATATCTTTTGTTGAATGCGTTGAACCTGAGCTGAAAAAAGTTGGCTTTGAATTAAATAAAAAAGTGGTTCGAAGTGAACACATCGGTGACTTGGATAAAGAACGATTCAGTGTATTGCTTCGTGATTGGTTTGCAGATGTTGAAATTTTCCGCGAAGAGAATGTTCCACTTCAAACCGAAGATACAAAACTTGGTCAAGAATATGCGGAATTATGCGGTGCGATGATGGTGGACTTTGATGGCGAAGAACGAACGATGCCACAAATGGGCGTGTACCAACAAGACCAAGATCGAAGTGTTCGAGAATCAGCATGGCGAGCAGTTGCAGAGCGACGTTTGCAAGACCGCGACAAAATTGATTGCATCTTTGACAAGATGGTTGTTAATCGAGACAAGACTGCTAACAATGCGGGTTTTGAAGAATATCGTGGATATATGTTTGCAGCGAAGCACCGTTTTGATTACACCCCAGACGACTGCATTGCATTCCACGAAGCAATCGAACAAGAATGTATGCCGATTGTCCGCAAACTTGCAGAGGAGCGTAAAGAAGCACTTGGCGTAGAAACGTTGCGGCCTTGGGATATTGCGGTTGATCCACACGGTAACTCTGCTTTAAGACCATTTGATACGGCGGACGATCTAATTGAAAAAACCTCAAAACTATTTCACCGAATGGATTCTGGGCTTAGTGAAATGTTTGACTCAATGCGTGATGGCGGATATTCCCTTGACCTTGCATCAAGGAAAGGTAAGGCCCCCGGCGGATACCAAGCAAGCCGCGACCGTCAACGAAAACCTTTTATCTTTATGAACGCTGCGGGCTTGCCACGAGATCTCGATACGATGGTTCATGAAGCGGGCCACGCATTTCATTACATGCTCTGTCGTCATGATGACTTGGTGTGGTACCGCGGTGCACCAATTGAGTTTGCAGAAGTTGCCTCGATGAGCATGGAATCTATGGCGTACCCCTTCTTGGACGAGTTTTATTCTCCCGATGAAATAAAACGAGCCATTCGCAAACACCTAGAAGGAATTGTTAGCACATTGACATGGGTTGCAACGATTGACGCATTTCAACATTGGATTTACCTGAATCCAGAACATTCTCGCGAAGAACGAACAGCCCAGTGGTTAGAACTTGGAAAACGTTTTGGAGGAAGTGTGGATTGGTCTGGTCTTGAATCAGAACAAGAATCCGTTTGGCACCGACAACTACATCCTTTTGAAGTCCCATTCTATTATGTTGAATATGGAATTGCGCAACTTGGCGCATTACAAATGTGGCTGAAGTATCGAGAGAATCCAACAGAAGCAATTGCATCGTACAAGAATGGTTTGTCCCTTGGTGCTAGCCAGCCCCTTCCAGTATTGTTTGAGGCTTGCGGATTGAAATTTGACTTTTCGTCCAACATGATGTCAACACTTATGAAAACTGTTGAGGAAGAGTTAGACAAACACGCGTAACCACAATGTCTCTTGGTGGTTTTCATTCCATTTTGTATGTTCTCAAAAAAGCGAGAGCGGTGGGTGGTATTCGTGCGCTGCGAAGAGCAATGCAAACGAAAAACGCCTGCAAAACCTGTGCTTTTGGCATGGGTGGGCAACGTGGGGGCATGGTCAATGAGGCTGGGAAGTTTCCAGAGTTTTGCAAAAAATCTGTTCAAGCGATGGCTGCAGATATGCAGGGTGCAATTACACCTGAGTTTTTTGAAAAATATTCCATTGCACAACTTTCAGCAATGTCTTCAAGAGAACTTGAATCGTGCGGTCGCCTTACGACACCAGTTATTGCTGGCCCACTTGACATGCACTACAAGCCAATTACTTGGGACGAAGCGCTCAAAAAAGTTTCTACAAAAATAAAAGAAGTCGATCCCGCACGCACCTTTTATTATTGCAGTGGACGATCAAGCAACGAAGCTGGTTTTTTGTTACAACTTGCAGCAAGAATTCGTGGGACAAACAATGTTAACAATTGTTCGTATTATTGCCATCAAGCAAGCGGTGTCGGTTTAACAAGTGTGACAGGTTCAGGTACAGCGACTGTACAACTTTCTGATTTATCAAAATGCGACATGGTTTTTTTGATTGGTTGCAATCCATCATCTAACCACCCTCGGCTTTTAAAATCACTCGTTGATCTGCGAAGACGAGGTGGAAAGGTCATTGTTGTTAATCCACTTAAAGAAGCGGGACTGTGCAACTTCAAAATACCAAGCGATTGGCGAAGTTTACTCTTTGGTTCAAAGATTTCTGATTTGTACGTGCAGCCAAACATAGGTGGTGACACATTTCTTCTCATTGGGATGATAAAGTGGCTTTCTGAACATGGCTTTATTGATTGTTCGTTTGTAGACGAATATGTTGATGGTTTTGATGAGGTGCTTGCACAAGCAAACGAAACGACTTGGCAAACAATTATTGAACAAAGCGGAGTTGAACAATCAGCAATAGATAAAATTTCGCGTTTATATTCCTCTTCATCGAACACAATCTTTTGTTGGGCGATGGGAGTTACTCACGTTCAAGGAGGAGCAGATAGCGTTCGTATGATTGCAAATGTTGCAATGGCTCGTGGAATGCTTGGCAAAAAGGGTGCCGGATTGCTTCCGCTTCGTGGTCACTCTAATGTCCAAGGCATGGGTTCGGTTGGTGTTGTTCCGATGCTCAAAGATGCGATGGTAAATGCAATTGAGGAACAATTGGGCGTTGCGCTTCCGACAACAGATGGTTTTGACACGATGTCTGGCATGAAAGCGGCACACCTAGGCGAAGTTGATTATGCAATGTGCCTTGGGGGAAATCTTGTTGGTTCAAACCCAGATACTCGGTTTGCGACGGAGGCAATGTCGAAAATTAAACTTGTTTCTTATATGTCTACGACCTTAAACCAAGGGCACTTTTCAGGTCGTGGACAGGAAACAATCATATTTCCTGTGCTTGCTCGAGATGAAGAATCACAATTAACTACACAAGAGTCGATGTTTAACCTTGTGCGTCGAAGTTCTGGAGGCGACGCAAGGCACGAAGGACCAAGAAGTGAAGTTGTCATCATTGCAGATATCGCAAAAGAGGGCGCAGGAAAAATCGATTGGGAACAATACAAAAACCACGAAGCAATTCGCACTCTTATTGCAAAGTGTCTTGATGGCTTTGATTCCAACGAAGAACATCAATTGTGTGGTCGAACATTTTACGAACCAAGATTTAGTACAGAGTCAGGTAAAGCAATGGCACACAGAGTACATTTGTTAGAACCACGCGCCATTACCAATAACACCCTGCGTCTTATGACAATTCGCAGTGAGGGGCAATTTAATACAGTTGTGTATGAAGAGGAAGATGTGTTCCGAAACCAAACTCGGCGTGACATCATCATGATGAACTCAAACGATGCGAAAAGAATGAACATTAACCAAGATGACCGTGTTGAAGTGTGTGGCGAAGCTGGCACCCTTCAAGTTTATGTTCGGTTTGTTGATATTTCTGAAGGAAATTGTGCAATGTATTTCCCAGAAGCAAATGCGATTCTCTCAAACACCGTTGATGCTGAATCTCGCACTCCCCTATACAAGGGAGCGTTGGTTTCGATTAAGAACGGTTAAAGTCCCTTGCCTAGCAATCTGCGAATCTTAAACCTCAAATTTCTCACTGGAACTCTACGTAGTTTTCCCCTAAGAATACGATCTTCACCCCCCCCAGTTTTGGGTTTAATACTTCCTTCAGGGATATACCAATTGTTAAAACATGTACGTTTAACAAGTTTATACCCCTGGTTGGAAATTAATTTATGGGTTTTTAAATCAAGTAAATGATCTTCAATCAAGAGTAATCGTGGCTTCCATTTTAAAAGTGAAAAACCTCTCAGAACATCATTCTGTGTTCCTTCTACATCGATTGAAACAAAATCGATTTGATGCACATTTTGATCTTCTAGTATTGAGTCAAGTGTGCAAATTTTGACGGTAATGTGTTCATCAACTTGGCTACGTTTATCTAAGAATTCTTTAGATAATGTTGATTTACCACTGTCTTTAGCGATAGTGAATGTTGCCTCCTCTTGAGAGTCGGGAGCACCACAAGCTACCTCTATGACAGTAGATTCCGGTCGTTTGTTTGCAAGTTCTACGCATAGAGCTGGTATTGGTTCTATCAGAATACCATTCCATCCAATTCTTGCAAGGTGCCAGGTTTGCGAAAGGTCAAACGGATCGTTAGCACCAACCTCCACAAAGATCCCGGCGTTTTCCCCAAGAAACTCTCGAACAAGAAGTTGCTCTGCTAGTTCCTCACGCAACTTTATATTTGGTTCATCAGAAAAATGAGTTGATGCAATCGTACGATAATATTGATTCATAATTTAAACATCCTCTTAATATCATCAGCCGAGTTACAACTCATTAGAGTGTTAGCTTTATTAATTGTAAGTTTGATTTCCTTGTGTGGAACTTCCGCAATGAAACCATGAATTGAGCGGCCGCCAGAATCCAAATACTCACTGCACGTTTGTAGTTGTTCAGACGTGATATGCAACGGCAAACCAAGCAACCGGTTTTCGAAAGAAAACACTGCGCTGTTGTGGCATTCGAGCAATGGTCGAACATCTTTATTTGTGATGGACGGCATGTCACACCCAACAACAAGATAGTTTGTGTCAATTTTGGAATGGAGCAGTGCTTCGATACCAGCGACGGGTCCATGTTGTTTACGCAAATCATGAATGCAGTGTTGGCCGTCGATATCCCCACCTAAAATTACTGTTCGCTTGCCGACACTAGAAGCAAACTCCAACATCATTTCGAGCATCGTTTTTCCGTTTGGAAGAATAACCTCATGCTTGGGCGAACCCATTCTTTTACTTTGACCACCAATCAAAATTGCAACGGTATGTGGCCACATGAGTATTAGTTTGCTTTTTGTATTTGGATTGACTCACCCCTAGCGAGTTCACCCTCAGTAATAACTCTCGCTAAGTATCCGCATCTACCAACAATGTCTTTCTTTAAATCAACACCAAGTGGATCAAGGACAAAACAAGGCCGTCGACCTTCTACTAGTTCGATCACGACACCACCTGAAAAAGTTAATAAATCGCCTGGCTCTAATTCTTGCACATTGAGGTTTTCTACGGTGAGGTTTTCTCCAACGGCACCAGGGCTGACATCGTATCCTTCTGCTTCAAGTTGATCAAGAATCTCTCGGTCGATTAAACTAATAGCCCTGTCTCGTGATATGTGCTTATCGTGATCTCGGCCGTCACCATCTAGACCGTCAAAAGAAACCACACAAGAATCGATCGGAAGTTTTGGAATTCCGCCTTTTGATACGTTAACCGAGAGCACTGTTGCCATAAAGTGGACTATACTCAACTTGTCATGATTTACCATGCAATCACGATGGCTTTCACCTGTTTTTTACTATTTGTTGGTGAACCAGAATCTCCAGAACTAATCCCTGTTGACGCGGGAGTTGCTGATAGGGGTTCATTGAGTAGTTCCCTGCACGTAGAACAGGTTGATTTTCGACAAGACCATGCTTTTGAAAGACTGTACAAAGTGAAGGGCAGCTCGGATATTTATGTTCGTAAATCGGGTGGTTTGATGGCAATTTTTAGAAGTTCAGAATATGTTCAAACACCGTCAGGAGATATACCAATTGTTCCCGCTGGCACTGAGTATTGCATCGGTGAAATACCACAGAGGCTCATGAAACAACTTGATGAATTACAAGAGCCACTGCAAAGTCCAGATGAAATGATTCAACCTCAGCGGATTTCAGCCGAGGAACCAAATGAAGAAGCAAACAAAGTGTTCAAAACAGAGAGAACATATCGATCAATTAAGTTTCTTGAGAATGAAGCATATCGAAGAAAGCGGCTGACCTCGTTTGTGTTGGAAGTTGCAATAATGAACTAATTACGCGGCAGTTGGTGCGCCATCATCAGTTTCCAGCATTCCCATTATTGAAGCAAGAGAACGCAGCCGTTCTTCAGCTTCATCCATATGCATCAAAATATCGTCGTATCGCTTACTTCTTTCAGTACTGAGAAATGAAGCTGCTGCAGTTGGAAATGGGAGCGAGTGTCGGTTGGATTGTTTTAGCGGATCAATATATAGACTCATGATTGCGCCAATCGAATATTCCGAAAATGGACGTGGGTGAGAATGTTTCATTACAAGAGTGTGAATCGGGCACTATTTAGATGGAATGATGCGAGATTATGTAGAAAGTTCATAAGCCCTTATGCACAACCGATACAAACCACCCAAATTGACAATGTTGAAGTGGTGTAAAATATGAAGTTCTATGCGTACATCAGCTTTGCAATTAACAGAAAACTTTGCTCCCTCCGATAAAGCACTCGTTCCGATTGTTGAAAAAGTGGTACATGACGAGAGCCTTACAGCAGAAGATGGATTGCTGTTGTATGAAACTACAGATTTGTGGTCGGTTTGTTCTCTTGCAGATTCTGTTAGAACTAAATTACACGGCAACAATGCTTTTTACAACATAAATAGGCACGTTAATTATTCAAACGTGTGCGCGTTAAGTTGCAAGTTTTGTGATTTCTATAGGAAGAAAGATCAAGAAGGTGCATACGCGCATTCACTTGAGGACATTAGTAACGAAGCAACACAGGCCCGTTTAGCAGGAGCAACGGAAATGCACATCGTCGGCGGATTGCACCCGTGGCTCCCCTTTTCTTATTACACACAAATGCTTTCAACCATAAAAGAAATAGCACCAGACATTCATATAAAAGCATTCACTGCGGTAGAGATTGTTCATCTTGCGCGAATTTCAAAACGCGGTCGCGACGGAATTGCAGGAATTGCCTCAGTAATAAACGATTTGGTAGATGCCGGCTTGGGCTCATTGCCAGGCGGAGGCGCGGAAGTGTTTGATGAACGGATACACGATGAAGCGTACCGTGGAAAAATAAAAGGCGAGCAGTGGCTTGATGTTCATAGAGTTGCGCACGAGTTAGGATTAAATACAAACGCAACAATGTTGTATGGCCATATTGAAACTCGTGAAGATCGAATCAAGCACATGCTGACAATTCGTGAAGAACAAGACCGCTCAATTACCTCAAGTTCTTCTGGCACGTTTCAGGCATTTATCCCATTGCCATTTATTCCTGGCGTAAGCGAACTTTCTCATTTGCCAGGACCAAGCGGAATTGAAAATCTAAGAACCATCGCTATTTCTCGATTGATGCTCGACAACGTTCCGCACATTAAAGCATTTTGGATTATGCAGACATTGCACATGGCTCAACACATGTTGCAGTGCGGAGCAGATGACATTGATGGGACAGTGATGTGGTACGACATTACAAAAGTAGAGTCGAACACAACGCATCAGGAAAGTAGCGCAGAAGATCTTTGTAGAGCGATACGAGATGCCGGCTTTGTGCCTGTTGAACGAGACACCCTGTACCGCGAAATTGAACGAGATGGAAAAAGCTGGAGCGTCCGATAACCACACTAAGCCGCAGTTTTTACTTCGTCAAATTGCATTGAAAACAACGCCTTTTGTCGCTGATCTCGTTGAGCTGCTAATAAATCAGAGGCCCAGTTTGCAATGATTCGCCGAAACTGGAGTGTGGAATACGAAACTGCAGCATTGGCTTGTAAGCTGGTTGGTATTTGCAAAAGAGGATGGCATGAATTCTGGTTAGACATGCTAAGCACATCGGCGAATCTATACCCACTCTTTTGAGGAAGAGAGACTTTTATGAACTCTTATGATTTTGGCTTGAAATTGAACGAGTCTAGGATGCCTTCGAATTGGTCATTGCTGTAAAACGAGATGGTAACCTTGCCACTTCCCTTTTTGCTTCCAAGCGAAATAGCAACCTGGGTACCAAGGTGTTCCCCAAGTTGGTCACCCAAATTGTTCATATACATTTCAAGCGGATCGGCACTTCGGGAACTTTTCGACGCACTCTTTGCAAGCTTTTTGAGTCGCCTCTCAAGTTCACGAACGGACCACTGTTCACTTGCACACCGCTTGGTCATAGCTTTACACGTTGAAGCATCTGGTATGCCAAGAAGAACTTTTGCGTGTCCCATTGAAATCCTGCCGTCCCTAAGAGCATCTTTTGCATACGGCTCTAAGTCGTTGAGGCGCAGGAAGTTAGCAACGCTTGAGCGGTTGATTCCTAGTTGTGTTGCGATTTCTTTCTGGGTGACATTGAAGTCAACAACAAGCCGATCGAACGCCTCCGCCCTATCGATTGGGTTTAAGTCTTCTCTTTGAAGATTTTCAATGAGTGCCCATTCAGCGGATGTCCTCTCGTCTATATCTCGAATGAGGGTTGGCAATTGCGTAATCCCAGCAAGCGACGCAGCTCTCCATCTGCGTTCACCGGCAACAAGCTCAAGCTTTTTTTGTCCCTCAATCCTGCGGACGATAATTGGTTGCATGAGTCCGGCGCTCTTTATGGAATCCGCTAGCGCGGTAAGACTCTCATCATCAAAAACCTGGCGTGGCTGACGAGGGTTAGGTGTAATTTGCGAAACCGATATATAAACAATACCACCACCAACTTGAGAACCTGAGGAATCCAACCCAGTCGGGTTGGCAATGCCCCCCTCTTTGTTGTTTTTTGTATTGACAACAGGTTCAGGCAGAGACAGCCCATCACCATCAACCACATCGCTAGATCTCGGTGGACTAACGTCCACAGCTTTTGATAACAAACTGTCAAGCCCCTTGCCTAGTCGACGCTTCCGATTCCGTGCTGCTTTAGCCATTGGTTACTCCTTCAACCATACTGCATGCGTGTTCCACGTGGAACACGGTTTTTAATGAACAGGTGTTATCTCATGTTCCACGTGGAACGTCAAGTCCGTTTGGAGCAAATAATAGACGAAAAACCACAAACAAAAGGTCCGATAACATGCGCCAGCATGGTGCAATCTAAAGAGGAGGTTGAAAGTGAGAGCAAGTAAGCGTAAGAAGGCAGTATTATCACGTAAGATGGCAGCAGTACGCCAAAATACACGGGTTTACACCTGTAGTGGAACTACATCTTTTGGAGCGACAGAAAGGTGCATTTGATCACCGACTTTACCAAGGTGGCTTGGGTTTGCCTCCATAACACGAAGCACAATATCCCCGTTCACCTGCACTTTGTGTTGGGCAACTTCACCGAGATAGATAGTTTCGACACAAGTGCCAGAAAAACTATTAGTACCAGCGGGGGAGTCGCAAACGGCTATCGCTTCTGGGCGAATAGAACAAATAGCCTCTGTACCGGTTATCTGTTTTGATGCACTAAGTTGACCAAAAGAGGTAACCAAACCATGATCGGTAACAGAAGCATGGACAAAATTCGTTTCACCTATGAATTCAGCAACAAAAGTTGAGTTTGGCTCTAGATATATTTCACTTGGGGTGCCAACCTGCTGCACTTTACCGTCCTTCAAAATGGCCATACGGTCAGCAATTGAAAGAGCCTCCTTCTGGTCGTGTGTGACATAAACCGTTGTAATACCTAGAGATGTGCAGATGTTTCTGATTTCGCTACGCATCTCTAATCGTAATTTTGCATCTAGATTCGAAAGCGGTTCATCTAACAAAAGGACCTCTGGTTCTACAACAATTGCTCTTGCAAGTGCTACTCGTTGTTGTTGCCCGCCAGATAGTTCGTTTGGCTTACGATTAGCAAGTTGTTCCATATGCACTTTTGAAAGGGCTTGAAGCGCCTTTTTTCTTCTATCTTGAGCAGAAACTTTCCTAATCATCAAACCATATGCAACATTTTCAGCAACGGTCATGTGTGGCCAAAGCGCATAACTTTGGAAAACCATGCCAGTGTTACGTTTGTTTGGGGGTGCATGAGTGACATCTTTGTCTCCAAACATCACAATTCCCTGTGTTGGATCAATAAAACCAGCGAGCATTCGAAGAAGGGTGGTTTTGCCACAACCAGATGGTCCGAGGAGGAAAAAGAGTTCGCCTGGCTCGATATCAAGGTCGATTCCAGCGACCGCAACAGTCTGGCCGAATTTTTTTACAAGATTTTTCAAATGGATAGCTGTCATAGATATAAACAATACCAACACTTCCCACACATTGCTTGTATGAATGAGTAAAATTGCCTTGAGTTTTTAATCTCTCGAAAACGACAAATCAATGGATAATGCAGCAGTTAAAATTAACCAACTCCAAAAATGGAGAGCAAGAAGAAACAAAGATTTATCAATAGATTCTTCTATCAACACATTTTGCAGGTCGCTAAAAAAAGCAAATAAAAAACTCGTTCAAATGCAAGAAGCGTGGGATGAACTTCTTCCAGAACAATTAAGTCTTGTTGCAATCCCAGTTTCATTTAAGGGTGGTATTCTTGAAGTTGTCGTCGATGGTTCACCAACAGCATTCAAAATAAATCGACTCGTTCGTTCTGGTTTGCTTCGACAACTTCAACAGCGATGCAGCGGAACATTAAAACAAGTCCGAGTTCGAGTTGAGCGGTAACATTTTGCCTTCGTCTTTTTTTGCCCTGAGCCAGATTGTCTCAGAGCCAGGCCTTGAATAAAAAACAATTAGGCGAAGACTTTATTTTCCTACACAGAATGTAGAAAATACTTCTCCAAGAATTTCATCAGGGGTAACGGTTCCAGTAATTGATCCCAACGCATTTAACGTTTCTCGTAAAGAATTTGCGCACAGTTCAGAAACAGTAAAATTATCTTTTGCTTCCAAGAGTGACGCAAGCGCGATTTGTAAATATTGTTCGTGCCTTGGAAGAATTGCCAGAGCATCTTCGGATGGTGATGTAGCACTAGACAACATGTTCTCAACAGTAGATTTTAATTGTTCAACACCTTCTCCTGAAATGGCGCAAACGGCGAGTTGTTTGGAACCGTTACAAAGATCAGATTTTGTGTGAACAATAATAGTATTGTCTAAGCGAGCAGGTGGTGGTTGTTCAGGAGCAACACACCAGATAACAACGTCAGCATTTTCTAGTATTCGCTTTGCTGAACGCTGAACAGATGCTGACAGTGAATTGTTTGGGTCCTCAAAACCAGCAATATCTGTAAGTTTTGCTTCTTTGTTGCCAAACCAAACCGGTTCTTGAATTACGTCTCGAGTTGTTCCAGAAACCGCAGATACCACAACACGTTTGTAGCCAAGCAATGCGTTGAACAAGGTAGATTTTCCAGCATTAGGTTTGCCAGCTAGGACAACATGAGGAAGATGCTGTAATGTTGCCATCGAAATTTTTCCATTCAGAATTGATTGAATGGCACTTGAAACTTGGTCGATTGAGCCCAAAAGATGTTCTTCGGTAATCGCAACAACACCATCTTCATCTGTAAAGTCAATCCCAGACTCTACAAGAGAAAGTGTTTTTGAAATATTTTCAGATAGCGGAGAAACCAGACCGTTGAGTGTTCCTTTGCGAAGTAGTGCGGCACCACGAAGTTCACCATCATTGTTTGCTGAAATGGAAGCGCAAACACCCTCGGCTTCAGACAATGTCATTCTCCCGTTAAAAAATGCTCTGGCGGTAAATTCACCAGCACCTGCTAGTCGACCACCAGTTTCTTCAACAAGCCGTTGTAAAACTGATGAAATAAGAAATTGATTATTTGGAATGGAAAGTTCGATTGTGTCTTGACATGTATAAGAGGAAGAGGCTGGGAAAGTTAAACAGAGGATTGGAAGAGAGCCTTCTGGTAAATCCAAACGACCTGTTACAAGTTGCCGATTTTTGGGAACGATGCCAAGTCGTTTAACACTTTCAAAAACATTGTCCCCTGTAATACGCAATAGCGCACGAGAAGAGTTCCCGCGAGGTGAACTCACAGCAACTATTGTGGTGTCCAAATCCATCAACGACCTCGCTAATCACGCTTCTTGAAAGTACGTTTCTTTGCTTTGTTCTGAACTTTCTTTCTTCGAGCATCCATAGCATCTGACCAAGCGCGGCCCTGTTTATCTTTTATTTTTCGACGTGAGGTGCTTGGTTCTCCCTCAGGTTTTGGTTCAATTGGGATGTTTTCGATGTGTTTTCGGATCCGTCGACTTTCCAAAATACCAACCGAACTCGAAGTCAAGATATAAAGTGTTAAACCAGAAGGTGCGGAATAAAGCATGACAGGGAACAGAACAACCATCATGACACGCATGATTTTTTGCTGTGATTCTTGTTCTGGAGATGTCGCCATACTTTGTGGAGACATGTATTTTTGTTGTACGAAGAAAATGGCACCCATTAATATTGGAAGAATGTTAATCCCAGTGATATTCCAAAACAGGAATTGTTTTGGCTCACTAAATTTCCCAAAAAAGTGATCTGCCGAACTCAAGTCAGCGAGGAATGGCCACTCACCAATCAATTGGAAGACACCAAAGAAAGCCGGCTCTTGTCGAATATCAAACATGAAATACAACAAAGCGTATAACGCTACCCAAATTGGCATTTGCAAAAACATTGGCAAGCACCCAAGCATTTGGAATGGATTTACTCCATATTTTTGCATCAATGCCATTTGTTCTCGTTGCACACGTTTTGGGTCATCAGGAAACTTTTTCTTCAGTTTGTCTATTTCTGGCTTCAGTTTTTGCATCACCTTGCCAAATCGCTGCATGTTGATTTGTGATTTTTTGGTAATTGGATGCAAAATGCCTCGCACAATCAGTACGAGCAGGACGATTGCAATTCCCCAATCAAAAACAACGTATTGATCCAAAGTCGTTAGAACAACAGCTAGAAAATCAGCAAGCCACTGAAAGGTGCATATTGCGCACATACTTGACATTTGATAGAGCACTAAGTCGCGCATGTTTAGTGCAATATATGGTTCCTGGGTATCAAGGACCGAACGTTTCAATGGTCCCGCATAGACTCCCATTGATATGTCGTACAAACCACTGCCTGCGATGCGAGTTTCGGGACCCCACAAACCAGTGAATACGAGTTGCTCTTCATCAACACCTTCTACACTGCTCGTGATTTTTTCAACCTTGTTGGTGAACACACGATTGCCTTCACCTTCGTTGTTTATATTTGGAAATACAGCTAGTGCAAAGTATCTATTGGTAGAGGCAAACCAAGAAAGTTTAAAACCATCTTCAATCGTTTCATCGGTTGGCCAAATTGTCAATTCATGTTCTTTTGTGACATCCGTAAACTCAAGAAAGAAATCGTTCGACTGAATTGGTGCGGCCTGACCAGGATCAAATTCATCACTGAGTTCCCACCCAAAACGAAATCGCCGTCGATCCATGTATCGAGAACGATCAACAGTTAGGGAGGGAGGTCCATATTGGAGCCATCTGACAACAATGTCTTGAGAAGTTAGGTTCTGGACAGATTGTTCTAGGTGTAATCCATATTGATTATTGAGTGTCCAAGTTCGGTTAACCGATGCAATTTTATTTTGCTTTGCATCGATAACAGTTGCAATAAACGTAACACTGTTTTTAGTTTTTGATACTAACTCCCAATTCTGTGCAGAGTTTAGCGGAAGTTTTTGGTCATTAATGCTTAGTTGAAAAGCACAAAGCACAGATTTGTTATTGGAGAGAGCGTTTTCTTCGGAGGTTAGTAAATATAGATCATCGATTGGAGGTTGCGTGCCCCCATCTTTTCTGTAATGCTTCCAAGCAAGTTTTCCATCAACAGTTTCAAAAATATTTGAAAAGCGAATCGAAGATATGCCAGCGCCCACATGTGTAAAATGCACCTCCATTTGCCAAGACTCGATGTCATCTAAAGCCCCAAGAATAATTGGACTCGAGTTTACATCGTGCGAAAGGACACTCAAAACCTCAAACGGAGCAATCTCTGTAGCATCTTTTTTGGTTTCTTGAGTAACAGAAACGCTATCTTTTAGAGGAGTGTTTTGTTCTTTTTTTGGAACAACCTCTGCCGGCTTGTCTTCGGTAACTGTTTGCTCAACAACAGAGGCTTCTTGAGATTTAAGTAGTGCCTCTTTTTCTTCAGCTCTTTTTGATCCAAAAATAATAACAAGCAGAACACTTGCTGCTAGTGCAAAAACAATGAATGGGATTAACCGCCGACGAGACTGTGGTGTCATTTTATTTTATTTCCCATGTAGGAATTACCGACCTTCACGCAACCGATCTCCAAGCCAGTTGCTGAGATCAGAAATTGCACAAATTTTTTCTCGAACCGTTTCGATATCGTAATCAAGACGGAAAAAATCAACTGTGTGCGCTTCATCATCAAGAATTGCATAACTTGATCGAGGGTCAAGGTCACGGGGCTGCCCCACAGAACCTGGATTAATGATGATGTGTTTTTCATTCTCAAAATTAAACGTTCCGTCAATATCCTCTGGAGGATAAAAGTCTGGTTCATCTGTAAATATTCCGGGCACGTGTGTATGGCCCGACATAGAGTGCTTGGGAATTCGTTCAAAAATTTGTTTCATTTTTACAGGTGAGTTAATAGCATCATCAGGAAACAAATATTCGTTGATTGGTCGGCGTGGAGTTCCGTGCACAGCGAGGAAATCACCCATTTGTGTACGTACCCGAAGTCCGCCCAGAAACTCCCAGCGACGTGCGGCTACCTCTTTATCCTCTTCAGCATCGAATTGTGCTCTGGTCCAATACGCTGCCTGTTCTGCTGCGGCATTGAAATTCGTTGGTTCATAGAGTGCACCATAATCATGATTTCCAAGAAGACACCAATCACAGATATCAGCAATTTTATCCACGCATTCTGCGGGGTTTGGACCATAGCCAAGCGTGTCACCAAGGCAAACGATTTTATCGACAGAGCGGTCACCGATATCCTCAAGCACTGTTGTTAGTGCTTCTAAATTGCCATGAATATCACTGATTAACGCTGTTCGCATGTGGAGTTCTCTTTCCTGCTGAATCGCGAATGATACCTTAGACCAGGAACATTCGACAGGTATCCGATGTACGCTGTACATAACAGTGTACATAATAGTCGTAACCTATTTGTGGACAGCCAGTTACAATCCCTCTTTCGAGGCTTGTTTTCCACGATAAAATACCATTTTTCATACTTGATTTATCCATTACTAGGAAGGTTTGTATTTTGACATCTCAGCGGCATTTTGATTTAATTGTTATTGGCTCTGGACCTGGTGGATATGTTGGAGCAATTCGAGCAGCCCAACTTGGGTTGAAGGTTGCTTGTATTGACCGTGATAAACTTGGTGGCGTTTGCTTAAATTGGGGTTGCATTCCATCTAAGGCGTTGTTGCACGGTGCGGAGGTTTACGATGAAGCCGTGAATCACGGCAAAGATTGGGGCATAACGATTGGTGAGGTTAAGGTTGATTGGGGATCTTTTATTGGTCGCAGCAGAAAAATTACCGAACAATTGAACGGTGGGGTCGGCTACTTATTTAAGAAAAACAACATCGAACACATTCAAGGGCACGCACACATAGTTTCTGGAAACAATGGAGTGACTCCTTGTGTTGTGGAAGTTAAAACACCAACGGGCGACTATTACAATGGCGATGGCGGAGAAGTTTATGAAACAGTTACAGCAGACCGTGTACTAATTGCGACGGGCGCAAAACCACGCGAGTTACCTTTTGCTCCTTGCGATGGCAAAACAATTCTAAATTCATCACATGCGATGACACTTGAAGAACGGCCAGAGTCATTGGTAATTATTGGCTCTGGTGCAATTGGTATGGAGTTCGCTTACGTGTACAACGCGTTCGGTACAAATGTAACAATTATTGAAATGCTTGATCGTATTGTTCCTCTTGAGGACGAAGACATAAGCAAACTTGCACAACGTGCTTTCAAAAAACAGGGGATGACCATTCATACAAGTGCTTCTGTGAATGCAATTGAAACTAACGAGAGCGGTGCAACCGTTTCCTTCACAAAAAATGAAAAAGAAACATCGGTAGATGCACAAAAAGTATTGGTGGCAATCGGTGTTGGTCCACGTTGTGATGGTCTTTTTGATGATTCTCTTGGTATGGAACTGCATCGTGGGTATATAAAAACTGATGCTAAAGACGTCGATTCCCCAACATATAAAACGAGCGTTTCCGGGATATTTGCAATCGGCGATATCATCGGTCCACCACTCCTTGCGCATGTTGCATCTGAAGAAGCGGTAACGTGTGTTGAACGCATTGCAGGGCATCACACATTTGGACTGGATTACAAATCAATCCCTGGTTGCACATACACAAACCCACAAATAGCATCAATTGGCATGACTGAACAACAAGTTAAAGATTCTGGAACCGAATACACCAAAGGGGAGTACTCACTCAAAGCACACGGGAAAGCGATTTCAGTTGGCGCTGCAGACGGTGTTGTAAAAATACTTGCGAGTAAACCGTATGGAGAAATTCTTGGTGCACACATAATTGGGCATGATGCAAGTGAACTCATTGCTGAAATTGGTTTGGCGATACGACTTGAAGCAACTGTCGAGGATATTATTTCTACGATGCACGCGCACCCAACGATGGCAGAATCTATTCACGAAGCAGCCCTTGGCACTGAAAACAGAATGATTCACAATTGAGTTTTAAGTATCGCGAAACAACTTTGGATAATGGCCTGCGAATTGCTGCAGAACATTCCACTTCAGCGGTGACTGCAGCGATTGGTTTTTTTGTTAAAACGGGTGCTAGAGACGAAACCGCAAGGTTGATGGGCGTGAGTCATTTCCTTGAGCACATGATGTTCAAAGGCACAGAGACGTTAACAGCTGAAGAAGTTGACCTTGCCTTTGACAATATTGGCGCAGAACACAACGCATTTACTTCGGGTGAAATGACGGCATTTTGGGGAGCAGGGTTACCCGAAGTTCTTGGCGATATTCATCGCACGCTGGCAGATATTCTTCGACCCTCAATCCGGCAGCAAGATTTTGATGATGAGAAAAAAGTTATTCTCGAAGAAATTGCGATGTATGACGACCAGCCGTTTTGGGTGTTGTACGAAAATGCGATGGAGCAATATTACGGAAAAAACCCACTTGGGCACCGTGTTCTTGGAACTCCAGAAACAATTACAGACATGCAACGTGACGAATTAGCGGGGTACTTTACACAACGATACAGCGCTGATAACACAATAGTAGTGCTTGCGGGGAATCTTGATTTTGACAGAATGGTTGAAGACATTCAACAATATTGTGGTTCGTGGGAGCGTACTGGTGCAACCAGAAATTATCCTGAAGTTACTCGTAACGAGGGTACGTTTGAAAAACATATCCCAGACTTACAACAGCACTACCAATTAATGATGATGCCAAGCGTATCATTTCAAGACAAACAAAAACATGCAGCTGCTGCGCTTGCAGCAATTCTCGGTGGGGGCGACGGTTCCCGTTTGCACTGGTCGTTGGTAGACACAGGGCTTGCTGAAGAAGCTGCCACAAGTGTGGACATGAATGATGGGTATGGAGAACAGCTTGCATATGCAGTGTGTGACCCAAGCAACTCAGAACAAGTTGCAGAAATAATGAAAACCGAAATGAAAAAGGTTACTCAAACACTTACAGATAAAGATTTGGCAAAAGTTGTTGCAAAAGCTGGAACAGCAGCAGCAGTCGCAAGTGAACGCCCTGCAGGAAGAATGCAACGGCTCGGAAATATGTTGACAACATCAGGTTCATATATTTCCTTAGAAGAGGAACTTGAAGCGATAGAGTCATTAACGCTGAAGGATTTGCAAGAAGTTTCTGAAGCCTTCCCTTGGGTTCCAATTTTCGAAGCTTCCACGAAGCACAATTAAGATGGCTATTCTTTCTGACACTGCTATTTGTTTACGTTGTTGGGACTTTTCAGAAACAAGTCAAACCGTGAATTTGCTTACGAAAGAGCACGGCATGATTCGTGGTATTGCTAAAGGGTCAAAACGTGATAATGGTTCGTTTTCAGGTGGCTTCGATCCATTGACTCGAGGCGCAATAGTTGCTCGGATAAAAACGAACAGTGATTTAGCAACATTGACAGAGTGGCAACTTGAACATGTGTGGTGGACAACACGCAATGACCTTGCGGTAAATCGTGGAGCAATTTACATGGTTGATCTTGTTGGCAGAATGTTGACAGACCAAGATCCACACACGAATGTTTATGACGCATTACTTGAAGCTTTGAACCGGATGGATGACGGACATGACATTGATTGGCCACTATTGCGTTTTCAGTGGGCACTTCTTGTTGAAACGGGGTATCAACCAACGCTTACAATGAACAAAGAGGATGAACCTGTTGTTGCATTTAGTTCTCGAATTGGTGGTGTTGTAGAGGACACTGGCGAAATCGATCGAGTTCGCGTGCGTAAAGAAACTGTCGAAGTTCTTCGGTTGCTTCAAAACCATGGTCCGATGCAACCAACATCTCCAGACGTGCTTCATCGAGCAAACCGCCTCCTCGCTCATTACCTCCGTGACATCATCGGAAAAGAAACCGCTGCCATGCGATGGATGTGGCAAGAATAAACTATCCCGCAGGTCGTTTATATCTGGGGGCGTTTATTTTCATCTCAATGTATGTGTGTGAGAGCCATTTTGTGATTTGGGTATACTTATCGTTGTGACGAGAATTATTTCATTGTTAAATCAGAAGGGTGGGGTGGGGAAAACCACGACCACTGTAAATCTCGCTGCTGCGATTGCGGCAGCTGGGAATACGGTTTTGGTTATCGATCTTGACCCGCAGACACACCTTGGTTTGCATTTTGGCATAGATGAAACTGCTGCTTCCGTCTACGACCTCCTTATGGATGAAACCGTATCAGCGAAAGATGCTGTTGTTAGAGCACGAAAAAATATTGACCTCATAACTAGCGAAGTTGACCTTGCTGCAGCAGAATCAGAACTAGCATCAAAAACCGACCGGCATGATTTGCTAGCTCAGAAGTTAGCACCTATTAAGGATAAGTACGACTACATATTGATTGACTGTCCGCCAAGTTTGGGGTTGCTTACGATTAACGCACTAGCTGCTTCAAAAGAATTAATAGTACCAATGCAAACTCACTTCCTTGCACTACAAGGAGTGAGCCGTTTGTTTGAAACGGTACAAATGCTTGTTGGTGGCTTAAACCCAGAATTGCAAGTAACTGGAATTGTTCTCTGTATGCATGAAGGACATACTAATCTTGGCAAGGAAGTAGTTGCAGACCTTGAAGAGTTTTTTGAAACATCGAGAATGCAAGATGTCCCATGGCGAAACTGCAAAATTTTGCAGCCACCAATTAGAAGGAATGTAAAACTCGCCGAAGCACCGAGTTTTGGTCAAACTATTTTTGATTACGAACCAGATTGTGCAGGAGCAAAAGATTATCGAAAACTTGCAGAGAGCGTGATGGCTGCAAACCTTGTTGCTGATGTTGAATTAGTCAATGAACACACATGAACCAGCGCTTCGTCATTGGCGGGAGGCGTTTTTGTTTTGGTTTGTTTGGGTATCTGTAGCAACTCATTTTCCTCAAAGCCCACTAACTGGTGAAGAACCGTTTTTTGAATCACCAGACAAATTGTTACATTTTCTATGCTTTGGAATTCTTGGGTTTTTGTTTATTCAAACGAAGTGGGTAAAGAACACCTGGTTGTGCTGGGTAATTGTGGGATTGTGGGCACTTTTCGATGAAATGACTCAACACCTTCTCCCAATAGAACGTGAATTTAGTTATGAGGATTTGATTGCCAGTGAACTTGGTATCACATCGTTTATTTTGTGGACAGGTGCGCTTTCGGGCGAATCTGTTTCTCACATTCGTGACACTCTTAAAATTATTTTATCAAAAGCAAAAAACTGGACAATCATTTTATTTATCGGGTCATTGGTTACAAGTATTACAACGCTGTCGATTTGGTATTTACTCAAAGAAATGCTCGGTAAACAATATTCATCGGGTGCTCTTTTTATTGCGTATATCGTTGCAACTGGCTGCGTCTTTTGGTTTATTGTTAGAAGAGGTGGCTTGCAAAAAGAGGTTGCTCGACTTGTAAAAGTTATGCTTCCAACCGTTTTATTGACGATGGTTTTTGTAGCTATGGCAGGAATACTAGTTTCGTTTACATCATTTGAACCATGGGTTATCGCAATGTTGGTGCTTATGATGGGTACGAGGGTTGCGTGGGCTAGAGCAACATGACCAAGCGAGATAACCTAGAAAAAAACACAAGGACAAATTGGTCGTTGACACTAGTCAGTAGGGTGATGGGGCTTGTTCGAGATGGCGCAGTTTCGAGACTGTTCGGCATGGAATCGCTTGCTTCAGCATTTTATTTTGCGTTTTTAATTCCAAACGTGTTTCGTCGCCTCTTCGGCGAAGGAGCACTCGCTGTTGCGTTTCTTCCTAGCTATTCAAAACTTCACCACGAAGACCCAGAACTCGCGAAACAATTTGCAACCCTCACCATTTCTAAATTAATTGTTCTGCTTGGCACAATTACAATTGTGGGAGAATTATTGCTCTGGTGGCTTATTTCAATGCAGACTGAATCGAGCGATTCACTCGAACTTGCAATGATTATGCTTCCATACATGCCACTTGTGTGTTGTGTTGCAATTTTCGCTGCGATGTTGCATGTGCACGACACATTTGGTCCACCGGCAGCTGCTCCAATACTTTTGAATGGTTTTATGATTGCGAGCTTGTTTGGGTTCATTGGTTACTTTGCGAATCCACTTAATCACATGATGGCGGTTGGTGTTTCTGTTGTTCTTGCAGGATTAATACAGGTTGTGTGGTCACTCCTTGCCATTCGTAAGTTTGGTTGGTATTCAAGAGAGACTTGCAGGGTGCAAAACGAGTTTTGTGTCATGAAGCGTAGAATGCTCCCAATGATCGTCGGGCTTGGAACAATCCAAATCAATACGCTTCTGGACGGACTTATTGCGAGTTGGCCAACTTTGGTGACCGATTCGTCTATTTTTGGTTTTCAATATCCACTTGGTGTTGGAGCAATGGGGTCACTCACGTGGGCTCAGCGGCTCTATCAATTTCCTCTTGGGGTTTTTGGGATTGCCGTCGCAACAGCAATTTATCCGCTACTAACAAAGCAAAATAAAGACACAGAATCATTTACTAATACTATGCACCGAGGACTACGACTTGTTGTCTTTGTTGGTTTGCCCGCAAGTGCGGGGTTAATATTAGTTCGTAATCCACTTGCCACCGTAGTCTTTCAAGGTGTGAATTTTACAAACCAGGATGCTTTAGTTGTCGGCTCTATATTACTTGGGTACGCACCTGCTGTTTGGGCGTATTCAATGATACATGTATTGACGAAGGGTTTTTATGCAAAAAACGACATTATGACCCCAGTAAAGGTTGCTGTATTCTGTGTTGCGTTAAATTTCCTGTTGAACATGACGCTGATTTGGACTCCACTTAGAACAGCTGGACTTGCGTGGTCGACAGCAATTTGTGCAGTCATTCAAGTGAGCGTTCTGATGTTTTTGATTCGAAAACACGTGTCGTCTCCGGTTGACCAGACAGTAGTCCGTTCATGGTGTACAACTGCATTGTTGACGTTTGCAATGGGTGGTGCGGTTGCGCTGGTTATTCAAATGTGGTCTCCAACAGCGGGTGTTTGGCACTCCACAATAGTGCTTGTTTTGGCGGTATTGGTTGGTGTCAGCTTTGTAGGAATTGGTAGTTTTTTGCTTCGTAAACCAGAACTCAACTGGATTCTAGGTCGCACCAGATAGCCGTTTGTTTCTGTTAATTTGGTCTAGTGGAATCCGGTACGCTTATTAATACGCTAACTACCATGCACATAGTGCAAAATCTGTTTTCGTTTTGTTTTGTGGTATAGACCCATCAATGTTGGTGACTTTTATTGTGAGATGGCGTATCCTTCACAGAATGAATAGTTTCAACGTCAAGATACGTCGTAATTCCAACGGTTTTACAATTGTAGAGTTACTTGTGGTTATCGCGATTATTATTCTAATAGCAGCGATGCTTATTCCTGCTTTGGGCAAAGCGTTTGCTACAGCAAAATCTAGCGAAGATAAAACTAGGCTGAAGGGTATTCACGCAGCTCTTGTTCTTGATGCAACTGGAAACGATGGTCGATTTCCATTACCTAGTGATGTTGGCAAGGACCACCCCGAGCTTGATCCAACTCTGTACGATTTTACAGATACAACATCAAATTTGATGTCAATGATGGTTGCTCGAAATTATTTCAAAACAGATTTTTTAATTAGCCCTGTAGAAACAAACCCTCACGTTCAAGATATTAATGCCGAGGATCTTGTGTACAGATATGATGATATTGATGGCGAGACTGTGTTTTGGGATGACCAATTTAATGCCGACGTTTCTTCTGGTTCTGCTTCTAGCCTGGTTCACAATTCTTATGCACACCAAGCACTTTGCGGTCAACGGATTAGGCTGAAGTGGCATTCTGGTTCAAGTTCCTCAGATCTAATTCTTTCTAACCGTGGGCCAGAAAGTTCAGTTGGTCCTGGTGGTACACTCGTCTATGACGAAGAAAGTAATTCGCTTCGATTCCATGGTGAGGATAAAATTTGGAAGGGTGGTATTGTTTCTGGCGATGGATCAGTAAGAATCGCTCAATCATATCTTCCTGAAGGTATTGCATACCAACCCCTCGACGGGTCACCGTTGGGACCAGACAATATTTTCTTGAAAGACTGGTCTGATGTTCAAGTTCCATTCCCATTTCCTGCTGATGAAATTGGATTATTTTCTGGTGACAATTGGATGGTTATTTCTACTGTGAACGATGTATTGCCTTCAAGGGCAATCGATTTTACAGCTGTGTGGGACTAATCAATAAATAAAGTGTTTGACAAGTATTTTCGATTGGTATAAATCTTATTTGGTTCAAGTTTCACATCCGAATAGCCGTAATGGAGGTTTCTAGATACGTGTTATGACCACATCAAACCAAAAAATCGTTGTTACAGGTGGCTCCGGCTTTATTGGGGCATATTTTTGCCGTCTACTTAAGCAGCGAGGCGATGAGGTTGTGGTTCTCGACTTAGTCGAGCCGACCGACTTGAGCCCGTGTGACAGGTACGTTCATGGTGATATTCGTGACGAGACCGCAGTTCGAGACGCGTTTGAGGGCTGCGATAGTGTGATTCATCTTGCCGCTGCCCACCATGATTTTGGAATCGAGGAAGAGACGTACTACTCGGTAAATGAGGGGGGGCTTGAAGTGATGACATCGGTGATGGATGAACTCGGTCTCAGGGATATCGTTTTCTACTCAACAGTTGCTGTCTATGGAAGCGCTCCTCCGCCAATAAGTGAAGAGACAACCCCAGAGCCAGAATCGTTTTACGGCAAGTCAAAACTTAAGGGCGAAGAGGTGCTTCAACTTTGGGTTGAGAAAGGCGATGGTCGAAACTGTTTGGTCATTCGCCCGACCGTTACGTATGGTCCAGAAAATTTTGCAAATATGTATTCGTTGCTTCGGCAAATTGACAACGGCAAGTTCTTCTTTGCAAGCGGGTCAAATAATATAAAGAGTTTGTCATACATTGAAAATATTGCAGACGCCACTTTGTTTTTAATGAGTAAAGAGGGTTTGAAGCCATTTGAAATTTTTAATTACATTGACAAGCCCGATCTTACAAGTGTCGAAATTGCAGAATCCTGTTACGAATCCCTTGGCAAAAAACTTCCAAAGTGGCGACCACCAACTTGGTTGTTGTTGCTTGGTGCAAAACCGTTCGATGTTATTATCAAATTGACTGGTAAAAATTTACCTGTTTCCACAGCACGTGTAAAAAAACTGTTTGTAGACCAAACAAAATTTGAAGCACAAAAAATAATTGATGCTGGTTTTAAGGCAGACGCAAGTGTCCGAGATGGCATTGACCGAACTGCTAAGTGGTACATGGCCGGTGGCAAAAATGAATCTGCACAGTGGCACCAACCCCCAAAAGTTATTGTGCGTAAATAGAGACTATGTTCTTGATTGCAATTCGTGCTCTAGCAACTGTGCAACCGTCACCCAATTAAAATCGCCAAGCAGGCGGGACCACCGCCTATCGCATTTTTTAAGGTTTAAGTAGTGCCGAAATGTGTGTTGTTTGCTTACACCTTGCACGCGTGGTTGATTTCCGTCAATTTCCCAAGGATGAATATAAAACACGTATGGCTGATTCTTTTTGAGGATGCGGCGTACGCCAGCGCGGAAGATATTGTATGGAAGCAAGCGAAAATACCCACCCCCTGCCCAGGGCAGTTGTTTACCCATTACATCTAAACACGACACGCAAACCTCATGAAAGCCATCGCGAATTTCTTGAACAACAATACCGTCTTCCATGCCAGTTAAACTGCCGTAACGGTCGTGTGCAATAGTAGGAAACGAAGAAGAGTCGTATGTGTATCCCTCTTCTTGAAGAATGTCAATCGCCCAGTCAGTAATAGAAAAACAAGGTGCTCGATATCCGACCACTTGTTTACCCGTCAAGTTCTCAAGCAACTTTTTTGCTTCGCTAATATCTTTGCGGAATTCCTCTGGGTTTAAATCGTACGCAAGTTCATGGTTGTATCCGTGGCTCGCAATCTCATGTCCAGCAGCAGCGATTTTCTTAATGGTTTCTGGGTGACGCTCAGCAATCCACCCAAGTATAAAACAAGTGCACTTTACGTCGTGTTGTTCTAGCAATTCCAACATTCGTTCGACATTTTGTTCAACGCGGCGATCTTTCGATTCCCAGAGGTCTGAATCAATTCCAAGATTTTGAACCTGAAACCAATCCTCAACATCTATTGACATTGCCGAAAGCGTTGTCTGTTTATCTTTCCAACTCACAGCATTTTGTGCCCGCGTTTACGGAGAGCGCGAACATCCATTGGCTTTGGAAATGAAAAGTACGATGCGTTACTCATATCAAGTGGCGTTGCGTCAAGTTTCCCGCTCTGAATATCGCAAAGCACACTCATCATGAGCCTAGCGCCTTCTTGTTTGGTTCCAACTATGACTCGGTCGAGCGAGTCGTGTTCTTTTAGTGGGAACTCTTTTGTTTTGATGATTCCTCCAGCGTCCAGTTTTTTAGCCATTTCATGCACGGTAATGGTTGCGTGCGATTCACCATGCAGAAGTTGCCAGAAGTTTGGCATCATTCCACGGTAAACCGGAAGCCGCCCGCTATGAATATTGATGCATTTGATTCGTGGAACCTCAAGAATTCCATCCCTGAAAATTTCTGGGGCAGCGACCGAAACGATGACGTCGGGCACGAGACTAATTGCAGTTTGGATATATTCTTGAGAATTGACCGAGTTAGCAGGTACATCTTCGATGCCATAATTTTGAGCGAGCGACGCAATTGATTCTCGTCTGAGTTTTACCCCGACAAATCGCAAACTCAATCTAATAAAGTCTAGCAAACCGTAAAATCGAAACATCCGCCATGCTGTCTTCCATATTGGCTCGTGAAACGCATCAACAACAGTGGTTCCGATAATATCTAGTTTATCATTCGGATATTCCGCAAAAAAAATCTTGAAGAACTGAATGACATATAGTGGATCGTCTTCGGTCACGAATAGAACACGTAGACGGTCGTCTGATTGATGGCTTGTTTTGCTGTTTTGCGAACTCATGAATGTGTTTCTATGTAGTAATGTGCCCGAAGGGTCATTCATCGACTCATTTCGGGTTTCGCATCATAGGAATGATAAGTTGAATGTGTGTTTGTGTGCCCTCATTATTCCGATAGTACTACCCTGAGACTTTATGGAAACAGAGACTGATAACTCGACTCAAAATATCGCAGAAACGCAAAAAACTGCGATGGAACAAGCCCCACCACAGAGGCGAACTGTTTGGACTCGTAAGCAGAAGGTGGTGCGTCTTTTATGGGGCACATTTGGAAGAATCCTATGGGTCTTCTTGCCACATGCCCGCTCATCAGTGCTCCGACTTTTTGGAGCAAAAATCGGTCGTGGATGCACGTTTGCTAGAAGTGTTGAAATAATTATTCCTTGGAATTTGAAAATGGGCAACAATTGCCATTTTTCTGAACATGTGATTCTTTATACGCTCGGGACAATTTCGCTCGGTGACGATGTTCGTATTGATACGAAGGCGCATCTTTGCGCGGGAAGTCATGACATGCGCGATACAACATTCCCATTAACACGTCCACCAATTTCGATTGGTTCAGATTCATTTATTGGAATTGATGCGTATGTTGCACCAAACGTTTCACTTGGCGAAAATACTATTGTGCACCCTCGAGCAAGTGTCTACCGTAGTTTTGACGGCGGATGTGAGTTGCAAGGAAATCCAGCGAGAGTTGTTGAGTGAGTGGAATCCGGCAAACATTGTGGACGTATGTTGGCGCACCCATCTTTCGCCTAATACCTCATCTCGCGCATCCCATCCGTACAAAACTGTTGCAGACGTTTGGTATGAAATGTGGTCGTAGAGTAAGAACACGCAAGGGTGTTACGATTGATAAACCATGGAATGTGACGGCTGGTGATTTAGTTGTTTTTGGCGATGGCGCGACTGTGCGTGCGACCGAACCAATACAAATAGGCAAGCGTTGCGTGATTAGCCAATATGCAATGTTAATTACACAAGCAGGTGATATGGAAACTTCTGGCAAAACAAAACTGAGCGCGCCAATTACGATCGAAGACGATGTGTGGGTAGCGACCGATGCGGTTGTCATGCCTGGTTCATATATTGAATCTGGCGTTGTTGTTGGTGCGAGGGGAATGGTTGAAGGGCGTCTACCAAGATGGACAATTTGTACTGGAGAACCAGCAACTCCACGAACCGACCGCGTGTTGTATGGGAATAATTAATGTCGAACATCGAGGTTATCATCCCAGTTAAGAACGAAGAAGTAAATCTTCCTTACGCACTTGCAAGCGTTATTGGCTGGGCAGACCGTGTTTGGGTTGTAGATAGCGAATCAACAGACAATACCTGCGAAATTGCAAAAGAGGCTGGCGCAGAAGTGGTCGTGCAACCGTGGCTTGGTTATGCGAAACAAAAAAACTGGGCACTAGACAATTTGGATTTAAAAGCTGATTGGATTTTCTTTTTGGATGCCGATGAAGCAATTCTTCCAGAACTCCGCGATGAGATGCTTGCAATTGCTTCAAAAAATATTGATGAAGTAAAAGAATCTGCATTTAACATTAATCGTTACTTTATTTTTCTTGCAAAACGAATTCGACACTGCGGGTACTACCCAAGTTGGAATGTACGTTTTTTTAAACGTCGCAAGGCAAGGTACGAAGAACGTGAAGTGCACGAGCATATGGTTGTTGATGGCCTGACAGGTTCTCTGCTAGGGCACATGGAACACTACGACCGCCGAGGGTTAGAGTTATACATGGCAAAGCATAATCACTATTCAACACTTGAAGCAAAAGAAATTTTGCAACAGTCTGCAACTAAAGACGATACTATTGACGCAAAGTTTTTTGGATCCGCCCAACAACGAAGACGCTGGATTAAGCGTCACATTTATCCACGACTTCCAGCACGTTGGCTTTTTAGATTTTTCTGGATGTATTTGTTACGCTTTGGTTTTCTCGATGGAATTACCGGCTTGCGCTTTTGTTTATTTATTTCTTCGTATGAATTACTCATTTCACTAAAAACGGTTGAACTAAAACAAGAGGAAATGTCGCATGGCAAGTGAAGATAGGCACATAAGCCCCTACACATTTCAGGAAAAACTTTGGCGGATGCTCTGGGCTATTGTGCAAGCAACACTTTTTCGATATTCGTTTCACACTTGGAATAGGTGGAGAATTTTCTTGCTGAATTCGTTTGGAGCTGAAGTAGACCCTACGTGCATAATCCGTCGAACAGTAAAAATAGAATGCCCTTGGAATTTAACTGTGGGGCCCAACAGTTGCCTAGGAGATGGTGTGATTGTGTATTGCCTCGGAACAGTAACAATAGGAGACCGCGTTTCAATTTCGCAATACGCACATATTTGCGCTGGTTCTCACGATTACAACCAAGAAGATATGCCGCTACTTAGACCGCCAATTACTATTGAAGACGATGTTTGGCTCGCAACAGATTCATTTGTAGGACCTAACGTAACGGTTGGTGAGGGTGCTGTTTTAGGTGCACGCAGTGTTGCGATGTCTAACCTTGACCCGTGGACGATTTATTCTGGTAATCCAGCTGTTTTGTTGAAAAGCCGGGAGAAACAAGGTAAGTAAGTACGAATTCTGTAATGAATTAATTGTGGTTCAAGAGAATTTTTCCGAGAACTTTGAAGTACTACTGGTGGATTTAGCTTTTATAGTTCTGCTGGATTGAGTAACAGCCGAAGAGCTGGCACCGTATCGACGACGGGTGAATATCCTAATACATCAGAAATTGCACCGATATCTGCTTGAGAATGTTGCACATCTCCATTACGAGCACGATGATATGTCACTTGAACATCCTCATCGTTTGCCATGGTTCTCACCAATGTATTTAATGACATCGCAAATCCCATCCCCACATTAAATACAGCTCCGCACAATGGCTCTGGGTGATAAGCTGCAAGTAAGTTTGCATGCACAACATTTTCAACAGCAGTGAAATCTCTTGTTTGTGTACCATCCCCATAGATTATTGGTGAACGGTTTTGCTGAATCGCATTTTTAAACGCGCTTACAACCGCAGCATATTGCGAGTTTGGATCTTGTCTTTGACCAAACACATTGAAGTAGCGAAGCGACACACCATCTATTGCAGAAATTTTCGCGACCAATTGTTCCCCAGCAAATTTAGACTCTGCATATGGTGATTCAAGAGAAACTTGATCACGTTCTGAACTTGGCAATTTTGGATGACTGCCATAACATGCCGCCGATGAAGTGAAAACCAATCGCCTACACTTGGCATCGTTTGCAGCTTGTACAACTTTTTCTGTTCCTAAAATATTTGTGTTGTAACATTCTTGTGGCTCCTCAATGCTTTTGGGTACCGAAACGAAAGCAGCCAAATGAAAAACGAAGTCACAACCATCGCTAACTTCTTGCAGTAGATTATCATCAAGAATTGAACCTTCGATAGACTCTGCGTCAATATTCAGAAGATTTGATGCACGTCCAGTACTAAAATCATCAAGCACCCGCACTTTGCAGCGAAGAGCTGCAAGATGTTGTGTAAGATGCGAACCGATGAAACCAGCACCTCCAGTTACAAGTGCTGTTTTTCCTTCAAAAAAACCGTTATACGCAGAATAATCCATCACTCTCAACATATCGTACCAATTATGCAGCTGCAACTTTATAACTCGCTAACCAGAAAAACAGAGGTTTTCGTTCCGATTGATCCAGAACAGCGGGTCGTTACGTTTTATTCGTGTGGACCAACCGTGTATGACTTTGCGCATATCGGAAATTTCAGGGCATTTCTAAATGCTGATGTACTGCGAAGAACTCTTGAATCGATTGGATACAGTGTGAATCAAGTGATGAACATCACTGATGTGGGGCACATGACTGATGATGATGTTGCTGATGGTGGAGGCGAAGATAAAATGGAAGTAGCTTCAACACGTTTAGCAGAAGCAAAAAAATCCGGCACCCTTCCAAAAGAAACAGACGTTGATCCTACAGACCCTCTTGCAGTTGCTGAATATTATGCGTCGGCGTTTATTGATGATTCTAAAGCTCTTGGAATGAAAATAGTTTCGGATGTAGAAGAAAACCAAGACTTGATGCCTCGTCCAACTCAGTACATTTCACACATGATCGAGATGGTACGCTTGCTTATCGAAAAAGAGCACGCGTATGTTGCTCAAGACGGTGCAGTATATTTTGATGTTCAATCGTTTCCTGCTTATGGAAGACTCTCTGGCAACACGATGGAAAAACTCCGCTCTGGTGAAGGTGGTCGCGTTGATATGGAAACTCAAAAAATCAAGCGAAATCCTGCAGATTTCATGTTGTGGAAACCAGACCCAAATCACTTAATGCGTTGGGAAAGCCCGTGGGGAGAAGGGTATCCGGGTTGGCACATTGAATGTTCTTCAATGGCAACAGTCCTCCTCGGTGACGTAGTTGATATTCACAGTGGTGGTGAAGATAATATTTTTCCGCACCATGAGTGTGAAATCGCGCAATCATGCTGCGCTACGGGCCGCGATTCTTTTGCGAACTATTGGTTTCACACAAGATTCCTTCTTGTTGATGGAGGAAAGATGAGCAAAAGCAAAGGGAACTTTTATACCCTTAGAGATTTAGTTTCAAAGGGCGCAACTCCTGCAGCGATTCGTTTAGAGCTCATTCGCACTCACTATCGTTCAAACGCAAACTTTACATTTCAGGGATTAAAAGATTCTCAAAGACAAATCGATCGGTGGAGACGGCTCGCAACATGGCTTTGCACTCATACAGATGTCAAAGTAAATGAGACACCATTGCAGGATGCTCTAGAAAGATTTATCACTTCAATGTGCGATGATCTTAATATTGCAGGAGCAATTGGAATATTGAGTGAAGCAGTTGGTTTGTATTCCATTGATTGCAATCCTGACGAGGGAGATGGACCAAGTACATTTGGGGATGAGCTTAAAGCGTTGCACGATATGGACGCAATTCTTGGCGTGATTGAACTTGAAGATGAAGTTTGTATAAAGAATTTAGACGTGTCAAAAATAGAATCACTGATTGAAGCACGCCTAGATGCTCGTACAAATAAAGAGTGGGCACGAGCGGATGAACTTCGAGACGAACTCTGCGCTTTAGGCATAGAAATCAAAGATGGCCCTGAAGGTACTTCGTGGTCAAGAGTCGTTCAATGAGCAACTACATTCCAACTATTGGATTAATGGGTGGAATTGGTTCTGGGAAAAGCGCAGTTGCAGAAGCGTTTCGTTCGCTTGGCTGCATTGTTGCAAACGCAGATGAAAACGCAAAAAAAGCCCTTCTAGATGAGGATATTCGGGAGCAGCTTGTTTCGTGGTGGGGCAAAGATATTTTGGATGATGATGGCTCAGTGAGCCATGAAGCACTTGCTACGATTGTTTTTAAGGACACATCCCAACGTCTTCGGCTTGAATCCATCCTCCATCCTCGAGCAAAACAAATTCAGGAAGAGCAATTCAGATTAGCTTGCCATGGCACTAAAGCTCTCATTATTGACGCCCCATTGCTATTAGAAGCGGGTTTAGATGAGCAATGTGACGCCATTGTTTACGTTGATGCCTCTCTTGAAATTCGTCAAAATCGAGTAAAAAAATATCGTGGATGGTCTATTGATGAAATCAATCGTAGAGAAGCAGCCCAGTTGCCACTTGACACGAAGCGAAATAAAGCCGATTATGTAGTCATCAACGAGGGCGAGTTGGACGAGGTTCACAACCAAGTCAAACAAATACTTGAAGATATACACAATAGGCGACCAGTTTAGAATTTGGCTTGATACGTCGCTAACACAAACCCCCTTTAACAAAGCAGAAAAAAACAGTTTGTTTCACCTTTGATGGTGATACATAAAAAGCAATGCCCCTTTTCGGGGTGTCAGGAGAATTTAAAAAATGGCAAAGAAACGAAGACGACGAAAAGGTAATCGAAGTTCAGAAGGCGGCATGTCGACAATGACACTCAAGCCCGGTGAGGTTCCAACAGACGAGGAACTTGAATGTGAGGCAGCGTCTTTAGATTCTAAACTTACCGAAGCGGCGCAGAAGAAGTACGACAAAGCCAAAAAAGAGGGTTACGATTTAACCGCACTTCAACACATGAAGAGTAAAGATCTTGGTGAAGTCGCAAAGAAAGAAAAAGTAGAAAACTGGGCAGAGATGCCAAAGCAAAAGTTGGTTTTCGAAATTCTAAAAGCGCAAGCAACCAGGCAAGGGTTAATGATTGGCGAGGGAACACTTGAAATTATGACTGATGGCTACGGGTTCCTTCGTTCTCCCGAATATTCCTACGTCGCTTCACCAGATGATGTCTACGTAAGTCCTTCACAAATTCGCAGGTTTGGTTTGCGAAAAGGACAAGAAATTCGCGGTCTTATTCGACCGCCGAAAGAAACAGAAACATATTTTGCGATGCTTCGGGTTGAAGCCATTAATGGTCGCGACCCTAAAGATGTCCACGACATTGCAACTTTCGAAAACCTAACCCCCTTGCATCCAGATTCAAGAATTCATCTTGAAACTGAAAGTGATATTATTGAAACACGCGTGATTGACTTGGTTTCTCCAATGGGTTTTGGTCAACGAGCACTTATCGTCGCCCCTCCAAGAACCGGTAAGACCGTATTGTTGCAACGGTTGACTAACGCAATAGCAGTAAATCACCCAGATGTTCACGTTATTGTTTTGTTGGTGGATGAAAGACCAGAAGAAGTGACCGACTTCAGGCGCAGTACTCCAGACTCTGTAGAAGTGGTTGCAAGCACGTTTGACGAAGAGGCATCACGGCACATCCAAGTTGCTGAAATGGTGATGGAAAAGTCACGGCGTATGGTTGAATTTGGTGATCACGTTGTAATTTTGATGGACTCAATTACTCGTCTTGCTCGTGGGTATAACAATGGCTTGCCTTCAACCGGGAAAATTGGAACTGGTGGTGTAGATTCAAAAGCACTAATTCGCCCAAAGAAATTTTTTGGCTCTGCACGAAACATTGAAGATGGTGGGTCGCTAACGATTATTGGTACAGCCCTTGTCGACACGGGTTCCAAGGCAGACGAAGTTATTTTTGAAGAGTTCAAAGGTACTGGCAACTCCGAGTTGCATCTCACCCGCAAGTTGGTAGAAAAGCGAATTTGGCCAGCAATTGATATTGCTGCATCTGGAACACGGCGTGAAGAGTTGCTTCTCGATCCAAAAGAACATGAGTTGGTGGGTCGTTTACGCAAAGTTGTGAGCGATATGAGTCCCGTGGAAGCGATGGAAATGCTACGCACAAGAATGGTTAAAACGAATTCAAACGCTGAATTCTTAATGACAATGAACTTGGGATGAAGCCTTTTTTCTGGTCATTACAGGGTAGCATGCGTAGAATGAGGATGATTCACATGGTACATACACATCGAAAACGCGCCTTTACTCTTGTTGAAATGCTTGTAGTTATCTCGATTATTGCTTTGCTTGCTGCTTTTATTCTAGTTGCGCTTGGTGGGAGTAAAGAGGCGGCAAGAACCTTACAAGCCGAAGTAAAGCTGAAGGAAATTGGGGTTTGGATGGAATTATGGACCGGCGATAATAACGGCAAGGTTCTACCAAGCCAATTTGACTTTAGTGATGAGGCAGCGAATGGATCGTTAATTAGAGTTCGAAGTGATGAGCATGCTGAAGATGACAATCTAAATGACAACATCATTCGTGGTCAATATCAAGGGACGTGGGCAGATATTCTTTGGACAAACAATGAACTATATAAAACCTATGGATTAAGAGATTTTGAAGAGGGTGAAGATCATTTGCTTTGGGAGTCAGATTCACCGGACGATGATATTTATGATCTTTACGATTCATTTAATCATCCACTTCGTTCTACATTTATGAATACTCGCGGTCCTTCACAAGAATTACCGGGCTATTTTGCAGCAAATGATTTCTTTGATGCGCGAAGTGGCACTGATGGAAACCCTAACTCCACAGACCAGACATCTAGAATCGACCGGTATTACACTTATGATATGTTGAACGCACCCTCCCGTTCAATCTATCTTGTTGATTCAATTGCTGGCGAAACTATTGAGCCATCTTCAGAATCCTGGGAGGTTCATGACCCAGCCTTGGGCGCCCAAATAGTTACACATGAAAATGTAGATCCTACGGGAGATGTTGATTTTCGATACGGGGACGATTGCATGGTTTTGTTGCTCGATGGCTCGGTCGATCGATTGTCTCCATGGACAGTTAGGGGTCCCGAAACACCTCCATCTGGGATCGCAGATTTGTCCCTTCTTTCGCATGGCTACCGAGTTCATCAATTGACGAAACGAAAACCTACTCAATAGCCGTTATTGGCGCAATTATTGTGTTTACTTGCACTGATTTTTAATAAAAATGACGGATAGGGTTGCGGTTTTACGCAGTTCCGCTACACTCTTCCTTCCGTCCTTCTGGGGCGGCTTTTTAAATCTGGCGGGGAGTTTAT